>Ga0213869_10002416_pt1 | contig 12954 bp, 19 predicted proteins | sample PICome_10_FD_160083 | JGI IMG/M metagenome (GOLD analysis project Ga0213869, IMG submission 160083) | Coastal seawater microbial communities near Pivers Island, North Carolina, United States - PICO132 | ecosystem: Environmental > Aquatic > Marine > Coastal | place: USA: North Carolina...
AATGACGATGTTAGTAAAGGTTTAGCAAAAAGTTATGAACTAGGACGTATCTATGTGCTTAACCCACTTGCTATGTTAGGCAGCACATTGATTGGATTCGTTGGAGGATTGATACCTGGCCTAACAACTGTATTCTCAAGTACGGCAGCATACAATGTTAGTATGTTGTTTACCCGAGACCCTGTTAAACGCATTGTCGTTAGCGAAACAGCCAACAACGCAGGTGCGTTTAGTATGCTACTACCACTGTTGATCTTTGGAGTACCGCTGATTGGTAGTGAAGCAATACTTCTATTCCTAATGGAACAAAAAGGTTTTAACCTTGTACAATTTAAATTTAGTGACTTTTTGCCAACGCTAGCAGCAGGCCTTGTAGTAGTGAACCTTGTTGGGTTTTTACTTGCTTGGCCATTAAGTCGTGCGGTACCATTTTTTTACAAATTTAATTTAAAAATCGTAATGAGTTTATTGATTGTAATGCTATTCTGTGTTACAGTGTACACAGGTTATACAAATTATAGTACAGCATACTATGTTATATGCTTTGCTGTGCTAGCACCAATCGGTGTTATGTTAAGAAACGTAGATACATTGCCACTGGTATTTGCGTTTATTATCCACAACAAACTTATAGATGGCACATTTAGACTATATCAATTGATACAATAGGAGAAATAAATTGATTAAAGCACTACTAACCGCAGCAACAGTTGCTCTTACAGCCACAGCATCATTTGCGTCCGACTTAACTATCCTAAACAGCGGTAGTAAAACTGGTGGATTTAGTATGCAGAGTACAGCATATTCACAAGATTTAGCAGGCGCATATAATGTTACATTAGTTAACCCCGGTGATCGTTGCGTAGCACTAGGCAGTTTGTTGCCAAATATTTCAGGACCGATCCTTATGCCGTGGGCAAGTGACTACGAAGCAGTAGGACGTGATGGCGGCTGTGTAACTTTTGATGTTACTAGCGCATATGTCTTGCGCTACGATAGCGCACCGTTGTATGTATGTACAAGAGGCGGCAGTATCAAAGCAGACAGTGGTCGTGTAGCACACACAGTACCAGTAGATGGTCCACTAGCAACACTTGTGCGTGAGTTTAATACAGAGTTTGGCACAGACCATCGTCCAGTTGTATACGATGGATCAGGCGATGCTCGTCTAGCACTTATTAATGGCGAAGTGGATTATGCTCTACTAAGCCAAAAGCATGTGCTAGTTGTTACAGAAGCAGACGCAACAATTACATGTGAACAAAGCCTATCAAGCGCAGGGCCCAACAGTCTGCCAGCAGAAACAGGCAATCAAAAACTAGCATTTGGTTGGGACATGCCATGGTTAGGTCTTAACATGACCGAAGCAGAAGCACGTGAACTACAGCGTAACATGATGATGTCACACTTGGATTGCTCAAGCGCAATTGGTACTTGGACAAAGTGTAACACTGTGTATACAACCAACTGGAATCTTACAACAGACGAAGTTGTAGGACGCTGGGAACCAATGGTAAAGAGTCAACAACAATGAAAACAACAAAACCAATAGGATTTACTATTCCAAAGGATCGTATTGATCCAAAACCGGCTGTTCCAGATTCAATTCTGGAGCAGCACCCTTGGCACTGGGATCCAATGAAGCCGGATCACACAGACCGGGAAGACAGTTATATGGGCAACCTTAACGTAGACTTTGACTGGGAAGACCTAGCACAGTATGCTATCAATCGTGCCAATACTGTCAGCAACGGACAGCCAGAAAAGTTTTGGCACTACGACTATGATACTGAGACTATCTATCATAGCACGGACAATGTCAATGACGCCCCTATTAGAGAACAAGCTCTGCTAGCACTACGCAACAATACACACACTGCCGAAAACTCACAGTACTTCAAATGTGCTAACGAAGATTTCGGCGAATGGGAAGAACCACTGCGCAAGTTGTTCCCAAATCTAAAGCCGGAAACAATGGGTGTTAGTTTGTTTATTCAACCACCGGGGCACACTATTTGGAGTCATGTTGATACTTACAGTAGTTTTATTAGACGTGTAGGCGGCAAGCCAGACTACAGTAGACTAAGACGCTATATGGTATTTGTACGTCCCTGGGACTATGGACATTTCTTTCATTATGGCAATCATTGCTTTAATCAATGGAAAGCAGGTGAGTGTTGGGATCTAACACCAGGTGTGTATCATGGCAGTGCTAATGCTGGTGTAAGTCCTAAACTAACCATTCACTGGAGCGGGGAACTTAAAGACGATGCTTAAAGAAGAATTCTCAAGTAGTAAAATGAATACTGTAAACATCAAACAAGAGTTCGAAGAGCTATTTCCATGGCACTACGATCCAATGAATGATAGTACAGATGATTGTCCTAGACTAGGAAATGTACCGTTTGACTACAGCGCACTAACTGACCATATTTTAAAAATGTGCGAAACACAGGATCCAAAAAGCAGCGGCAAAGGGTTTAGTCATTATTTCAATGACGGAAAAGTTAAACAAGACTTAATTGATTCTCGCGACGACAAATTTCGCAAGTTATTTGAAGTATGGCTAAACAGCAACTGGACCCTTGATAATAGTTGCTTTTATGAATTCCATGATAGAGACTTAGGAGACTTTTATCAGCCTCTTGTTGATGCCTACCAAGAAAAGTTTGGGCAAATCAACCACAAACAGATTAGAGTTTTTGTAAAGCCTCCAATGTCTGCGCTAGGACTACATGCAGACACTTACGGAACTTTTTGCCGAAAGCACAACTGCGAAGTTGAAAGTGTGTTTAGAGCGTTATCATTTGTACAAGATTGGCAATGGGGTCACTATACACTTGTAGGCAATGATGTTTGTCACCAATATCGTGCAGGAGATACTGTGCAAATCAAGCCAAACGTGTTTCACTGTGTTGGTAATTTGGGATTTAATCCCCAAATTACAATGAATATAACCGGAGTACTAGAAGATGCAAAAATATAAAAGAAATCTAAATGCAATAGATCACAGTCAAAGCAAATACGAAAATCAAGAAGGAATGCACACTCATCCATACGATCCTCAACTATTAGAAGAAGTAAGGGAGGATTTCTTCAAGCCACGTACATGCAAAGAATTCTTAGAATGGGTAGACACTCATCCTCACTACGACACTGTTGCCGAAGCATCAAGTCAATACATACGAGGCACAAACCAAGATGAAGCATTTTGGAATTGTGCCGAGATTGACACAGACTGGAAATCTATAATGCACAAAGTGTCTGGATATGCTACTAAAAATCGCATTGACGAAGATTTTAACACAGACTACACCGAAGAATGGCGAATACACGACTTAGGAGATACACAAGAATCTTTTGTGCCATTTAGGCACAACAGCGAGCTAGACAATCAAAGAAAACACGGGTTCGAAAAACAGTATCAATTAATCGAAGTTACACTCACTGACATTTTTCCAGAACTTAAAGCCGTAGAAGATTTGTTTGATTTGCAGTGGGCAAAAACTGATATTAACTACCAACCTACCAGTGGTGCATTTCCTAGACATGTAGACTTTCTTACTACTCAACTAAAAATGGCTGTCGAGTACGACCCTTCGATTGCAAATGCAAGGTACAACCCAATAACTAAGCAGCCCGAAGGCTGGCATTTAAAAAGAGTTTTAGTTGCATGCGACAATTGGTACCCAGGACAAATGTTTGGTTTCGAAGAACACAATTGGTCTAACTGGACTGCTGGTCAAACTATTGACTTTAATTGGCAACACTGTAGGCATTTTACAGCCAACAGTGGGTATAACGCAAGACCATTGTTAAAAATTACAGGCCTAGTCCGAGACGATCATTGGCTAGCACAAAAAGAATTTAAGAGGTTTAAATTATGATGTTTTTTATTGAATTAAGAAACGAGCTGCTGCAAAATGTACAGAATCTAGAAAAAGAGGATATATTGCTGCTAGAAGGGAAACTTATTTTTCCCAAGAAAGACAAAGCCGATGTAGTAAAAGAGTATCTTGCCGAAAAGTTCAACGGCACACATAAAGTTGAACAAACTGTGCCTAGAGTATGGGCACACTGGAAGCAGGAATACGAAAGTGAATTATATTTAAGGAAGTTGCAATGATTATAGAACAAGAAAAATGGCAAGCAATAAAAACAGTTAACGATTACATTAACTTTCTCGAAGATAAGTCAATTGATTGGAAAAATCTCAATGAGAGTTTTGCTGATCGAGAAAATAGTGGCTGCTGGATACCGGCAAAAATTAACAATTTGCCGGATGCAAAAATATGGCTAGAACAAGAACCAGAGATAAAAGCCACTGAGCTAAATCGCACTACTATGACAACAAGCGAGATAGAAGTACACCAAAAAAACAATTACGGCAATGGGTACGACAGACACCAACCTGACAGTAGGTTTTTAAAAATCGCAACAACGCTGGGTTTTGAAAATGCAAGTGTATGGATAAACAATCAACCTCCAGGTGCACTAATGGCTAGACATGTTGATACAATAAGCTGTCTTGTGCACGAGCAAATTAACGACATCAGACACGATCCGTTTGATACTCAAATGCGGCAACCTAAGAATTCCAAACCAATATATAGATGTTTTGTTGCACTAGACGATTGGTACCCAGGACAAATTCTTAATTTTGAACCCGACTTCTGGACTGAATGGAAAAAAGGAGATATATGCTTTTTTCACTGGAGAACTACAGCACACAGCACAGCAAACACCGGCTGGCATGACCGTCCGTTGCTAAAAATCACCGGAACGCTAAAGGACGATAGTTGGTTGAACAGCGACAACGTAACTGTGTTTGACTACAATACCTAGGAAATCTAAATGAAGCCGATCGACGATACTTTTCATTTTACTGTAGGCAGCACACAGTTCGACGACAAATTTGCTGCAATGCAAAAAAATATACAGTCCGGGGATCCTATTAGACTTGAGTCCCCGGCAAGTTATAACAATTATGATTTTTCCAATGAACCGCACGAATCTTTTGATGAAATACTAAAACAAGAAGCAGAAAAAATTAGAGACAATTACAAAACTGTAAGAGTTTACTATTCTGGCGGCTGTGATAGCAAGTTAATGTTAGAAACATTTGTTAAGCATAATATTCACATCGATGAAATTGTAGTAGCAAAATCGGGTATTGTAGAAGCAGACTTTGAACAAACCGACTATGCTTTGCCTTTTTTAAAAAGTCTACACTTGCCAAATACACAAATAACAATAAAGACACATTCACCAGAAGATTATTATAAATTTCATTCAATGCCAATGGAAGAAAAAATTTCTAAAAAAATAATCACTTGGGATACACATTTTAGACTAGGCATGCAAGATGAATTTTATAGAGAAGAATTATTTGATCCAGACATTGCCAATGTACACGGATATGATAAACCCAGAATAGTTAAAGAAAATGATCAGTGGTATACATACTGGATGGATTATGCAATAGAACCAACTAGTCACGTATATCAGTTCTATTCTGTAAACCCAACTCTACATTGCAAGCAAGCGCATATGTTTGCAAACGCATTAGACCGTAACAAAAGCACAACATACTATTCTGGGTTAAACTATAGAATACTACAGGATGCAAGTACAGGAAGAGACACCGAAAATGTGCCGAAAAAAACTAAATTTGGTTCTGATTCGGACTACCTGGAATACAAGAACAAAAAAATTTATTATGCAAACTATAGAGAAAAACTAGCTCTAGAATATGCAGTAAAGAATTTGCCTGTTGCTATTGATAATTGGATCGATGGCCTAGAGTACTTACAAAGATATACAAACAATAACTGGTGGAATCACAACTGTCCTGAATTGGGCACTATCGGAGTTTTTTCAAAATTTTATTGTCTATCCACCCATAATACTAGCACACTAGATGAACTTTTTCCAAATAATTCCATCTTCATGCGCAATAACTAAATACTAGCACATATTCCAGCAAAAATTATCATCAAACGGATTTAAACAATGAATTGGCTTAAAAAAATACTACCTGGCAAGAAAAAACCAGAATATGAAACAGTTTCTGACAAAGAACAGGCAACTAGAAATAACGAACCGTATATTGATATTATTACCGTAGAAATCGATAACGATAATCCTAGTTTCGGCAGCTTCGAACTAGATTGGAATCATCATTTTGTTAATAAACTGCGTAAAATGGGATATCCTGGAGACACAGACGAAGTTGTAGTTGACTTGTGGTTTCAAAGTGTATGTCGTAATATACTAATGGAAACATACGAACAAGATGCTGCAACTCAAGATAATGTACGTTACATAAGCCGAAAAGATTTAGGCAACGGAAAAACTGAGGTACGTTAATGTTATTGTATGTTAACGGGGATGAACTTAGTGGAGGCGCTTGTGCAATTAACGACTTTGTACTAGCATCCGATGATATTCATCACGCTGCTAGTGGAAATAAAGCACACCCCGACAACATAATGCACAGTTATGGTTATTATTTGAGCAGACTATTTAATTTAGCATATCGTTGCGAAGCTACAATTAAAAAAGACAATCACGAAATTTATAATAGTGTAATGAATTTTGTGGATAACATATTACCAAAATTAAAATCTCAGTACACAGTAATTGTTGTAGGCTGGCTGCCAGATCCAGATATTAGTGATTTAAATTTTCTTGCAGACAAGCTAGAACAACTCAACATCAATTATGTATTTTTTAATACCAAAAAGCCCTTGCTAAAATCTGCCGAATTAACATTCAATAATCCTGTTAACTTAACAGACAAAAACGAGTGTTTTGTACACTGGTGTAAACTCAACAACCACGAACTTAAGAACAATCGATATCCAAGTGCCAATGCACACAATGCTTGGGCAAAACATCTGTTTAATAAATTTAACCATGTATAGGTCTCCTTCTAGGTTGACAAACTGAAATACTTGTAATATAGTAAACATATGAAATATATTCTAGTAGACTTTGCAAACACCTTCTTCCGTGCACGCCATGCCGCTGCACGAGGAAGCGATCAATGGACAAAACTTGGTTTTGCCATCCACGTAACTCTAGCCAGTGTGCACAAAGCTGTAAGAGACTTTGGCGCAGATCATGTTGTTATCTGTCAGGAAGGACGCAGTTGGCGCAAAGACTTTTATGAGCCTTATAAGAAAAATCGTGCTGTGGCACGTGCAGCACTAACTGAATCAGAACAAGAAGAAGATGCTCTGTTCTGGGAAGCATTTGATGATATGGGCAAGTTCCTAATAGAACGCACTGCCTGTAGTGTAATGCGCTGCCCTGTTGCCGAAGCAGACGATTTAATTGCACGTTGGATTGCATTACATCCTAACGACGAGCATGTTATTATTAGCAGTGATACAGACTTTCGGCAACTAATTACTGATCGTGTTACACAATTTAATGGTATTACAAATGAACGCTACACACTTGACGGTGTGTTTAATGACAAAGGTAAACCTGTAATTGACAAAAAGACCAAGGAACCTAAGCGTATTGAAGACCCTGCCTGGTTGTTGTTTGAAAAGTGTATTCGCGGCGATAGCAGCGATAACGTGTTTAGTGCATACCCAGGTGTTCGCAAAAAAGGTACTAAAAACAAAATTGGTATGCTAGAAGCATATGAAGATAAGAACAGCAAAGGGTTTAACTGGAATAACTTTATGCTACAACGCTGGACAGATCATAACGGCGAAGAACATCGTGTACTTGATGATTATAATCGCAACGTTACACTGATTGATCTAACAGCACAGCCTGCAGATATTATACAAACAGTTGACGATGTCATTCAAAGTACTGTTAAGATCAAGCCTCCTGCACAAGTAGGCACACACTTTATGAAATTTTGCGGAAAATACGACCTTACACGAATTGGTGATCAGGCTGCTCACTACTCTGAATGGTTAAAGAAAGAATATAGTGGAGAATTATTAAATGAACTTGCTAGCTAAAAATATTTTACCAGAAAAATTTTGGATCATTGAAGATGAATCTCAAACCAAATTAGGCACTATACAAGTTGGCCCACAACGTGTTAAAGTAGTACTCGGTGGCGGAGACTATGTGTATGCTGATTTTGACAGCGCACTTAAACAGCACCACATTCACACTAGTTTAGAACCAATCAATGAGACTAGAAAAAACGAGCATAGTGTTAACCAGTATCCTGCCAAAGACCAGCCGTACAATGAGCTATACGATACAGCACAAGGCTTGCCTATGTATACTAAAACAGAAAAAAGCAAATGCTTTTATGCTGCAGGATACTACATTATTCATTTTGACTTTGCCTGGGCGCCTGCATATTGCCCTAAGGTAATTACACTTAACCGTAATGAATTCCGTGGTCCTTACAAAACCGAAATGGAAATGAAAGAGCAACTAAGGTTACACAATGGTAGAAACAAGGACTGACGCAATACGGGTATTCCAGACACGGGTACACGAAATGAATAGTGCCAATCAAAAGGATTTACGGCTAAGTGCACAAGAAGCACGTAATCTAAGCAATGAGTTATCGCAATTAACTGCATTATTAATACAACTACGGTCAACAAATCAAACACAAGAAAACATTGAAGTTAGCATAGCGGGTGGTAATTTCTGATGCTTTAATGATAAATAATAGTGTGCTATTACTGCATTAATCAGGAATCAAACATGTCTAGACCTAAACCAGAAGTATTACTTGACTTTACAAACAAAAATACCTATAAATCCGAACAAGTATTAGCCAGTGCCGGTATCTGGAGTGTTTTCTACCAGGGTAGCCCAATCAATCTCAAAAGCTTTAACAGCCTAGTAGGTTATCCGGGCCCTAAGTACAAAAAGGTTAGTTTTAGTAATCCCGGACATGCTATTAACTTGGCAAAAAAAATGAATAAAATGTTTAAAACTAAAGAATTTACTGTAGTTCTATTAGATTCGGGTACTATAATATTCCAAGATGATGAATCTTAAACATCAGTTAACAGTTAAGATATACCAGCAGTTAGAAGATACCGAAAAACCTGCAATAGATAACTTGTTTTCATCAGTTTGGAAAAATACCAATCATGTCAACGGACTTGCACTAACTAAAACAGGCTTAAATTATCTAGTAGATTTGCTAAATCTAGAACAATGGAAATTTTCTATACCAGACATTACTAGCGGCGATGTTGTAATGATGGACAGATATATGATTTATCCATATTATTTTGTGTCACAAAAAACAAACACACACAAAAATCTTATAATCTTTGACGAATCAACTGCAACTCAGTTGTTATTATACAATAACAATTTAAGGTTATTGCTATCTGCTTACGATAACGATAGTGATATTCCAGTTATAAAGCATCAAAAATAGTATTAGCAATACGCCTATGCCCTTCTTCTAATGGATGCCCGCGGGTACCCTTGGCACAATCGCCCATCATTTCCATCAAGCTGGTATCAGGCCAACCAATAAACTTATCAATGTCAATTTGATCTGCATATACACTGCTGCAATCTAGATATTTTCCATTGAGATTATGATTGTCAAATGTGTTAACAAATCTATAGTTGATGTTTCTTAATTTAAAAAAGTCTTGTAATAGTATAACAGATCGCAGCCAACTTCGATACTGATAAAGTTCGTTGCTGTAGCTGGTAATATATTTTGTTAGTGTATCTCTATGAGGATACGGTTTTTTAAATCTTCTATTGCCGCCGGGCCAAATATCATATGTACTGTACTCGTCAGAAAATTCCATTCTACCGCAGCTGGTCCAGGCTACAATTACCAAATCGGGCTTTAGTTGTGGTATTTCTTTGATTGCTGTCTTAATTATATAATTGTTTCCAATGCCTGGCTTGCCTCGATTTATTATCGATTGCCCTAATGCATTAGCTAACAATACAGGCCAAGCCTGAGTACTAGGATCTGGCAATTCTTCGCCGTAAGTAAAGCTGCACCCAAGAGTATATACCATAAGTATATTTATAAAGTTGACATATGGGTGCATTTTGCTATAAACTAGAACAATGATTAAATTTAAAGCATTAGACAGATTCTATTTAGATAATAAAGAACAAATTGACAACGTTTATCAAAGTGTTTTTCTGTCAGGCAAACACGTCGACGGCGACTACTGTAGATCTGTCGAAGAAAAAATAAAACTCATAACTGGACGCAAACATGCAACTGTTGTTACTAGCGGAACTAGTGCTATACTAACTGCTATGCTTGCACTAGATTTACAAAACAAATCAGTAGCAGTTGCTAATTATAGTTACATTGCTAGTGCTAATCAAGCAGCTCTACAGAATAATATTAAACTGGTTGATGTAGATTCAAATGGTATATTAATATCTAGCAGTATTCCTCGATGTGATGCGGTTGTGCCAGTGAGTTTATACGGAAACACACCAGACTACGACAATTTACCAAATACAACTATTGTATCAGATTGTGCACAAAGCTTAGGCAGTAAATACAAAGGAAATCCGGAAGGTAGCTTTGGAGATATTGCGGTATTTAGTTTTAGTGGAAATAAACCAGTGCCCACTAGCGGAACTGCTGGTGTACTAGTATGGGATGACGACAAATTAACAGAACGTGTGTTGCTAGCGTCAAAAAATGGAAAACTTAGTAGAAATACTCCTATTACAAGCTTAGGAATCAACGCCGAACCCTTTGAGCTACAAGCCGGCATAGTCGACATTGGTCTTGATTATATGTCAGACTGGCAAGCACAAAGAGAAGCTGTGCATCAGTACTATGCAGATCAATTTTACAACTTGCCGGTTAACTTAATTGAACCTGCCAAATATTGTACAAGTAATAGACATAAATTTGTACTAATTACTAACCAACGGGATCAGTTGCACAGCTATCTTAACGAAAATGGCATTGAGAGTCAAAAACATTATACTGATAATTTTGCTGACTTTTTTGACCCAGGAACTGGGCAAAATTATCCAGGAACTTCTAGACTGTGCCAATCTGCACTAAGTCTACCCAATCATCAATGGCTTACTGACAGCGAAGTTGAAACTATTGCACATACACTGCAAAATTTTTTCAAAAAACGGTTGACAGCACTGTAAACGATGCTATATTAATAGTATAGAGACAGCAAACAAAGAGGTTACTATGCAAATCACTGATATAAACACTGGCATTGAAGTTCTTATTGAAGCAATCAAAACTGACTATCGTGATTGGACACTACGTAGCAGCGACGAGTATACTGAGATCAACATAAAAATGATCAACGAGTTTGAGTCAGGACTTGAAGTCAAAGAAGGCCAGAAGTACTTTAAAGTTGTTAACACCCGCGGTGGTGTTTGGGGCTTTGTAGTTAAAAATGATGATGATGATAAGTTTAAAGCTGGTGACATTTTACGAGCAGCTAGCCACAATGCTCCTACTCGCAACAAAGCACGTGGTAATGTACTAGATGGTTTCAGCGTTTGCTGGACTGGCCCAAAGTACCTGGTATAAGGGGTTAGATAATGAAAACGTTTATCTTCCGTGCGTATGGTAAAACTCGTAAAATTGCTGCAGAACGTGCAACTGACGCTTACTTAACTGCCAACAAAAAGTTATTGTGGACCACTCCAGATTCAAAACAAGGTGCTTGGATGGAATCAAGCCCAGGTGAATTTTATTGGGCAGAAGGTAACTTTTTTGATTGACCTCTACAAAAACTATGCTAGTATAAACTGCAAGCAACAAAAAGGAATGTTTTAAATGAAAAATCTTACACCTGACACACGTACCGTTACTAGCGAAGAAGCCCGGGGACATTTAGTTCGTACTGCTATCAAAAAGAAACGTCCTGTGTTTCTTTGGGGTCCTCCAGGAATCGGTAAGTCAGAGCTTGTCGAAAGTGTCGGCAAAGAAATGAATGCCCTGGTTATTGACTTGCGCATGGCACTTATGGATCCAACTGATATCCGTGGTGTTGGATTCTATAATCCAAGCACAAATGTAATGGATTGGGCTCCACCTGTTGATTTGCCTAGTGCAGAACTTGCTGCACAATACGATCACGTTATCTTGTTCTTTGACGAAATGAATAGTGCTCCGCCTGCTGTGCAAGCTGCAAGCTATCAGTTGGTTCTAAATCGTCGTGTAGGGCAATATGTACTGCCAGATAACGTTAGCATTATTGCTGCAGGAAACCGCGAAACTGACAAGGGTGTTACATATCGTATGCCTGCTCCGCTAGCAAATCGTTTTGTACACTTCGAAATGCGTGTAGACTTCGACGCTTGGCTGGCTTGGGCTGTAAAAAACAATCAAAATTCAGATGTAGTTGGTTACTTGTCACAACACAAAGGCGACCTGTTTGATTTTGATCCTAAGAGTTCTAGTCGTTCGTTTGCCACTCCACGTAGCTGGACTTTTGTTAGCGAACAACTCACCGATGAAGAAATGACTAACAAAGAAATCACAGATATTATTGCCGGTACAGTAGGCGAAGGTATTGCACACAAATTCATCGGACACCGCAAATGGTCGGGCAAGTTGCCTAATGCCGGCGATGTACTTGACGGTAGCGTAAGCACTCTTAATGTTGACGAGATATCGGCACAATACACTTTAATAGTAAATCTTTGCTACGAGCTTAAAGAGCGTCAAGAATCAACCGATGACAACAACAAATGGCACACTTATGTCGATAACATGTTGCGTTTTGTAATGGATAATCTTGGTACTGAGCTAGTCATTATGGGTATGCGCACTGCAGTAATGACTTATAAATTACCTATTGTTGCTACCAAGTGTAGCAACTGGAAAGAGTTCCATAATAAATATGGAAAGTATATTGTACAAGCCGCAGAGTGATTCTTGTTAAATTTTGCAAATATATCAAAATAACAGTTGACTATAGCACTAATAGTGCTATAGTTATATTGTGATAATGGAGATCAGTATGTCTA
>Ga0213869_10002418_pt1 | contig 12950 bp, 11 predicted proteins | sample PICome_10_FD_160083 | JGI IMG/M metagenome (GOLD analysis project Ga0213869, IMG submission 160083) | Coastal seawater microbial communities near Pivers Island, North Carolina, United States - PICO132 | ecosystem: Environmental > Aquatic > Marine > Coastal | place: USA: North Carolina...
CAAGGCCGTAATCTAACAAGTTTTGATTTTCATAATCGAAGTAGATTCTTCCGTTGAATTCAATCGGGGTGTTCTTGAGTAGGTTTCCGATGTTATCAATGTAAGATTGGTCACGCATCTCTCCACCGAGCACGAAAGCAGAGCTTTGGTTGACATCGAGTTCGACACCCTGTACATTGAGTATCACGCGGAAGTGATACGATTGGTTCATGATTCCGGAAATACCGTTCATTCCATCGTCTTCAAACAAGCCTGGGTCGGTGAAATCAAAGGTTTGCGTACTGGTGCTGGTGGTTGGAGTAAACGAGAACTGGCCTTCTGTCTCAGTAGGATCGGTGTTGCCAGATGCTGCCATTTCGCTGTAAAGATTGCAATTGTTGTAAGCAGCGAAACACAGTTCCCAATCGGCAGTGTATGTTTCTCCAACATACATATCTGTGAATTCCATTGAAACGGTAAACAACGGGGTCGCGGTAGTAGAGCGTTCGTAAAAGACAGTGGTCAAGTCATCAACATGAATTTCTTCTAATCCCGTTACATCAGCATCGATAACACTGAAATCGTTACTCACCATCGTGCCCATGACGGTTGCATCGATGTTTCGCATCAGTGAACATTCAACACGATGGATACCAGAAGATGCTAAAGGAAGCAATTCATCACCAGCACTGTTGTTTGCAACAACGGTAGAATAGAAGTATACATACGATTGAGATGTGGTTATGTTTTCGATCGAGTACGTGTCAACCGCTGTTGTTGAGGCACCTTCGTAAAGGCTACAGTCAAGGCCGTAATCTAACAAGTTTTGATTTTCATAATCGAAGTAGATTCTTCCGTTGAATTCAATCGGGGTGTTCTTGAGTAGGTTTCCGATGTTATCAATGTAAGATTGGTCACGCATCTCTCCACCAAGAACGAAAGCAGAGCTTTGGCTGCTCTCGAGTTCGATGCCTTGTGTGTCAAGCGTCACGCGGAAGTGATACGATTGGTTCATGATTCCGGAAATACCGTTCATTCCATCGTCCTCAAACAAGCCTGGGTCAGTGAAAGTGAACACCGATGTTGTGAACATGTTGCCAGAACCAAGATCTATTGTGCCTTCGGTTTCAGTAGGATCGGAGCCCCCAGAAGCTGCCATTTCGCTGTAAAGATTACAATTGTTGTAAGCAGCGAAACACAGTTCCCAATTTATCGTATATTCTGTTGACGGGTCGAGATTGGTAGACATTACGGTCACAGAGATGCTGTTTCCACGCTCATAGAATACTCCACTTACATCGGCGCTTACCGATTCATTACCGGTTGAACGGCCGTCTGTTTGTTCAGAGGCCCCTGCCAAGACGGGGACGGTTGTAGCAGTGAGCATAATGAGGGTCATCACAATTCCAATCATCTTCGTTGTCTTCATCTGTCGCATAAATCTTCTACTACGGTTGAGGACTTAAAGACGGCGTATGATTCAGAAAAGGGTTTTTCGACGGTTGAAAACCCGATTCTCAAAGCGCTGTGTGGCCACAAATCTGCTCGGACTGAAGAATAATTTTATATTCGACCGGCCGGTCTGACCAACTGGTCGAATGCCTCTCGCACGCTATGAATCCATTGACGAGTCCCTCAAAACGAGGATTCTTGATGTTTCCAAGCAAGAGTTCGCTGCACTTGGCTTTGAAGGCGCTTCGTACAACAAAATCATTCAAAAAATAGGCATCTCCAAAGGTTCGATGTACTATTACTTTGAAAACAAAGAAGACTTGTTCATCACGTGCTTTATGCATTCTTTTACAGATGCCACAGGAGGTTTTGGTTTTGCAAAGGCTTCCTTTCCGTTGACGGAGGACAAAGCCACATATTGGGATTCAATCAAGAGGTTGTCATCAAAGCAGTGGAATGACGTTTTTCAGCATCCTATCCAGATGTCCCTCATGCGTCAATTGGTTTCAATGGGGACTGACCACCCCCTTTTTCGTAAGTTGAACACAGAATGTGAGGGCTTGAGCGAGTATGCTGATTTTATGTCCATTCTCGAACACGGGGTAGAGATCGGGGCGATCCGTGATGATGTCCCACTCCATGTACTCGTTCGCATGAACACGGAATATGAGGTGTGGCTGATGCATGAAACGCAAGAGGGGCATGTAAGTGAATCACAAGTGGTTGACAAGTTCTTTGAGATGTTTAAACAACTCTTTGAAGCAAGAAGGTGATGAAAATGAATAAATTATTACAAATGGAAAACCTAGAACGGCATTACGAAACACCTGCAGGCGTTGTCAAAGCTCTTGACGGTGTCAGTTTCGAAATCCATGAAGGTGAGCGTGTGATTCTTCTGGGCCCCTCTGGTTCTGGGAAAACCACGCTTCTCAATTGCCTTTCAGCCCTTGACAGTCCAACCGGCGGCGAGTACACCTTCATGTCCAAACAAACGAGAGGTTTGGATGCAGTCCCCCGAAATAGTTCTGAGAAAATGACTTCTTTCCGAAGAGAAAACATTGGCTATGTGTTCCAATTCTTCAATCTCTTGCAAGACCTCACAGTACTTGAGAACATTCTCCTCATTCAAGAATTAGCAGGTAAAAAAGACCCTACCCGGGCGAAAGAGTTGTTGAAACTCGTCGGCCTTGAAGCCGAAGTCGACCGTTTCCCAGGTGAAATCAGCGGTGGACAACAACAGCGTGTAGCGATTGCTCGAAGCATTGCAAAGCGTCCAACTCTCCTGCTTGGTGATGAACTCACCGGTAACCTTGACACCGAGACTTCAAACAAAGTCATGGAAGCGCTGGTGAGTGCATGCAAGCAAGAAAACATCACTTCAGTGTTCGTTACGCACGATGAGGGTTTGGTCAAGTATGCGACCCGAGTGATCCGAATTGACAGCGGAAAAATTGTCTCGGATGAACAGACGAACAACGATTCTTCAGAGTGAGGTTTTCGCATGTCTGCTCTTCTCAACAAACGCTTAGCCCGAAGTTTATGGCGAACCAAACTTCGACTTTCTGCCGTAATTCTCATGGTGTTTGTCGGCGTTTTTGCTGGCATAACCTTTGGCGGTTATGCATACAATCTCGGTGGCATGTACGATACCATGCAAGCCGATGACGAAAGCGGCGCCAACCTTGCAGACCTTTGGATTGACAATCGAAGTACTTCTTGGACGCCGGAACAAGTCAATTCCTTCTGTGCTGCACTGGGGACTGCTTGGGCTTCCTCAACGGTTTCTCCATCTCTTGATTCATGCGAAGGGCGTACCGTAACCCAAGGTGCGATGTTCCACACCAACGATACCGGCCAGCACATCATCAATTCTCTATGGCACGGCATCCCTGACGATGCAAATGCCGACCGCGTTTGGATGCCTAAAGGGCACTCAGAAGGTCGAACTGCAGTGACTGCTGACGAGATTGTCATCGATGCGCACGTCACTGAAGCGCTTGAACTCAGTCTTGGGGATACAATAAGTATTGGAGCGGGAAATGCAACTGCCGATTTCACGCTTGTAGGTACGGGGTACCATCCACTGCATGTGCTCATGGCGCCTGAAGGAACGCTGTTCCCTCCTGAACCAGGTCAATACGTCGTGGGTTACCTCTCTGATGCTGGAATGGCTCGTCTTACTGGCGAAGTCATTGGCGCTAGCAACATCATCATGTTGGATGTCGAAGGAACTCCATCGTTTGATTTACCCGACACCAGCGAGTATGAAGGAGATGAAATTGACGCTGTGAAGCAGTTGGTTGATACCGCTCTTGCTGAATCTGAACTTGATGCACGAGTACGGGACCGCGGACAGAACGAACCCGTTGAAGTCATGCGACAGGATTTGGAGGGAACCGAGCGAACAACCGTTCCGTTTACCGTCATGATTGCCTCAATCGCCGCCATCACCATTGTCCTCAGCCTTCAACGCTTGGTTCAAAGTCAAGCAAAGGAGATTGCAGTGCTACGAACACTGGGCGTCAAACGCTCCTCGCTCATGACTGGCTATCTCGCTGCTCCATTGGTGATTGGAGGAATCGGTTGTGCTCTTGGAGCGTTAGCTGGGCCCATGGGCATGAATGGGATGTTGGATTTCTACCAAGATTTGGTTGGCGTACCGATTGTTGAACGAACAGTACCGTTCTCGGTTCTTGTATCCGTTGTAAGTTCCACCATGATTGTCGTGTTCTTCTCTGGAGCATTCCCAGCGTGGAAGGCGAGCCGCCTTGACCCGTTAGCAGTTCTCAGTGGTCAAAACGAAATGCGAGTGGGGTCAAATCTGCTGCGAAAACTCACTTCATGGATGCCAACAACGCTTGGACTTTCTATTCGCTCAAGCGTGCGTAAGCCAATCCGTCTAACGATGACTTTTGTAGCTGTAGGAATCTCATTGATGCTTTTCGGCTCGATTCAAATGATGTCTGCTGGACTCCAAGATACGATGGTTGGAGGCCTGGAAGACGACCAAACATGGGATGCACAAGTCTACATCATGCCAGAGGCCGAAGGCCCAGTCGTTGATTGGGCCAACAACAATTCCGCCTCGTATGAGATGATAATTGAAATGCCACTTGGTTCAGTTGCGGATGGGGATGGAATTGACAGAATATTCACGCTTGTAGGACTTGATTCGTTTGATAATGGCATGCGTTCAGTTTCAGTACTTGCCGGAGACACTCCAACCGCAAACTCAGCCATCCCCAAGGTGATGATGGACGAGGGGAGCATGAAATTCCTTGACTGGCAGGTTGGAGACCAACGCACAGTGAGCATTAACGGAGCACCACAAGATGTGGAAATTGTCGGGACTTCGACAGCAGAATTAGCTCGTACGATGTATTTTGTCCGAGATGAGTTGAGCGGTATTCTTGGAGTCAATGCGACTTCGATTTACCTCGACCTACCCGATGGCGTTGTGGTTGATTCGGCTTTGGGAGAGGCTTCAACGGGAATTGTGGAACGACAAACCCTTCTCGATGGCATCAACAGTTTACTCGACCAACAAACTCAAATTTTCCAGACCATGATGTACCTCGGACTTCTGTTCACGGTCGTTGTCATGTTCAATACGATGATCATGAACGTGGCTGAGCGTGACTTTGAACTGGCAACTCTACGCGTTCTTGGGGCATCAACTCGCAGTCTAGGCGTTATGCTTCTGTTTGAGAGTCTCTTGATTGGAATCATCGGCGGTATTGTCGGTGTTCTGTTTGCCTATGGAGGGGCAGTAGGACTTGCTGCTTCGTTCTCTTCGTGGCAGTTCTTCGTTCCAGTGACCATTGTTCCAAGCGTAGCATGGCAGCTGATGTCCGGCGTCATTCTCATCGCTGTAGCCATGACGCCCTTCGGCGTTTGGCGACTTCGCCGAATGGACCTGATTGAAAAAATCAAAGACCTTTCGAATTAATTGGGCTCCCACGCTTGATTACAAGTTGGCGCCGCAGTTCATGCAATGCTTACCTTGTGAAGGCGTCAACTCACCGCACGCAGAGCAGGGGATGTAGGCGTGAAGTTCGAGGACGGCTTTTTGCTTGACCATCACCCAGGCAACCCATGCGTAGGCTACAGTCAGCAGGAAAAACAGGCCAACTACGGCACCGGTTCCAATGGAGAGGAATTGAACGCCAAGAGCGAAGGAAAGGAACACACTGGCAGTAAATGCATAGACGGGCCATTCCAAGCGCATGTAGAGCGCTTTGGCTGCACGTATTTGATTTGTATTCATAAAGACGGCACTCCTCCTTGTTTCATCAAGAGGTTTGCGTGAGTAAATCATACACTTTTTTGGCTTGTGTTTCTGGAGTGAGGTCTATTTTCTCGATGTGTTCTCTTCCGGCCTTTGACCACTTTTTTCTCTTCATGTGGCCTTCCTCAATCGCTGAGATCCAATCATCTCCTTGGTTGAGAAGTCTGCCAGTGATACCATCAACTACGGTTTCTCTAAATCCCCCTTGATTCGAAACAATGACTGGGCACTCGACAAAGTATGATTCGGGCGGAGTGAGTCCAAATGGTTCGTTGATAGCGTTGCTGACCATCGCTTTTGCATTTCTCATCAACACTCGAATTGTTGCTTGACTCACTCTTGGTAGGGCTATGAGTTCAACGTTATTCGTTTTGGCATGTTGATGATGTCTGTCCGTGACCCCGCCGCCGATTTGCACTATTGTTAACTTTGAAGAGTTTAGATTCTCTATTGTTTGCCAAAGACCTTTGGCATAAATTGCATGTCCAATAGTGATGATGTATTGATTCTGTGTGAGATTGAACTCTTTTTTAACAGCATTCCAGTCTTCATCTTTTGATGGTTTTATTGGCCATAATTTTGTATTGATACTTGGATAAAGAAAGTTTGACTCAATGCCATACACTTGTTGTATCCTTTCACAAGTATACTTGGAATTGCCACTTATTTTTCCTCTCTTCGCTGCGAGTTCGACTAATTTTTCGTCAATTCGTCTCTGTTTAGATAAAAACAAATTTGTAATTTTTAAATTCTGTTTTGGTTTTCCATCTATATCGAAATGGAGGTCGTTGCTGTGCAGTCCTCTGTTCGGTTCGTGCATGTATGTGTGGAGGGGGATATTTTTTGGTATGAATGGGAGGATTTCCAAGGATGCCATTCCAGTTGTAATATTAACCGCATCGATATTTGAAAATAAGGTGGTTAAACCCACTCCTTGTTTTGTGAGAGACAGCATTGAATACCATTTCTGAGATGCTTTCTTTGTAGATTTAGCAAAAATTTCTGAAAGCGTTCCGTGTGAATACGACCAATTTTCAATTGGAGAAAATAAAGGGATGTTGAGTTCATTGAGTTTCTCTCTTAATTCTTCGTGGGGGTGTAAGGTTGCTATACTCAAATCAAAATATTTTGACCATGCTTCAAGGTTGTTGATGAGATCTCTTTCTCCGCCACCAAAGTGTTCGAAAGAGCCTTTGACTAACAGAAGACGTTTTCTTTGGAGGTTAGCCATGTGTTGTGTGAGAGGGAGGCTTGCTATAATGTTGAGCCGTTCTATTCAGATTAAATTCTAGTTCGATGTGAAAATTATTCCGTCCTCACCGATGTTTGAATCATACATTTTTTGTAAAACTGTTTTCACTTCAGAAATTTTGTGTTCTTGATTATGATCTGGTAGTTGGAACGTAGTGAAATGGTGAGGTAATGCTGAAATAAATGTGTCAACATCAATATCTGCAACATTTTTCAAGTGGTGAGGTAAGAATTCAACCACTAATGTTTTACAATTGGATAAAATTTCTTTCATACCCTTCATGGCAAAATATTCAGAACCCTCAATGTCCAGCAGAATGAGGTCAAAATTATGTTCTGATAAATAATTATCAAGTTGATGAGATTCCAATTCTATGACTTCAGGGTTATCATAATCGTACAAGAAATTGCTCTTTTTTGGTTTTCTTTTGCTTCCACCAGAATTTACTGTGTTAAGTAAAAATTCTACTTTTTCAGAAGAATCGTTGGCAAAAATGTTGTGCGGGGTTATGTTTTCGATATTGTTTAAATGTAGATTTATCTCTAATAATTCGAAGGTTTTTGGGTTTGCTTCGATCGCGGTAATTGCCTTACAATGTTTTGAAAGTGGTATCGCTAATGACCCAATGTGTGTTCCAACGATTAAAACGTTTGAATCATTGTCAATATATTTTCTTAATCTTGCAATTTCCTCAAGGCCGAAACCGCCTGAGCGAAGTTTTTGACCGACTTCAAGGTCTTCGGGGTCTACTGCAAAAATCCCATTTTGACTGTTTGTGATTATGGCTTTGATATTGTTGCCGAGCTTCTTCCTCAATCTCTTGGATTTTATTTTTTTAAAACCCAAGTTTAGGCGCCAATAAAAGGCTCTGAGCATAGATAAACCTCAATCGAATTTCATTATAAGACTTCTTCAAATTTTACATACAACAGAGAACTCAAGCTGCAGAAGAAGAACCTTCACTGACCCTCACTGATGCATTCATTTCAGACGAGGTTGAGGTAATGACTACTTCGGTTTTTGTCCTAAATTGGACTCTATGTGAGAAAGAATGTGTTCTTCACGAGATTTGAAGCAGATGAATCGGTAGCCTCTGTATCGACCCACTGAATCCCCTTTGTATCGGGAAACAAAATGCAAAGGGGTTTCGGATAACCCCTTGCAACTCATCCGAATCAATTTGTCGCTGCTTTGGATTTCTTCCGGTTACGATTCCACTTCTTGATACGAGGCAGTTGCCACTTAATGATTCCAGTCCAAAAAACAATCGCTACCACAGCTTGTCCAACAAACATCGTGACCCAAGGATCATTGTCCCAGGCGTCAGTGTTTCCAGTGAAAGTAATTCGAGCGAAATAAACAGAAATCATCATCCCAAAGGTCAGATGAACCCAACGAAGAATTGTATTCCAATTTCTTGCCAAATTCATTCCTCTTTTGAGCTCTCTTGGTGTTCTTTCAATTTCGCTTCATATTCTTCTTTGGAAAGACCATGCCATCCTATACACATTCCAGTTGGTGATCTTCCACATCCGCATTTACTCATAATATCATTTCTCCTTGTCACTGGGAGATACCCTTCCTATTAAGGTGAAAAAGTCCCAAAGCAGAAACTATGGTATCTGGTTTGAAACTGGGTGGTTGATATAATCAAGCAACTTGGTATCGGTATGCAACCACCAATTTATGTGCAGCCCCTTTGCTTGCAATCACAAGGAAGAGAATTCATCGAACTGTTAGGGAAGGCACATGTTCTCAACATGTTGTTTTTCATGTCTCGTACGAAAAAACCAATGAGATTTAATCAACTTAAGCGAGATATAGGCATTACTGCGACCACGCTTGGCCGTCGCCTGGATGAGATGATTAGGCAGGGGCTGGTTGATCGAGAAGTTTTTGCTGAAGTTCCTGCAAGGGTCGAGTATGAATTGTCAGAAAAAGGCAGAACGCTGGGGCCAATCCTCAAATCTGTTTTTGAATGGGTTGGAAGCAATAATTCCTAGGGTGATTCAGAAATGAAAGTAATATCAAAATTCAAAGTGACCAAAGGTTACGGTGTATGGAAGAAAGAATTCGAGTCAAACGAGGCCATGAGGCTAAAACATAACGTCAGAGTCTTAGCTTACGGTCATGAAAACGACAACGAAAGTAACGTATACACGGTTGTCGAAATGGATTCGATTGAGGATAAGCAATTAAAGGACCCCAATATGATCAAATTTAGAAATAAGGCCGGAGTTGACGACGCATCGTTGGAAATCATAGCATTGGTTGAATAATGTCACTGAACATACCCTTGCTTTCATCAGTCGAGATGTATAGAGGGTATGCTCCGTAGGAGAAGATAACACGAGAAATCGCAAGGGCCCCCCTCTGTATCGACGGGTGTCGCATGGGTAGCGAAAGACTCGGCCCACTGCAAGCCCTTCCGATTGATTTTTTGACACAGTGGGTGTTTAGGGGAGACCCAAGCGCTCACTCCATAAACCATTGATTCATACTCAGATTTCGAACTAGATGTTGCACCCGTTGCTCAACCTGCACCAGTACAGCCAGACCCTGCTCGAGAATACTACAATGGATTGATCGCACAAGGCTATCCACAAGCCAATGCAATTCAATACACGCAACAGTATTATCCAACATTCCAAGGTTGAACCGTTTCATTCGAAACGAATTGCTTCGGTAAGGACACACAGTGCGGTGTTTCCCAAAATAATATCAACGATAGCAATGATATTACGAGTTTATACTAAACTCATTAATTGAATTAGAATTAATTACATTGTATTCTTTATTATCAGTTGAATTGATTTGTACTCTCAGTGAGACGAAAATGGCCATATTATACGATATTGAAGGAACAGAAATTTATGCAGGACGAGGAAAATATAGTCGACGCGCTTGCAGTATGATTGAAGATCGAGTAGCCTACAAGCACGATGATGAAGGAGCACAAGATTTAGCTTACTGACGCGTGTAAATCAAACGCTAGGGTTCGTTTGGGTTGATTGAAAAAAATCTCAACCTTCATATCCTCTCGAAATTAGCGGTTAATATGGGAGACGGTAAAGCACCATTCATTGTCGACAATCGCGAATCCGATATCTCGGAAAAAGTCCAAGGGTATTTACATGATTATTGCGACATCTCCAACCAATTTGATATCGCCACAGGCTACTTTGAGGTTGGCGCCTTGAAAAGGTTGGATGGAGAATGGCAAAAACTCGATAAAATTAGAATCTTAATGGGCACCGAGGTGTCAAATGCAACTAAAGAAGCTCTCATTCAGGGGATTAAGGCAAAATTATCGGATTCTTTTGAGCATGAAAGAGAGAAGTATGGAAACGAGTTTCTCGAAGGGATCGACGCTATAGTCGACGGCATTCGAACAGGGAAAATAGAATGCAGAGTTTTCACCGAGGAGAAATTCCATGCTAAGATGTATATCACCTATGCAAAAAATCCTCGAATCCCACCTATTGCCTTAGTTGGATCTTCAAACTTCACAATTCCGGGTATTTCACAGAATATTGAATTAAATGTTAAAATTGAAGACAGCGGTCGAGTTCAACAACTGCAGGAATGGTTTGATTACTTTTGGAATCATGAGAATACCAAGGAGATTACAGAAGATGTGCTCGAAGTCATGGAGCATGAATCTTATCAATATGAGCCTTTTTTACTTTATGGAAAGGCCCTAGAGGAGTACTTTAGGGACAAAGGAACTGTAGGCCCAAACGTATGGCATGAATCAGGCTCTGTGATGTGGCCACTGTTGGATAAGTATCAGCAGGATGGGTATCAATCTATGCTTAGAATTGCAGGACAATGGAATGGAGCATTCCTTTGTGATGGAGTAGGTTTGGGAAAAACATATGTCGGTCTAATGCTTATCGAGCGATTAGCAGATTATGAGGGGAAGAATGTCCTGCTTCTTACTCCAAAGTCGGCACATGATGCTGTTTGGGAGCCTGAACTGAAAGACAAGTTGGGTAAACTTCTCGGCTGGGGGACGAATTTCTTACACATGAAGCATACCGATTTACCTTTGAAGAAACATGCTGACAATTGGGAGATGGCTAAAGGTAAGTTTGATGCAATTATCATCGATGAAGCACACCACTTTAGAAACCGAGACCGTCAAAAACATGAGAAACTGCTTGAGTTCATCAATGAGGTTCGCCCGAAACAAGTCTTTTTCCTCACCGCTACGCCAATCAACAATTCAGTTCTTGATCTGAAGAACATGATTGATTTGTTCATCGGAAGAAACGACAACCATTTCGCTCGCCCTCCTTTGGCAATTAACAGCATGTACGGACATTTCCGGCGATTGAAAATTGCGTTAAATAAAGTAATTGATGTCGCGCCAGAAGAAGAAGTAGTTGATTTGCCCTCTCAACTTGCCAAAAAAGAGGCTGCAGAGATTCTTCAGCAAGACCCTCTTGTTCGTGCTGTTGTTGTTCAGCGTAGTCGTGGGTTTGTTCGGCGAAGTCAACAAATACATGGTGGCAGAGAAATACAATTTCCAAAACCCCAACCACCAAAGTCTTGGGATTACAAATTAGAAGAGGTGTATGGTGATTTACTTGATGAATTTGAAGTGGCGTTTTCAAAGCAAAACCCATTGTTCAACTTATCTATTTATTATCCATACAAGTATTATCGTCATGATCTCTCCGAACTTGAAGATTTTGATTTCATGGAAGGCCGACTAAAGCAAATCGGCCGGCTTATTCGGATTGGTATGCTAAAGGCGTTTGAGAGTTCAGTCTACGCATTTGAAGCACGATGCAATCGACTTTTGCTCAAATTGGTCGCTTGGTTAAGACATGAAAAACATCACATCGATGCGGCTGCAGAAAGTCGCCTCAGTGATTGGATGAAGAAGAATGAAGAAATTTTCAGGTATGCAGCAAAATTAGAAATATTCGAGGACGAAGATGACGAAGAGCAGGACGATACATACGCCGACCTTCCCAAAGTGGACAAGAACCTCTGGGCAAATGAGGACTTTGATGTTCAAAAAATCATAGAGGATACGTATGAAGATCTCGATCAACTTATCAGCTTCATTACAAAGTTACGACCGATTCAACCGAAAGACGATTCGAAATTACAGAAACTTATCCAACTCATTCAAACAGATGCTGCTTCTGAGACGGGTAAAATAATTATTTTCAGTGAATTCAAGACCACTGCCAGGTATCTTGAAAGAGAGTTGAAATTGGCTTTACCTCATTTGAAAATCGCCGAAGTTGATAGTAACACAAGCGAAGACAGGACGCTCATTGTGAAGAAGTTCTCTCCATATTATAACAAAACTTCTCCCGATGAACTTCTTGAAATGGGACATGAAGAGATTGATATTCTTGTCTCAACAGATGTCCTCTCCGAAGGACTCAACCTCCAGGATGCGACTCGGTTGATTAACTATGACATACATTGGAATCCTGTTCGATTAATGCAGAGGATTGGGCGTATTGATCGACGAATGAGCCCTGAAATCGAGGCGCTTATCATTTCTAATCACCCTGAAAGAGAAGATGAACGAGGGAAAATTGCGTATTGGAATTTCCTTCCACCCGACAGCCTCGATAATCTGATCAACCTTTATAGTAAAGTGACAGGAAAGATGGTATTGATTTCAAAGTTGTTGGGAATACAGCACGGTCATGGGTTGGATGAACATCAAACTATGGACATGCTCCGAGATTTGAATGAAGATATGTATTCTCCATCCACAACAGACGAAACACTCAAGCTTACCCTTGATGATTTAATTCAGAACAATCCTAGTGAGGTAAAACGTTGGAGAAATATGCCATTTCACACACTCAGCGGAAAATCTTCTGATGACCGACGAGGTGTATTCTTCTGCTACAGAATACCAGGCCCTCCTCCAATGACGCCAAAGGAAGTTGAGGATGGAGTTTTCTCTAAGTGGGTTACAGTTGATGGAATAGGTGATTCACA
>Ga0213869_10002419_pt1 | contig 12950 bp, 16 predicted proteins | sample PICome_10_FD_160083 | JGI IMG/M metagenome (GOLD analysis project Ga0213869, IMG submission 160083) | Coastal seawater microbial communities near Pivers Island, North Carolina, United States - PICO132 | ecosystem: Environmental > Aquatic > Marine > Coastal | place: USA: North Carolina...
TCGCAAGGGTAAGGGCAAGGTACGCAAGACAGAGTCAGGTACAGCACTAAAGAGATGGGGCAAGGAGAAGTGGGTAGACACCAGGACGGGAAAGCCGTGTGGATCGGGTGGCAAGAACGAGTACTGCCGTCCATCGAAGCGAGTATCTTCAAAGACACCACGTACAAAGTATGAGATGAGCAGTGCGCTTCTAAAGAAGAAGAAGGCTGAGAAGGCTAAGGTTGGTATGGGTAAGAGAGTAAAAAGTATTAAAAGAAAGAAGTAATGGCATACAAGCAGAAGATGAAGTGCAACGTTGTTATGAAGAGCGACAGGGCAGGAAAGAAAAAGATGGTTAAGGCTTGCGAGGGTGGAAAGGAAAAGTTGATTCACTTTGGCGCAAAGGGTTACGGTCACAATTATTCTGCTGCTGCACGTAAGTCATTCAAGGCTCGTCATAAATGTAGCACAGCTAAGAGTAAGCTTACTGCTAGGTACTGGTCTTGCAAGAAGCTGTGGGCAGGAAAGGGAGGTTCTACTGCGTCTTCTCCAAAAAACCGACAAGGAAAATATTAGTATATTTGTAAAAACAAAAAAAAATATTATGTATAGAGTTTCAAAACCATTAGCCGATACTCAGTTTCCGGGTGATGACAAAAAAAATAGTAAAGCTAAAAGTAAAGCTAAAAGTAAAGCTAATTATGGTTCAACATATTCAAAAGAGAATGCAAAAGGAAGAGGCTTTACTGAATTATCTCCTGCCCAACTTAAAAAGAAGAGACAGGCAATGAAGCAGCTTCAAGAAAAAAATCCAAATTCTCCAGCCCTAAAGAAGATGAAGGCTGATTATCGTAAGGAAATTTCAAAAGGATACTATAGACGATAATTATAGGTGCTAATTTAACAAAAAAAGTTATGGGAAAAGCATTAGTAAGACTAGGACTATGGATGCAGAGAACATTCGCTAAGTTGAAGTGCAATTGGAATTGGCTTATATCTAAGATTATGTTCAAGGTGGCAGAGGAATGCCCACACAAGGTATGCACTTGTAAAAAATAAATACAATGAAATCAAAAGGATTAGGAGATACTGTTGAGAAGTTCACTAAGGCAACGGGAATAAAGAGAGTAGTGGATAAGGTAGCAAAGGCTACAGGAAAAGATTGTGGTTGCAGCAAGAGAAAGACTGCCCTCAATCATAAGTTTCCATACAAGAAATAAAAGTAGATATGAACGGATACTATACGACTACGAGTACATATGGGAGTGATGTTCATATCAATTATGAATTAGAAAAAAAATGAGTGATTGGATGTCAGACTTGAAGTTGTATCTGCTTAACGCAGGATCGTTAGCAGTGTCTTTCTCTACCGTTGAGATGACTTTGAAAATAATGTTGCTATTTGTATCTTTGGGATATACCCTATACAAGTGGAACTTATTAAGAAAAAAACAAAATGAAGATTAAGGATTTTTTAAAATCATTTATACCTAAGAAGAAGAGTATGGCTGTTCACACGAATATTATACCATTCTTCTATCGTTGGGAGGGAGGAGAAAGCAATGATCCAAAAGATTCTGCTTCAAGCTACCACTGCGGTGTTGACAAGATACACACGGTAAAGGGGGTGACCTATAAGGCTTGGGTAGGAGTATTTGGTACTGATCAGGTTGATCGTTTCTTGGAGATGAACCACGAGGATTGGGGATTGATTTTTAAATCTAAATACTGGGACGCTGTCAAGGGCGACCAGATAAAACACCAAAGTATAGCAGACTGTTTAGTTTCTTGGGCTTGGGGGTCCGGAGCAAAGACTGCAATCCGTCAGATGCAGAGAGTGTTAGGTGTAACTGTAGACGGTCTTATAGGTCCGCAGACGTTGGGTGCTATTAACTCCTCGAATGAGAAGGAGTTATTTAAGAAGTGTGTAGCTGCAAGGAGAGCGTTCTTTCACTACATTACTACACCATCGAACGGCAGAAGTCGGATTGCAAGAAAGAGATACGAAAACAACAGACGTTTCCTAAGGGGTTGGCTACGCAGGCTAGACGCATTCTCTAAGGAGTACGCACCCAAATAAAATACAATATGAAAAAGGTAGTTGATTGGTTTGGAGGTAGTGTCGTTAAGGACTTACTTTCAGGTTTAGATGGCTTGTTCACTTCTAAGGAGGAGAAGATAAAGGCTCAGAATGTAGTAAAGCAAATACTAATCGAGAAGCAGTTGGAGTTGCAGAAGATGCAGACTGAGGTAATTGTAACCGAGGCGAAGGGTAATTGGCTACAGAGAAGTTGGAGACCAATCCTTATGTTAGCATTTGGTTTCATCGTTATATATGTGAAGTTCATAGGACCATTGTTTGGGTTAAGGATACCTGAACTTGAGAACGAGTTTTGGAACTTATTACAGCTAGGTATAGGTGGTTATGTTATTGGTCGTTCGGGAGAGAAGATGATGAAGACCTTTGTCGAAAAGAAGAAGTGAACGATAAAATAAAAAATAAGTACCTTTGTAGATATATAAAAAAAGAAATAAATTATGGCATATTTAAAACTCAGCGTATCAAGAACAATGGACGCTGTACCGAGCGACTTTATTGATATTCCTAATATAGCTACTGAGTGCTTTCCTCCTTCAACTATAACTGGAGCAGCAGGGAACTATATATTGTTTGATTCTTCAAAGAATTTTATTGAGTTGGGTATTAAGCCGGGAATGATTTTCCAAAACAACACTACAAAACAGAAGGGGTTAATTGAAAGCTTAACTAATAATAGTTTAACTTTCGTTCAATTGGCTCCTAACCTACCACTTGGTAGTTCTGGAGATAGCTATTCTATATACGCAGAAGGTGGATATCCTTGTGTTATATACGTAGGAACTCCTGGAGACTTAGCATATGTCTCAGCAGGTGGTGACGAGAGCATTATGGTTGCAGCCCCAGTAGGTTGGCATCCAGTAAACCTCACTCGAGTACTTACAACAGGAACAACAGCAGGAAATTTATTAGCAGGTTGGTAATATATGAACTCTAATGCTAGAAAAAAGTTAGAGGAATTTTACGGCAAGAAACCTGATCCAGTAGTTGGAAATCAAGAACTGGAAATATCAGGAACCACACTAAGTATTACTGGTGGAAACTCTGTAGAAGTTCCAACATCCATTGGACCCAAGGGACCAACGGGTGACCAAGGTTCTGATGGAGCAGAGGGACCTGAAGGTCCTCAAGGTTCGGAAGGTCCGGCAGGTCCAATAGGTCCTCAAGGTCCTCAAGGAGTACAGGGATCAACAGGCGCGACAGGTCCACAAGGTATACAGGGCGATACAGGTGCTGATGGTCCAATCGGACCACAGGGTAATACTGGTGCAACAGGTCCTCAAGGACCGGCAGGTCCTGAGGGTCCGCAGGGAGATATAGGTCCTCAAGGAAATACGGGACCACAAGGACCAATTGGAGCAACAGGAAGTGATGGTCCACAGGGTCCACAAGGAATTCAAGGAGATATAGGACCAACAGGTCCACAAGGTGCAACAGGCGCAACGGGTGCTACGGGAAGTGATGGTCCTCAAGGACCACAAGGAGTCCAAGGAGATATAGGTCTAACAGGACCACAAGGAGCAACAGGAGATACTGGACCCGCAGGTCCTAGAGGCGATGTTGGACCGACAGGTCCTCAGGGTCCTATTGGTAATACAGGACCTCAGGGTTCTACAGGATCACAAGGTGATGTGGGACCTACAGGTCCACAAGGACCAACTGGTGCTACCGGACCTGAGGGTCCACAGGGTGACGTTGGAGCAACGGGTGCTACTGGACCTCAGGGTGCAACAGGTAATACTGGACCTCAAGGTGCTACCGGTGCAACCGGACCTCAGGGACCTCAGGGTGTAAAGGGTGACACTGGAGATACAGGACCTCAAGGACCACAGGGTATACAAGGACCACAGGGTATACAAGGAGAGACAGGTGCTTCAGGTGGGGGTTGTGTAGATGTAGATTCTTCAAACTTCTTTACTACAACAACAACTACAAATGCAAATTACCTTTCTGTAAACAGCACAACAGGCACAAGTGTGACAACAATATTTGTAGGAACCAATCTAAATGATTTTGCAACATTAGGGGATTACGTAACACTATCTCAGTCTGGAATTGGTACAGCAGAGTATAAGGTTACTAATATTACTTCTAGCACAAATGGAAATAGTTTAACTGTAAGTATTCAGAGTGGTGGAAGCTTTTCATACAATGCAAGTAACGATGTAATATACTGTGTAATAAGAACAGGGAATGTAGGACCGCAAGGACCTGCAGGATCGCAAGGACCGCAAGGTATTCAAGGACCTACAGGAGCAGCAGGTGCAACTGGTAGTGTAGGACCACAAGGACCTGCGGGACCCAAAGGAGATACTGGAGATACTGGGGCGACTGGTTCTCAAGGTGCAACAGGTCCTGCCGGGGCAGATGGAAGCATTGGACCGCAAGGACCGCAAGGACCTACGGGAGCAACGGGACCCCAAGGAGATGTTGGAGCAACTGGAGCGCAGGGACCTACGGGAGACACTGGAGCAACGGGACCGCAAGGACCTGCGGGCGCAGATGGATTGGATGGTGCTACTGGAGCAACCGGGGCTACTGGACCCACTGGACCTAAAGGAGATACAGGTGATACAGGTCCTCAAGGACCACAAGGAAATATTGGTGCAACTGGACCGGCAGGCGCAACTGGACCGGCAGGTGCTGACGGTGATACTGGGGCTACAGGTCCACAGGGTCCGCAAGGTCCAACTGGAGATACTGGTGCTACCGGTGCTACTGGTCCGCAAGGAGTAAAAGGTGACACGGGTGACCAAGGTCCTCAAGGTATTCAGGGTGCGACAGGTCCTCAAGGACCTGCAGGTGCTGACGGTGCTGATGGTGCGGTTGGTGCAACTGGACCAACAGGTCCACAGGGTATTCAGGGAGAACAGGGACGAACGGGTGAGCAAGGTGCAACGGGACCTCAGGGTCCCGCAGGAGAAGACGGCAATGACTTTACTGTTACAATAGACGGAACTAGTTCAGGTACAGTAACGAGTATGGTGGTTGTTACAACAACTAGACCTGCTACTTGTACTGTTAATCTATCAGGCGGTTCATCGTTTAAATTTAATTTAGTATAATAATAAATAATTATCTTTGTAATAATTAATACTATAGATATATGAGTTTAGGAATAGGAATAGGTGGTCCCAACGCAATTTTAGTTGGAAATATAGAGTGGGGTAATATTACTGGTACACTATCAAATCAAACAGATTTGCAAGGTGCGCTTGATAACAAGCAAGACACCTTAGTAAGTGCAACAAATATTAAAACAATCAACGGAACTTCGATTTTGGGTAGTGGCGACTTAACCGTTGGTGGTGGTGGTGGTTCTGCGGGTGGACTTCAAACTCCAAACCCTGGAACGATGTTTAATTGGCCAACTTCAGCAGCTATAACTGGGGGTAGTTTTCAAAATCACGCAATGCAAGTTGATGAGATTTTGTATACTCAATATATACCAATGACAACATTTACAACGGCATCGTTCAAAGTTGATGTTCAAACGGCACAAACGGGATTGGGAAGAATAATGGTATACGACAACAACCATCCAACAAGTGGCGACAAAAGACCTGGAAATTTATTGTATTCAAGTACTGATTTAGATATGTCAACAACGGGAATAAAAACTGCAACAACGGCTTTTACTTTTACTGCGGGTGAAATTTATTGGATAGCTTTTCAAGCTGATTGTACTGTTACTGTAAGAGCGTTAAGAAAGGAAAATTTGATTCCTGTTGGATTTTTTGGTTCTAATATAATTACAATTTTAAAAACAGTTTTTAGATCCTATTCACTTGGCGCACCAAATCCAGGCGCAGCAAACTCATTTGACCAAGGCCCTTGGCCAGCAGTACTTATTCAACTATAAAAAATTAAAAATATGCAAGTAAGAGAAGAAATTTATGACGATAACGGGCTTGTCGAAGTGAAGTTCATCGAAGTAGATGAACCAACACAAGAAGAACTAATCGAAGAAAAGGAAGAGCAACTTTTGAAGATTTACGCTGAACTTAACGAACTAAAAGGAGATAATTAAAACAAACAAATAAAATCAAATCAAAATGAAAAAGGTAACGAAAGAAGAGTTAGGATCAATTGAGTCAATGTTGACTACGTTCAACAACTTGAAGATGCAGCTAGGTGATGCTGTGCTATCACAGAATGCAATAGTAGCAAAGATTGATTCATTAAAAGAAGAGTACTCTGAATTAGAAAAGGTACTCGCAAATAAGTACGGTAAGGACTCAAGGATTGATGTTCAAACCGGTGAGATAAAAGAAAAAGAAAAATAAAAACAAAAAGATAAAGCAATGAAGATAAATTTATATCAGACAGACTCAACACCTTCACTTACTGATAAGGTTATAGGGACGGATGTTTCGGATAACAATATCACGAAGAATTATATGTTAGGAGATGTAAAGACTATCTTCGATCAAAACTTACAATCTGTACTAGATACTGGTAATACATCAACCACAGCAATGAATGTTACTGCGAGTGCATTCAGTACTATAACCAATCTGTACACTGGAACACTAGACGTTGCAACATCTCTTATAGTAGATGGAACGTTTGTAGATTCAGCAGGTGTTACAAATGATGGTACTAAGGTTCTTGGCTCAACGGCTACAGGAAATCCTTTATGGGTTACTGATAGTGATTCACAAAACCTACAGTCAGTATTGGACTTTGGTAACACTTCTACTACAGAGATGACTATTACTTCAGCATCGTATAGTAGCATAGAACTTTTAGGTGTAAGAAGGATGAATTATTCACAAGAGTTTACGGCTAATGGTGTATTTATTGATTCAGCAGGCGTAACAAACGATGGTACTAAGGTATTAGGTTCAGATGCAACGGGTAATCCACTGTGGGTTGCTGATAGCGACAATCAGAATCTACAATCAGTATTGGACTTTGGTAATGTTTCTACTACAAAAATAAATATTACATCAACTGCACAAAGTAATATATCCAACTTAATATCACCAGAACTAACTCTTAGTGGGTTGGTTTATGATTCAGTTCCTAGCCTTGGTGATGGAACTAAGTTCTTAGGAACGGACGCATCTGGTAATGCTTTATGGAAAAATATTACTTTTTCTCCTTCATTAGCTGAGGTTCTTAATACAGGTCAATATTCTGCTCAAGAGCCATCAGGACTAGGAATATTTAATGCTATTCAAGTGAAGTTTGGTAACGCTACGGGTACGGTTTCTGATCCTGTTATGATGGATGCGCTTGGAAGTATAACCTTTAACCAAACAGGAACTTACTTTATAAATGCTTATGCGTCTGTTGATAGACTAGGTGCTAACGGTGGAGTAGCTATTTTCTTGTATAGATTATTATTAGACGGAGTTCAGGTTGGGTATCCAGTAGCTTTGGAACTTGACAGAACAAACATTAGTATCCCTGAGATTCAAGCTTTCCCATTGACTATTACTACTGCAGGTACTGTATTGACATACGAGATAGCAAGAGAGGGAACCATTAACGCAGGCGGATTGTATCCATACTTTACAAGTACAAGTTGGGGTAACTCTCCATCAGCAGCTATTACGATAAGTAAGTTAGGATAAAATAAAATAAAATGGACATAAGAAAGATATCTGTAGGTCCCGACTACAAGTCGGGGGCTATGCATTATTTGGTAGGTCAATCTGTCTTAAATGGTAGTTATTCAATTCATTTGATTAAGTTTGAGGAAGTAAAGAAATCATTTCTAATTTACATAGAGAATGACGAAGGTATAATGCTATGGAAGGAGTTTACGAGTACTATGCCAGTATCTATAGAGTACAACATTAATTTTTTATAGATGACCGATAATGAAAGAGCATCCTTTGAAAAACAGGTTGCAGAATTAGAATCTAAGATGTCTAAGACAGAGGACTTTGGTGAGAAGATTGAACTAGCTGATCAAGTCCACAATATAAAAATGAAATTAAATGGAGTCAAACCAACTGATTCACATATAGACTGTATTGGTTGTGGCTCATAAATTAAATTATGAAATCACCATTTTCGTTTATAGCAAAGCCTGTAAAGGGTAGAAGGTATAACAACACAAAAGAGATTGCAGGATTGGATATAATCACTAGCACATCTCAGGAAGACTTTAAGTTCTCTAACAGAGAGGCTGAGGTAGTAGAGATACCACTAGGGTATAAAGGACCTATAAAGGTTGGAGATATACTATTAGTTCACCACAATGTATTTAAGTATTACTATGATATGAAGGGTAAGCAAAGAAGCGGCAAGAGTTTCTTTAAGGATGACTTGTTCTTTATAGATGAGGAACAGTACTATATGTATAAGAGAGATGGGCGATGGACACCAGTTAAAAGATACTGCTTCGTTGAGCCTGTTGATGTAGAAGACTCTTATATATTTAAACCACTTAGCGAAGAGCCGTTAGTCGGAAAGATGAAGTATGCGAATGGCTATCTACTTGAAAAGGGAGTAAAGAATGGAGACAGGATTACGTTTCAACCCGACAGTGAGTATGAGTTCACAGTTGATGGGGAGAAGCTTTACAGGATGTTTGATCATCAAATAACTATGATTTTATGAATAAATTTTTATATTGGGATGACGAGTGGGACGAACAGGATGTTCCAATAAGAAAGCAAAAAAGAATTAAGGATGAAATCAAAAGAGATAAAGTTAAGAATAATCGAAGCCGGGGAGAGAGCAGTGGAGCAACTCATAAAGGTAGCTAAGGAGGATATTATTAAGCACGACCCTGAGGATGACATATCTGCTGATAGATTAAAGAATGCAGCAGCAACTAAGAAGCTTGCAATCTTTGATGCATTCGAGATACTTAACAGAATAGAAGCAGAGAAGGAGGCGATTGAATCATTAGAGAAGGGAACAAATAAAACTAATACAAAACAAGGTTTTGCAGAAAGACGGTCTAAGTGAGTTATACAGAGTCCTTGAGGGTGTAGTACCAAAGGGTGTGTTAAAGTCTAAGAACAAGGCTAAAACGTGGCAATACGGGTATAATTCTAAGTATGATATAATTGTTATATCTAAGACAGGTCAGATAGGTGATATTATAGAGATCAAGGGACTGCCGATTGCCTTGCCCTTAGAGCCGAAGGAATGCATTAAGAGAAGCAATAAGGAGGAAGAGCAGTACTGGGAGAGAAATGAAATACCTAAAGAGTTAAGTAAGATACAGTCTATCTTTCAGTGGAACGAGAAACCATCAGAGTTTAAGGATAGATGGGTTGACTATATTGAATCAGAGTTTGACAAGAGAGAGTCTGGGGTTTGGTTTATGTCTAATGGTATACCAACATACATAACTGGGTCACACTATATGTACCTTCAGTGGACATCAATTGACGTTGGATACCCTGACTTCAGGGAGGCGAATAGACTTCTATATATACATTGGGAGGCTTGCAAGGCAGATAAGAGAAGCTTTGGTCAGGACTACCTAAAGATAAGACGTTCGGGTTTCTCCTTTATGAGTTCATCTGAGTGTGTTAACACAGGTACTCTAGCTAAGGATGCTAGGGTTGGCATACTGTCAAAGACAGGTTCCGATGCAAAGAAGATGTTTACCGATAAGGTTGTTCCAATAAATAGTAGGCTACCATTTTTCTTCAAGCCTATTATGGATGGTATGGACAAACCTAAGACTGAACTTGCGTTTAGGATACCTGCTGCAAAGATTACCAAGAAGAATATGTACGACACCACAAACGAAGAGTTGTTTGGTTTGGATACTACTATAGATTGGAAGAACACAGATGACAACTCGTATGATGGTGAGAAGTTATTACTTTTAGTACACGATGAAAGCGGTAAGTGGATAAAGCCAAATAATATACTTAACAACTGGAGGGTTACTAAGACCTGTCTAAGATTGGGTAGTAAGATTATCGGTAAGTGTATGATGGGTTCTACATCCAACGCACTTGAGAAGGGTGGTGGTAACTTTAAGAAGTTGTACTACGACTCGGACGTAACAAAGAGAAACAGCAACGGTCAGACCAAGAGTGGTCTATACAACCTATTCATTCCTATGGAGTGGAATATGGAAGGTTTCATTGACAGGTATGGTATGCCTGTATTCAGAACTCCTGAGAAGCCTGTACTTGGAATAGACGGGGAGATGATACACCAAGGTGCTATTGACTACTGGGAAGGCGAGGTCGAGTCTTTAAAGAATGACTCTGACGCACTCAATGAATTTTACAGACAGTTCCCTAGGACTGAATCACACGCATTTAGGGATGAGAGTAAGGAATCTATATTCAATCTTACAAAGATATATCAGCAAGTTGACTACAACGATTCATTGATAATGGACCACCACGTAACTCGTGGATCACTAAGTTGGAAGAATGGAATCAAGGACACTGAGGTAATATTCTCACCAAACAACAGGGGAAGGTTCTATGTTTCGTGGACACCAAACAAGCAATTACAGAATAGGGTTATAACCAAGAACGGTCTTAAGCATCCTGGGAACGATGACATAGGGGCATTTGGCTGTGATAGCTATGACATATCAGGTGTTGTTGGGGGAGGAGGTTCGAATGGTGCTCTACACGGTAAGACTATGTTTACTATGAAGGAAGCACCAAGCGATCAGTTTTTCTTGGAGTACATTGCAAGACCTCAGACTGCTGAGTTGTTTTTTGAGGATGTACTTATGGCTTGTGTATTTTATGGTATGCCAATACTTATAGAGAACAACAAGCCGAGGTTGTTATACCACTTCAAGAACAGGGGGTACAGGAAGTTCTGTATGAACAGACCAGACAAACATTACACAAAGTTATCTAAGACGGAGAAGGAGTTGGGTGGAATACCAAACTCTAGTGAAGCTGTTAAGCAGGCTCACGCTTCTGCAATAGAGTCACATATAGAATCCAATATAGGATTGTTGGAGAATGGTGATATGGGAGATATGCCTTTTGTTAGGACGTTAGAGGATTGGGCTAAGTTTGATATATCAAACAGAACAAAGTACGATGCCTCTATTAGTTCTGGATTAGCAATTATGGCAACGCAAAGGCATCTTTATCAGAATGAAAAAAAAGTTTCAAAAATAAAGATTAACTTTGCAAGGTATAGTAATAAAGGAAAATATAGCGAAATTATTAGATGAAAGACGTAAAGATAAATATATCATCCGCAGGGTTTCCAAGTCAATTTGTATCTGATTCTGAAAAGTCTACTGATGAATTTGGATTGCAGATAGGTCAAGCTATTCAATACGAGTGGTTCAGAAGAGACGGAAGTAGTTGTAGGTATTATAATCGTTGGGGTGAATTCAACAGGCTAAGATTATATGCAAGAGGAGAGCAGCCTACAGGTAAATATAAAAATGAATTGGCAGTAGATGGTGACTTATCTTACTTAAACCTAGATTGGTCTATTGTTCCTATACTACCTAAGTTCGTAGATATTATTGTAAACGGTATGCAAGACCGTGAGTTTGAGCCTAAGGCTTATGCTCAGGATGCTATGTCTCAATCTAAGAGAAGTAAGTATCAGCAAATGGTTGAGGGTCAGATGTTGGCAAAGCCAATGCTTGAGACTATACAGCAGAAGACCGGAGTAAATCCTTTTACAGTAAGTCCTGACGAACTACCTAATAGTGATGAGGAGTTGAAACTTTATATGCAGCTTAACTATAAGCCTGCAATAGAGATTGCTGAAGAGGAAGCTATAAGTACTCTTTTCGAAAGCAACAAGTATGACGATATACGTAAGCAGATAGACTATGACTTAACGGTCTTGGGTATGTCAGTTGCAAAGCACGAATTCCAAGCGGGTGATGGAGTAAAGATTAATTATGTCGATCCTGCAAACGTTGTTCATAGCTACACTGAGGACCCACACTTTAAGGATTGTTTCTACTGGGGAGAGATAAAGACTGTTCCTATTACTGAACTCGTAAAGATTGACACTTCACTAACTAATGAAGATTTAGAAGAGATATCACAATACTCTCAGAGTTGGTATGACTATTATAATACTGCTCAGTACTATCAGAATGATATCTTCTACAAGGATACAGCAACACTAATGTACTTTAACTATAAGACTACTAAGAAGGTAGTATATAAAAGAAAGGTTAAGGACAATGGTAACGTCAGTATGATTGAGAAGGACGATACGTTTAACCCACCTGCTGAGATGCAGGAAGAAGGAAACTTCGAAAAGGTATCTAAGACTATTGATGTATGGTATGAGGGAGTTATGGTTATGGGTACTAACATAATCCTCAAGTGGGACTTGATGGAGAATATGGTTAGACCACAGTCTGCTACTCAGCACGCTATACCTAACTACGTAGCTGTAGCACCAAGGATGTACAAGGGTGTGATTGAATCACAGCTAAGAAGAATGATTCCATTCGCAGACCTTATACAAATTACACACCTCAAGTTGCAGCAGGTTATTGCACGTGTTGTACCGGATGGTGTATTCATTGATGCCGATGGACTTAACGAGGTAGACCTCGGTACGGGTAATGCATACAACCCTGAGGATGCTTTGAGGCTTTACTTCCAAACTGGTTCCGTAATTGGTCGAAGCTATACACAGGAGGGTGATTACAACCAAGGTAAGGTTCCTATTAAAGAACTACAGTCTTCTTCAGGATCAAGTAAGACACAGATGTTGTTGGCTAACTACAACCACTACTTAAACCAAATCAGAACTGTAACTGGTCTGAACGAGGCGAGAGATGGTAGTATGCCAGACCCTAATTCTTTAGTTGGTCTACAGAAGATGGCAGCACTAAACTCAAACGTAGCCACAAGACATATACTTGATGGTAGTCTTTATATATATAAGAGTTTGGCTGAGGCTATGACATATAGAATAGCTGACATAT
>Ga0213869_10002421_pt1 | contig 12944 bp, 12 predicted proteins | sample PICome_10_FD_160083 | JGI IMG/M metagenome (GOLD analysis project Ga0213869, IMG submission 160083) | Coastal seawater microbial communities near Pivers Island, North Carolina, United States - PICO132 | ecosystem: Environmental > Aquatic > Marine > Coastal | place: USA: North Carolina...
GTCAACGCTAACGTCATCGACTTCACGAGTATGCATTTTACCGCCGGGTGTGGCAGCGCGCTCGAGTAGGGTGACGCGCACACCAGCTCGCGCTAGGTCGATGCTGGCTGACAGCCCTCCCGCACCTGCACCAATGATGATCACATGCCGCTGGGTCACCCCAATTTCCATTTGCGAGAGGCGGGTCGGATAACTTTTCTCTGATGATAAATAATTAGCGTCAAGCCGACGATAAGTGGCACCGCCCAGAGCCCGGGTTGCAACGCGAGTTCGGGTAATAAACGAACCGCACCAAAGGCAAAAAACGCGGTATAGACAGAAATGCCAGCGCCGACCAAACACTTAATATGTTCTTTAATGCGATCAGTGGGCAGCGGATGAGGTTTATAAATAAACCACAAGTTGGTCGCAACCGTCGCAAAACCCACCATCGAAATACCCATCATCATCGGTTCAGATTCGGTGAATCCGCGCACAAAACAATTGGCAGACGCAGCGGTCAATAGCACCTGCGATAGAAGGTTGTGCCAGACACGATTCGCCAAATGATGCTGCTTATTGCGAAGGCTCAACCAGCCCTGCCACGCTAGGTTCACGGTCAGTGTGGCGAGATACAGCATCATCCAGCCAAAAATATTGCTGATTGCTCGTGGGTCGGCGAACACGGGATGATCGGCAAGATGCGGATGCGTGCCAATGGGGTCAGAGAGCGTCGTTAGGCTAATCGCCACGGCAGTGAATCCCGTGATGATCATGGTTTGAACAAATAATGTGCCGGCTCGGCGGTGTAGCTGGCCCCCTTTGCGGCCTGCAATCGGGATCCAAATGACAAACAGACCCACTGCACCGGTCAGGATGTGGAATCCCACTAGCCATTCAAACAGGGTGTGGGTCGACACCATTACACCCCCCCTCCATACTGTGGCCAGAAAATGGGATGTGTGTGATGGCAACGGATAATCTGTATATACCCCCCAAGCCTCTGTCGCTCTGGTCTGTTGTGGCGCTGGCGCGTGTGCTGTGGAAGGGGGACGGCAATTTGCTCGAGTTGTTGCCGGCTGCGGCTTACCGCTTTGATGTGGGCAATCTTGGTTACTCGAGACGCTCTACGGTGTTGTTCAATGATCCTGATGCGGTCCGCGAGATCATGCGCGATGCAGAAGGCGTATTTCCGAAAAGTGATTTGATGGTGAGTGCGCTGGAGCACTTGATCGGCGACAGTATTTTTGTCACTGATGGAGCGCGCTGGAGGCGGCAGCGAGCGATGATCGATCCGGCCTTTTCTCATATGCGCATCAGTCACGCCTTCACGGCGATGCAGTCCGCAGTGGATGAGCACTTGATGTCGTTGCGCGACAAGGCGAATTCGGGTGAGGTCTTTTCGCTGGACTTGGCCATGAGCCACCTGACAGCGGACATTATTTGTCGGACCGTCTTCTCGACGCCACTGCAGTCGGGGGTGGCGGTTGATGTTTTCGAAGATTTTACCCTGTTCGAAAAGTCGGCGGTTCAAGTCGATGTGTTGCGCTTGATTTTCAAGCCGGCGTGGAGTGAATTCCCCCAACCTCCTGAAGTGCTCAATGCCTGCGAGCGTATCCGACATCATCTTGGTGTGTTGGTCGACTCCCATCTCGCGGACCCCAGCGGCTTTGACGACATCGCCAGCAGCGTGATTGCCGCTCGTGATCGCGACACCGGTGAGCCGTTTTCTCGCAAGGAATTGATTGATCAATTGGGTGTGTTTTTCTTGGCGGGTCATGAAACAACGGCCAGCGTACTGACGTGGGCGTTTTATGTGCTCGCTGATCAACCGCAATGGCGTGAGCGCTTGCGTGACGAAATTGGACAAGTTGTGGGTGACGGGAGGATGACCTTCGAACACACCCGACAATTGCCTCTGACCAAGGCCTTTTTTAAAGAGACCTTGCGGTTGTATCCGCCGATCACTTTCATGCCCCGAGTGGCCACTCGAGAAACCACCATTGGAGGCCGCCGATTGCGCAAAGGTGCCCTGGTAATGGTGGCGCCCTGGACACTGCACCGACATGCTAAATGGTGGACTGACCCCCATGCCTTCCGACCTGAGCGGTTTCTGCCAGAACACGAAAAAGAGTTGGTGCAAGGTGCTTACATCCCGTTTGGGCAAGGACCACATACTTGTGTGGGAGCTGGATTTGCACAAACTGAGAGTGTCCTGATCTTGGCCGAGTTGGTACGCCATTTTGACTGGACATTGGCGCCGGGTCAGACGGTTCGTCCGGCGGCTCGCATGACGACGCGACCGGCAAGCCAAATTATGCTTCACGTTGATCACCGTTCGATGTGACATCGTGGTCTGTCTCGTTCTGCGTATCAAACCAATGCCAAGCAATGTCACGCTGGCTGGCGTCTCCCAGTGAGATCCGCTCTGTCAGTGAGGTCCAAATAAGCTCCCAGCTCAGTGGTGTCATCAGTAAAAAGGGGAGCGGGTCTCGCCAGGACCACACCACATCACGCGATAGAAAAAAGTCTCTGAGGCAACGGATGAGCTCGGTAATACGCAGCCGAAACAGATATTTATAGGCTTCTGTTAAGGTTGAATAGCCCCATTGAGCGCGCTTACCTGCGGCGCTGACTGCCACGGGGCCTTGCGGCAAATCCAGTGCTGCGCCGCCTATCCAAGCTTCATCCATGAAGTGAATGCCGCTACTTAATCTTGGGTTGCACTCGATACCCCAAGGAATACCCGCGCGATCGAGAATAAAGTCGAAGCTGATGAATCCGGTTGTGCTGGTATTGGCGAGGAACTGATCGATCCACTGCCGAACAGAAAAAGGGGTGGCTGCAGATTGAAAGCCGACGGCCACCGTGCCGCTATAGGTCGTGCCGCGATAGCTGGCGGTTGCGAGTGCAACCCCGTCTTTTACCCAGCTCAGGGTACACAAGTGACTCCCCTCTACCTTGCGTTGCAGTAGCATGTCGGCTGATGCTGTGGGGAGTGCGCTGCCTCGGCGGATAAAAGAGACCTCAGTACCCGAGCAACCTCTCCGTGGTTTGAGCACACAGTCTGTTTGCCTGAGTAGTCCGCGGGTATCAGGATCAGTTGCCACGTAGACCGAGGGTGCGGTGACGCCTCGATTAATGGCATGAGCTACAAAATCCAGTTTGTCATGCCATTGATCTAACCATTGCGCTGATGGGCCGACGTAGCGGACCTTTTCGGGTAGCAGGGTCGCGAGATTACCAACGTGGCAAATTTCCTCCGAAACGGGAATGACGTCGGTGACGTGCTCGGACTCGATAATCGCGAGCAACTCGGTTTGCCAGGCAAGGAGATCGTCGTTGGGTGCGGTGACCTGATAACTTTTCGTGACAGCGCGACTGACCGAGCAGATGTGACGTTTGAGAGGGTCCGCCACTATGACCCGAACCCCTTGGCGGTGCAGCCCTCTGGCAAGCGTGAGTGCCTTAGGAAAGCGTCCCAATGTCAGTAGCACTGTTCTCTTCATTGTCCTGAGTAATACCGCTAATGTGCTAATAGTTTTACTGTATTTGTGTCTAACAAGCCATACGAAATAAGGTAGGAATCGGCAGATCCGCTTGCTAGGCGGCGCGGGCTAACAGATTTGGGCGGAGGCCGTGTGCCTTGGAGTGGCATCTCATCAGGCTGCGCGGCTGGGTTGGCATGCGTGAAACCCCACCAAACTACTGTTTTCACTGCTCAGGCTGCGCTATCTTGCGCCTTCTATTCAGTTGCCACCCAAAATGAGTTGTCTTAATGAATGCCAAAATCGATTTACCCGGACACGCGCAGTACCCCCATTTATTTTCTCCGCTAGACCTAGGGCATACCCAACTCCGCAACCGCTGCATTATGGGCTCGATGCATACGGGGCTGGAGGAGCTGCCCGATGGTTTTGAGCGGATGGCGGCTTTTTATGCTGAGCGAGCAGCGGGAGACGTCGGCATGATTATCACTGGCGGTATTTCGCCGAATGAAGAAGGCGGAATGGTGGTCACCGACGAGCAGGGTAAACCACTGGTTTCAGCATCAAAACTCAATACACAGGAGGAAGCGGCAGGTCATCGCATGGTGACCGACGCGGTTCATGAAGCGGCACCCGACTGCAAGATCTGCTTGCAGATACTCCATATGGGGGCGCTGGCTTACAACGAGGGTGCGGTGGCACCTTCGCCGGTTCGATCTCGTATTGGTGCTTTTTCCCCAGCGGAGCTGGATGAGGAGGGTATTGAGAAGCAGATTGCAGATCATGCTTATTGCGCGACGTTAGCAAAGCAGTCGGGTTATGACGGCGTAGAAATTATCGGCTCTGCCGGCTATCTCTTATCGACTTTTCTAGTCGAAAAGACAAACCAACGAACCGATCAGTGGGGCGGCAGCTACGAAAACCGCATGCGCTTCTCGGTAGAGGTGATCCGGCGTGTTCGCGAGGCGGTGGGCAAAGACTTTATTGTGATTTTTCGGATTGCCGCAATGGACATGCTCGAGGGCGGCATGAGCTGGGAGGAAATCGCGTTGCTTGCAAAGGCCGTGGAGCAGGCAGGCGCCTCCATGATTTCGACCCACTTTGTTTGGCACGAAGCGCAGGTTCCCACGATTGCGACGATGGTGCCGCGGCGCGCCTTTACTGGCGTGACTAAGCGAGTCCGAGGCGAGGTCTCGGTCCCCGTCATCACCTCAAACCGGATCAACATGCCCGATGTCGCGGAGGCGGTACTCGCCGATGGGGACGCCGATTTAGTCTCCATGGCGCGTCCGATGTTAGCGGATGCGGAGTTAGTCAAAAAGGCGGCAGAGGGCCGCACCGAAGAAATTAATACCTGCATTGCCTGCAATCAAGCCTGTCTCGATCACGCCTTTGCTGGAAAGACGACTTCTTGTTTGGTAAATCCGCGAGCCTGTCACGAGACGGTGCTGAATTGGGGCCCCACGGAGCAACCGAAAAAAATTGCAGTAGTGGGGGCAGGACCGGCAGGCCTCTCTTACGCAACGGTTGCTGCTGAACGGGGTCATGCGGTGACGCTATATGATGCTGCCGATGAGATTGGTGGGCAGTTCAACCTAGCGAAGCAAGTACCAGGCAAAGAGGAGTTTCACGAAACGATTCGCTATTACCGCGCCATGATGACTAAGCATGAGGTGACAATGTGCTTAGGCGAAAAGGTGGATGCACAAGCGCTGGTCGATGCTGGTTTTGATCACGTGGTGGTCGCGACAGGCATTAGCCCTCGCGCCCCGGATATCCCCGGTATCGATCATGAGAAGGTCGTGGGCTATATTGATGCGATTCGAGGTAACAAGCCGATTGGTCAGAAAGTAGCGGTGATTGGTGCCGGCGGGATTGGCTTTGACGTGACTGAGCTGATTACGCACCAGGGAAAATCATCGGCATTAGACATCGAGCTGTTTGCCAAAGAGTGGGGTGTGGATTTCGACAATCACCCTCGTGGCGGTGTCACCGGCGTTGAGCCCGTTGTCATCAAGTCAGATCGTGAGGTGTGGTTGATGCAACGCAAGGATACCCCCGTCGGCCGTGGGTTGGGTAAAACAACGGGATGGACAAAACGCATCCTGTTGAATCGCCGCGGCGTTAACATGGTGAATGCGGTCGAGTACGTGCGCATTGATGATCTTGGCTTGCATGTCTTGATCGGGGGACAGCCGAAGACGTTTGAGGTGGACACGGTGATTATCTGTGCCGGCCAGCTCCCTGAGCGCGGTCTCTACGACGACTTGATGACAAAAGGGATGTCGGCCGATCTGATTGGTGGCGCGTATGAGGCAGTGGAATTAGATGCTAAAACAGCCATCAACCAGGCCACGCACCTAGCGGCTGCGGTGTGATCAATGCGGCAATGCGGGCAGACAACGCCGTAGCCGTGAGGTAAATGCGACAATCGCGCACGGCGTAGGACCTGTCCGCGCATCGATTGTCGAGAGACGAACAAAATAGGAAAAGCGCACATGGCTCGATGGGAATGCATCGTCTGCGGACTGATTTATGATGAGAAAGAGGGGTGGCCAGATGACGGCATTGCACCCGGTACAAAGTGGCAAGACGTACCTGACGATTGGACCTGTCCTGACTGCGGTGTAGGCAAAGATGATTTCGAGCTGATTCCCGGTTCCGAAGATGAGGTGTCAGAAGACACTGATGCCAGCACTGATGGGCAGAGTGAAGCGCAAAGCCGCCACGTTGTTGTCATCGGATCGGGGCTGGCGGGCTACGGCTTGGTGCGCGAGTTGCGCCGTAAAGATGACGCGGTCGCGATTACAGTCCTGACGTCTGATGGCGGCGAGGGCTACTCAAAACCAATGATCTCCACCGGCTACACCAAAGATCTCTCGGCAGATAAGCTTACGGCGCAAACGGCTCCGGAGCTCGCTGAGCAATTGTCGGTGACGGTGCGCACGCGAACACAAATCACCAAAATCGATACCGATGCCCAAACCGTTCAGCTCGATAATGGTGAATCAGTGGGTTATTCGGAGCTCGTGCTGGCGTTGGGTGCTGAATTAATCCGCCCACCAATTGGGGGCGATGCGGCGGATGAAGTTCTGGGCGTCAACGATCTCGACGACTATCGGCGTTTTCAGGATTTACTGGCGTCTCGAGGCGCTAAAAAGATTGCCATTATTGGCGCGGGTTTGATCGGTTGCGAATTTGCGAATGATCTCCTCAATGGCGGTTTTTCCGTGGAAGCTGTGGATCCCATGGGCTGGTGTTTGCCGACCTTGTTGCCCGAGCCATCGGGGCGGGCGGTGCAAGCAGCATTGGAAGAAAAGGGCGCCACGTTTCATTTTGGGCCACTGGCAACCGAAGTGAACCGGAGCGAGACAGGTTACGTCGTATCCCTCAATAATGGAGAGACGATTGAGGCGGATGCGGTGCTCTGCGCGGTTGGTGTGCGGCCTCGCACGACATTGGCTAACGAGGCTGGCCTGCAGACTCAGCGCGGCATCGTGACAGATCGTCTGTTACAGACGAGTGCACCACATGTTTACGCCATGGGGGATTGCGCGGAGGTGGCGGGACACGTGCTGGTCTACGTAGCACCGTTGATGGCGGCGGCGCGGGCCCTCGCGGCCACCTTGGCAGGAGAACCCACGCAGGTCAGTTACCCGGCGATGCCGGTGGCCATCAAAACGCCGGCGTGCCCGATTGTGGTGTCGCCGCCGGAGCGCGATGCCGAGGGAGAATGGTCTTTTGAGGGTGACGCGCCCGATATCAAAGCGCTCTTTCGTTCCAGTGAGGGCGATCTACTGGGCTTTGCGCTCACTGGCCAGGCAGTCAAACAACGAATGGCCCTCGCAAAAGAATTACCCGCCATTCTGGAGTGAGGCAGGGCACGCTGCGATGCACTGGGACGAGGCTGCGATGTGATGCGTCTCGCCACCAGTTCAATGGGCGGTCGTCACGGTGTGCTGATGTCGTCCCACTCTTCTGATTAGAGGCCCTCATCGCAGGGCTCGGTCCTTTGCCCTGCTAACTGGCCAGCAGCGCCTCGAGTTGTTCTTGATCGGCTACGAAACGTCGGATCCCATCGCTTAACTTGTCGCTCGCCATGGCATCTTGGCTGTTGGCGAAGAGAAACGCGTTGTGACTGAGCCGTTGTGGTCGCGGCAGGTGTGTACCGGTGTCCTGTAACTGACGGGGCAGGGTGCCGTCGTCAGCCGCTAGCTCGGTCAGTAGAGTGGGACTGATCGTAAGCCGGTCACAGCCCGCTAGGGCTTCTACTTGACCTGTATTTCGGAAGCTGGCGCCCATCACAACGGTCTCGTAGTGGTGTGTTTTAAAGTGGTTGTAAATCCGGGTGACAGATTGCACGCCGGGATCTTGCGATGGATCCGTTATGACCAAGTCGGTGTGCGCGGTGTACCAATCGGTAATACGTCCCACAAACGGTGAGATCAGAAAAACCCCTGCATCTGCACAGGCGCAGGCCTGCTCGAAACTGAAGATGAGGGTGGCGTTGCAGTGAATACCTCGTTGCTCTAGCGCTTCAGCCGCTCGGATACCTTCCCAGGTTGCAGCGACCTTAATCAGTACTCGATCGGCGCTAATGTCGGCCTTGTCATAGAGTTCAATGAGTTTCTCAGCTTTGGCGATGGTCGCGTCTGTATCGAAGGAGAGTCGCGCGTCCACTTCTGTACTGATCACGCCTGGTATCAGTCGATTGACCTCTGAGCCCACCGCCACCGCAAATTGGTCGACCCGATCATCGATAGGCAGAGAACCGGTTTGTAGTTGGATGATCGATTCCCTGAACTCTGCCAGTGAAGCGGCTTTTAATAACAGTGAGGGGTTCGTGGTGGCATCGGTCGGTTTGAGCTTGGCGATGGCATCAAGATCTCCCGTGTCGGCAACGACAGTGGTCATGGTGCGCAGTTGTGCTAGTTTGGTCATGACGGTTTCTCAGCTCGATGGCGCCATAAAATGGACGCATTGCGACATGATCCGGTCGTTGGCCATGTCTTGGTTGACGATGGTAATTGGTGATAGCTTAGCAGAGACACGGCGCCTCGCCGTTCAATATGTGGTTTACCGATCCACTGTGGCGATGACAGATTCCCGCAATGCGCAGGATACAGTCTGAGAAGGTGCGATAGTTTTTTTGATTGATACAACGAAGCAATAGGAGTGCTTATGCAAGCAATGCAGCTTTCTGCCCCGGGGGGGCTTGACCAACTACAGCTCAATGAGATCGCGCCCCGAGCGCCCGGCCTCGGCGAAGTGCAGGTCGAGGTTAAAGCCACCTCATTGAACTTCCACGATTATGCGGTGGTGATCGGAATGATTCCCGCGGCGGATGGTCGCATTCCGATGTCCGATGGTGCGGGTGTCGTCACGGCAGTGGGTGATGGCGTCTCTCATTATGCGGTGGGTGATCGCGTGCTGAGTTACTTTTTTCCTCATTGGCCATCGGGCCGCCCCAGCCTGCCAAGCCTGCTGGGTGTTCCGGGTGACCATGTTGATGGCTTTGCGGCGCAAAGCGTCACCATGCCGGCTTCTGCCTTCAGTCGAATGCCTGCTCATCTCGATTTTGCGGCAGCGGCAACGCTGACCTGCGCGGGGTTAACCGCGTGGCGCGCACTCGTGGTCGAGACAGATCTCAAACCCGGTGACTGGGTATTAGTGCAGGGGAGTGGTGGTGTATCGGTGGTGGCGCTGCAATTTGCCCGCATGATGGGTTGCCGTGTTATTGCCACCTCGTCATCCGATGCCAAGCTTGAGCGGCTGGGCGCGCTGGGTGCCGAACACCTCATCAATTATCGAGAGCACGCCAACTGGGGTGAGCAGGCGTTTGAACTGACAGGCGGATGTGGCGTGGATTTAGTGGTCGAAGTCGGGGGCCCGGGCAACTTGCCTCAATCTATTAATGCTTTGGCGATCGATGGCTGCATCAGTCTCATTGGCGTGCTCACCGGCTGGGCCGGTGAGATGCCCACCGGCGAGTTAATGAGGAAAAATGGTCGCTTGAGCGGTATCACCGTCGGTAGTCGGGCAGACCACGGCGACATGATTGCCGCGGTCGAGGCCAATGATCTGCAACCGGTCATTGATAAAACCTTTGCATTACCGGAGCTGGCAGAGGCCTTTCGTTATCAGGAGTCACAGCAGCATTTTGGCAAGATTTGTGTGAGCCTGTAGCGGCGGTTAGTGTTTGTGGCGACACGCTTTTTCCCCTAGGCTGGATCGGCCTTGGAGGCATTGTGCGGAGGCGTCGGCAACAGACTGCTACGCTGACGCAACAAATTGACTGACGAGAGGAGGGTGCGATGAAAGGTTTTGTAAGCGGAGCAGTATTGGCTGCCCTGACGCTAACGGCACAAGCCGGCGAGCCTGCAGGGCCCCACGATGGCGCCGAATGGCAGATCTGGGCCTATTCTTCTGCAGCGCCGGCACCACTGGGCACGAATGCTGCGGTGCTGGGACTGGATGGTACGGTATTGCGTGAGGGGTCCAATGGCTGGACCTGTATGGTGGGGAATCCGCGGCCAGCCCCTGAAGGCGGTTGGAGCAGCGCGCATCAGGCAATGCCCGTCTGTACCGACGACGTGGGGTTGAAATGGATGAGTGACTTCATGGCAGGCAGAGATCCTCAGCTTGAACGTGATGCGTTTATGTGGATGCTCCATGGTGATGTTGGTGAAGATAATACGACCGCCGGTGTGCTGGATCTGGCAGATGCCAAGGACCCCTCCCAGTGGATCGAGTCGGGCCCTCACCTCATGTTGTTACCCAAGGATCCCTCTTCCCTCGATGGCATGACGGATGATTTCAACAGCGGCGCGCCCTATGTCATGTTCCCCGGAACGCCTGGCGCACACGTTATGATCCCAACCGACGGCTATTACGAGTATCAGGACCCGCGCTAAGCAGCAGTTTGCGCTCAACGATAGAAACCTACGACTGAATAACGGAGAGATGTTATGACACTGTTTAAAAGCGCTACATTACTGATCGCAATCCTGTTGATACCCGGTTTCGCAAGTGCCGGTCACCATGAAAAGGGCAATCATATGATGCTTGCCGCGCAACCGGGCCAAGTCATGGTCGTGTATCACTGGCCCTGTGCGGACGCTGATGCTGGACTGTCGCTCCTTAAAGCACTGATTGCTTATGAGCGTGATGCCTCGCCTTACCCCTACTCTGCGGCGCCCGCACTCCATGAAGATGGGGCAGTGGTGTCTGTCGATGTGCATGGTTCTGCTGAATCAATGAATAATGCTCTGGCATGGCAGGCCGCCGATAAAGAATGGCAGGCCCAGTTTGCTGTGATGGAAGTCACCTGCGGTTCTGCAGATGACCTCTCCTCACACGTGTTGACCATGCAGTAAGCCAGCCCCATGAATCAAAGCGATCGATCCGGCTCTGGCCGGATTTTTTTTGCATTGTGTGCGGATGCTGTCAGGCAGTGGCGGGTTGTGGCGAAGCGCCGCTGGCAGAGGCGTTTGAGGTCTGCCGGGCCTATTTAGGAGCCGGCCGGGTAACTCAGAACCGATCCGTTTTCTCGTCGCGCTCTGCCTGCAATTGCTTGCGATGTTCCCAAAGGGCGTAGGTCGCGCCGATCAACCCAAGGACCACTAGCATCAAGACTTGCAGAGCGCTAAAGCCATACAGGCCGCATTCTATAAGCCTTTCGAAAAAGGAGTAGGTGCTGACCGGACAGTCCATAGGATGCTCAGTGTCAGAAGGCACCTCGAGTGTAACCGATCAACGGTAAACGATGGCATTCAGTCTGACGGTATGCCAATTTCCGCCTGCAGCGCGTCCAATTCGTCCGAAGTGCCAAGCGTGCTAGCCTCAACGTTATGTCCAAGCGCATATTGTGGGGGCACGATTTCAGGGTGTTCACCCGGTTGACCCGGGGGGGTGAAGTAACCCAAGGCATATTGGCCCATCGAGTAACCGATTAATTCTTGAAGCGGTTGGGCGAGATCTTTAGCGATCTCTGGAGGGCACGTCAGGTATTGATTTTCCTCCTGGCGCAACCAACCTAACGTATAGGTAATGTTGATACCGATGCGATCATGTTTGCTGCGGTTTTCGCCACCACCATGAAAAACCGATCCCGAATAAAGGAGTACAGAGCCGGCTTTCATTTCTGCTGTCGCGATCTGACCCGGGCTAATGTGCACATCGTCAGCCCACTGGGTGCTGCCCGGCACAACCTGAGTCGCACCGTTCTCAGAGGTGAAATCGGTAATCGCCCAGATGGTATTGAACTGAGGTTCGACGTGCGCAAGGTGCTTACCCCAAGCCCAGCGATCGCGATGGATCAGTTGCGCAGTTTCACCAGGACTGATGCGAATGATCTGTGTCAGATGCAGTTGCACCCTCTGGCAGTAGGGTTTTAAAAAAAGCTCAGATGCCGCGAGGATATCTTGGTGAGCGATTAGTTCGCGACATTTTGCTGAGCGCACCATCAAGCCACCGGTGCGTGTCGTCTTAAAACCGGCAAAATCGTCAACGCCGAGATTAGATCCCTCCATATAAGGGTCAGTCTCGTCCCTGAGTTCGGCAATGAATTCCGCGCTGATGACGTCATCGAGAATGATTGCGCCATCTTGTTTAATCGCATCTGCAATGGTTTGCGCGTCGGTGCCCATGGCAAAGTGTCTGATTTCAGGCATGTGGGTGACTCCTGTTTATCCGAGTACAGCGATGCATTTGATTTCGATTTTTAGCGCCGGGTCCACTAGCGCCCCAATTTGTACTAGGGTCTGGCTGACTTCAGGCGCCTTGCCATAGATCCTATGTCGCTCGGTAAACAATGCCTCGACCTGAGCCATACAGTCATTGACGTCGGTTACGAACCAGGTTTCATCGACGATGTTATCCATGCCAGCCCCGAATTCTGCGAGAACAGACGCTACGTTCTGATAAGCGAGTTTCATTTGTGATAACAGGTCCTCAGGGGCTGAGCCACCATCATCCATACCTACCTGACCGGCGAGGTAGAGGGTGCTGCCCACTTGAACGCCCTGACTGAATAGATCGGCATAGGGTCCGCTGCGGTGAAGTTTTTTTTGTAGGGTCATCGGGTTTAGCTCCAGTGCTTTATCTTCGTATGAGGACGGCAGGTTTTTAGATTTATCGCAAGGCCACTCGGGTTCTAGTCACTGCTTATGAGCCTACGGTACCACTGGTAGTCAATTTTTTTAGTGCATAAAGCGAAAAAACAAACAAATGTTTTTTATTGGGGAGGCCAGTCAGCAGTGTGGGCCTAGGAGAAAATCCTGGCGCTGAGGGCTATCGTCGTCGCCCCGGTCGACAACTCACGCCGCTTCTTGTCGCAGCGCTAATTGCATTGCGGCATAGCGCTTTCGCGTGATGGTTGGTACGGCGCTACTCTGCTGTCCCAAGATGTGCGGGTCGAGCGCCAACCACTTTGTGTCGGTGATCTTTTCTCGTTCCTCGGTGAGCGCCAGTATTGTG
>Ga0213869_10002422_pt1 | contig 12941 bp, 16 predicted proteins | sample PICome_10_FD_160083 | JGI IMG/M metagenome (GOLD analysis project Ga0213869, IMG submission 160083) | Coastal seawater microbial communities near Pivers Island, North Carolina, United States - PICO132 | ecosystem: Environmental > Aquatic > Marine > Coastal | place: USA: North Carolina...
CTATTCACAGGCCGGCGGCGGGGTTGTCTATGACAGTGATCCCGAGGCAGAATACCAAGAGACTGTAAACAAGGCCAAAGCCGTGTGGACCGCCGCGGCAGATGCTGCAAATTTCGCGGGCAAAGGCAACGGATAAACGTCAGTATTTGGCGAACGCTTGAGACAAACGTTTGATTGAAAGCTATATCAGGGCTTGCAAAAACAAGAACCATGCATCACATTCAATTTGTGGAATAAGTGGAGAGCCCAAGCTGTGCCAATGACAAGACGTGATTTTCTCAAATCCAGTGGAGGTGCCGCATTGGCCGCCAGTGCTGCGCTTTGGGCGCCGCAAACGGCGCATGCGCAGCTCACTTTAGGAGATATGCGCCTCGATGTGCTCAGCGATGGAAGCCTACGCCTGCCAGGCAGTTTTATCTTTGGCACAATGCCACAAGACGAATTGGGCCCAGTTTTGGAGGCCTATGATCAATCGCCCGAGCTGCTTACCCCACCTTGTAACGTGACACTTCTGCGCAGCGGCGATCGCAATATCTTGTTTGATGTTGGCTCTGGGCCGGATTTTGCCCCTACGGCCGGACTGCTGCTCGACTCGCTTGACGCGCTTGGCTTGGCCCCCGAAGACATCACCGATGTGGCCTTTACCCATGGGCACCCAGATCATCTGTGGGGCTTGCTTGATGAGTTTGATGATCCATTGTTTACCGAAGCTTCCTATCTGATTGGCAAAACCGAATGGGACTATTGGATCGATCCCAATACAGTTGACAACATTTCCAGCGACCGCGTGCCTTTCGCGGTGGGCGCCAAACGACGGCTCGAAACCATTGAAAATAATATTGAATTTTTCAAGGATGGAGAAGAGGTTTTGCCCGGAGTGGCCGCTCGCGCCAGCTTCGGTCACACCCCTGGACATATGGCATTTGAAATTCGCTCTGGCAGCCAAGCCGCCATGGTCGTCGGCGATGCCATAGGCAACGATCATGTTGCACTGGCACGCCCCGCTTGGATATCAGGATCCGATCAAGATGGGGAGATCGGCGCGGCCACCCGGCTCAGCCTGCTTGACCAAATTGCAACAGAGCAGTTGCCACTGATTGGATTTCATATCAATCAGGGCGGCATTGGCAGAGTTGAGCAAGCCAATGGGGGCTATCGGTTCATCGCGGAGATCTAAAAATCATGCTGAAAAAAATTGTTTTATGGAGCCTTCTGGCCGGCCCGGCTCTCGCCAGCGAAGATATAGCAGATCAATACCCCGCCTCCCTGCTCTATTCGAAACCTGTTGAAGTGATCCCACATGTCTTTTCCGCTATCGGCGCCACGGCGCCCTCGACCTATGAAAACGCCGGACATAATAACAATCTGAGTTTCATCCTCACCGGCGACGGTGTCGTTGTGATCAATGCTGGTGGCTCTTATCTGTTGGCGGAAGCGCTGCATGCGGAGATTAAAACCTTGACAGATCAGCCTGTACGACTTGTGATAAATGAGAATGGCCAAGGGCATGCAATGCTCGGCAATTCCTATTGGGCAGATCAAGGGGTTAAGATTGTCGCCCATATCGACGCGGGCGATGAGTTTGAAGATCGCGGCGGACAAAGCCTCAGCGGGGCGGAAAACCGTTTGCAAGATCGTGCGCAAGGCAGCCGGGTGGTTTTGCCTGATGCAACCTTCGAAGAGGTTTATCGCGTCCCGTTTGGCGATATGGACATCCAAGCGCTACATCTTGGCTCCTCGCATAGCCCGGGTGATATCGTGGTCTGGATGCCGGAGCAAAGCCTTGTGATTGCAGGTGATATTGCATTTCATGAGCGCATGCTGCCTATTTTTGAGGATACGATCACAATTGATTGGTTAGAGACTTGGGAAGAAGAGTTCGAAAAACTTGCGGCCACTTATGTCATTCCCGGCCATGGACACCCAACAAATATGGAGCAAGTGCGCAGATACACCCGTGACTATCTGATCTATCTGCGCGAGAAGGTTGGAGATCATCTTGACGCCGGCGGCGATTTAGCGGGCGCCTATTATGTCGACCAAAGCCCTTACGCCCATCTTGACACATTTGAAGAATTGGCGACGAGAAACGCCGGGCGCGTTTTTGAGCAAATGGAATTTGAATAGAGACTGCGGCTACTGCGCGGCTATGGGTTTGCGTACCAACTCGCATTGTGTCCAAAGATCACTTAAAGCCGCAACCAAAGCGTCGATATCAGCGGAAGAATGCACCGGCGACGGGGTGATACGCAAACGCTCGGTACCGTGCGGCACTGTTGGATAGTTGATCGGCTGAATGTAGATGCCATAATCCTTCATCAAGATATCGGATATGAACTTGCATTTCATAGCATCCCCTACGATTACCGGTATAATATGACTGGGATTTTGTACGTGAGGAATGCCAAGCGCATCAAATCGCGCCCGCACCTCAGCCACACGCTCGGCATGAGCCTGACGCTCCTCCTGGCTCGCTTTCAAATGTCGCACAGAAGCTGTTGCACCCGCTGCAACAGCAGGAGGCAGCGCAGTTGTAAAGATAAAACCACTGGCGAAACTGCGTAGGAAGTCGCAGAGCACGGCAGAGGCCGCAACATAGCCGCCAACCACACCAAACGCCTTGCCCAAAGTGCCCTCAATTACGGTCACACGATGCATAAAGCCTTCTTGCTCGGCAATGCCCCCGCCCCGCGGACCATAGAGCCCCACCGCATGCACTTCGTCCAGATAGGTCATTGCGTTGTATTTCTCAGCCAGGTCACAAATTTCAGCAATGGGAGCAATGTCGCCATCCATGGAATAGACGCTTTCAAAGGCAATCAGCTTTGGACGATCCAAAGGTTGCGCAGCCAATTTGGCATCAAGATCGACCAAATCATTATGTTTCCAAATTTGACGTTCCGCTTTCGAGTGGCGTATGCCTTCAATCATCGACGCGTGATTCAGAGCATCGGAAAGCACCAAGCAGTCCGGAATACGCGCCGCTAAAGTGCCGAGTGCCGCCCAATTTGACACATAACCGGAGGTAAATAATAGCGCGGCAGGCTTGCCATGCAGATCCGCCAATTCTTCTTCAAGCTGAACGTGATAGAGGGTGGTGCCGGAGATGTTGCGTGTGCCGCCTGCCCCCGCACCACATGCGTCAATCGCCGCATGCATGGCATGTAAAACATCGGGATGCTGCCCCATGCCGAGATAATCGTTGGAGCACCAAATCGTCACCTTCTGCCGATCGTCCTGCCTATGCGACGTTGCGTGAGGGAAATTGCCATTATGGCGCTCCAAATTGGCAAACACGCGATAGTCACCGTTTGAGCGCGATTTCTCTAGGGATGTTTTAAAAAATGCGTCGTAATTCATGTCAATCTCCAAGCGCGTCTTGTACCAAGGAGTCGAGCAACGCTTGAACCTCTTGCATAATTCCATCGGGGTATCTGCGATATCCAATCATCACTTGGCCTTCTCGATCAGTAACGAAAATCGAATAAGGACAATGCGCTACATTCATTGGATCGGTTTCCATCACCCTGCGCGACACCACTGCAGAGCAAAACAAAAAGATATCCGCAGCATCAAAAATCTTAACCTCGCGACCAAGATCTTGACCGGTGCGTTCAAGCATCTCACCTGTGTGGCTAACGTAATCGATCACCAAACCCGCATCTAAAATCGCGCTCTCAACGCTAAAGATCCCATCATCGAAAGAGCCATCAAAAGCATAGGTGATCGCCTGAGATTGTGCCACAACGGGTGCCGCAAAACTGAGGGCCAAAGCGACGGCCAGATTGAGGGACAGTCCAAACCCAAAACATATGTTGCGCATAATCTCTCCCTGCCTCGCTCTGGGTGGCCTGCCTATGGGCGCACCAAAGTCCAACCATTTTCATCAAGGGTCATCAGATCTACGACACCCGCTGGAACCGTCTCCGCCATAGCCACAATTGGCGGCGCTTTGCCCTCTTTTTTCGTCATGCCGGAAATCGTATTGGCACAGGCGGCAAAACTCACGTTTGGCATCGAGGCGCTGAAGCTCTGGAGTCGTTCCAGAACCGGCGATGTGTCTTCCCGCAGCATATGCAGCCCAGCGTTAAAAGCCACGACACGCACCTCGATTGTCTCACCGAGCCCTTCGTAGTGGCGCACCACATTGGCGGCCACATTCAACACGGTGTTCATTTTTTGCGGGTTATTGTCGCTGATTTGCAGCGCCAGCTTATGATCGGCAAGCCCGTCCTGCGCAATGGCCGCAGCCCCAATCACGCAAGACAGCAAAACTGCTGAAAGTTTCAGAATAAGTCGCATCTCCTAACCTCCCTGATTAAAAATCATTTTTCGGCGAAAAAGCCTACCGAAAACTACAATATAATCCTACGTCTTACTCGAAGGTTTTCAAGTATTCGATCACCGCCGCTTGATCTGCCTCCTTGCGAAGCCCAGCGAAGGACATTTTTGTGCCCTTGAGATAGGCTTTTGGTTTCGCCAAGAAGGCGGCCAATTCCACTTCTGACCACATTAGCCCATCCTGAGCCGCAGCGCGCAGCGCCTTAGAATATTTAAATCCGTCCACAGATCCCGCGGCGACGCCCACAATCCCATTGAGAACGGGGCCAGAGCGGTTCTTGGCTTTCTCACCGACCTGATGGCAAGATTTGCACTTCTTGAACACTTTCTTACCGGCAGCCGCCAGCTCCATATCAATTGTTGGTGCCGCGGGTACCGGAGCAGGTTCTGGTGCGGCGGTGGCACTGACCGCTGTGGTGGCTGTATTTCCATCCAGCTCAGGGGTCACATCCAAGACCAATGCGCGCATGGTGATCGCCGCACTGTCTTTGCAAGCTGTCATGCAAGGCTCGTCGGACCAAATCGCATATTCCGTCTCAGCGCGGTTATCCACGATAAAACCGCCCGCATTTGGCATCTCGAATTCCATGAAATTTTCATTCGACAACACGAAATCTTCCTCGATCAAGTCGTTGGAATACAAAATATAAGCGACAATCGCATAGACTTCATCATCGCTTAATGTACCCGCGTTACCATAGGGCATCGAGCGTTTGATATAATCATAGACGGTCGTCAAATGCGGCCAGTAGGATCCCACAGTCTTCAACGGATCCTCATGGTCAAGCGTATCTGCTCCCCCCGCCAATTTTGGCCAATTGTCGACTCCTTCGGCAAAATCTCCATGGCACGCGGCACATTTTTCGGCAAAAATTTCTTCACCATCCAGCACGTCACCGGAGCCGACAGGCAGGCCATCGCCCATAGCATTGATGTCCCAATCCCAGGCGGCAATTTCCGCAGGCAAAGCGGCTCGACCAAGACCAAGTTTTTCAGCCATAGCAGGCGCAGTCAGGCAGGAAGCGGCCAATGCGATGGTTAAGGACTTAAGATACTTCGACATTTTCTGCCTCCCCGTTTTCACGCACCCACCAAGTTTGAATGCAATTGTTGTGATAGATTGAGTTGAGACCGCGGACCTCTCGCAACTGCGCTTTCGTCGGCTGCACATAGCCCGTTTCATCCATGGCGCGTGATTGCAAAAGCATTTCAGAACCATCCCAATCCACATCCAGATAAAAGCGGGTGAGCGCCATTTTTTCGCCAGGCTTGGCCAAGCGCGCGGTTTCCCAGGTTTTGCCCCCATCTCTGGACACATCCACACGGGTGATGGCCCCATTTCCAGACCAAGCGAGCCCAGTGATCACCAAAGGCCCTTGGCCATGGGTGATGGGGGCTTGTGGGCTTGGAGAGGTCACAACCGATTTTGCATCCATTGCCCATGTCCATTTCCGACTGGTGCCGTCTTCAAGCGTGTCGGTATATTTTGATGTCTCCTCACGGGATTCTACCGGCTCATTTGTCACCTCAATCCGGCGAATCCATTTGACCCACATATTGCCCTCCCAACCGGGCACCACCAAGCGGACCGGATAGCCATGCTCCTTGCGCAGGGCTTCGCCATTGGCCTTGAAGGCGACCAAAACATCATCCAGAGCCTTTTCCATCGGAATGGATCGACCATTCGATGACGCATCCGCGCCTTCCACAAAGACCCATTTGCCGGAGGTGTCATAACCGGCCTCCTGCAACAGCAGGCGCAGAGGCACACCGGTATATTCCATGTTATGGATCATGCCATGGGTAAACTGTGCACCGTTAAGCTGCGCACCGGCCCATTCCATGCCGGTATTGGCCGCACACTCACAGAAATACACATGATTTTCCCGTGGAAAACGTTCCAGATCTTCATAGGTGAACACCAAGGGCGTATCGACCAGCCCGTTAATCATCAACCGGTAATCGCTTTTCTTGAGATCAATCGCGCCAGAGTGGTGACGCTCAAAGGCACAGCCCTGCGGCGTGATTGTGCCGTCGAGTGCATGAATAGGCGTGAAATTGATCGAACTGACCGTATCGGCGGTCAACCATTCCACGTTACGACGAATGACATCTGCCTCATATTCAATCGGCAATCCATAGGGTTTGGCATCCACGCCATCACCGAAGCTTTGTGCCCAATCTTGTGAATTGACGATCAAAGGGTCAGCAGCTTGCGCTTGCGCGGCGGCGGAGGTCACAACCCCTGCCCCAATCGCAGCAGCGCCTCCTAAGAACGCCCGGCGGGATGGCTGTTTGACGGTATGGTTCGACATGGTAATTTCCTTCAATCATACAGGGCCGCCTTAGGCCCCGGTAACCTCAACTGAGTTGTTCGGATCCAGTAAGATTGTCCCTTGCTTGCGGATATGGTTTTCCACCACATCCCAAATTTGTGGCCCCTCAGTACCTTCGTTGACGCTGGCCCAACCGGCGATCGTATAGGTTTTCGCAGCCTCGATCTTCTCGCCTGTTTTCAACAAAGTCATTTCAGTGATCCGCTGCCCCTGGGGTTTGTTGATATCGATCCGATAGCCAAGGCCCCCCACCCGCACCATATCCCCGCCTTGCTGATAGTAGGGATCCGGGTTGAACAAATTATCGGCGACATCTTCCAAGACAATATGCAGGAATTCACCGGTCATCTCTGTGCGATAGGCCTCTCCATAAGACATTGAAGTAACGTTCCAAATATCTTCACGGGTAATATCTTGGGCCGGTAAGATTGACGGCCCCCAGCGCACGCCGGGCGACAAGGCGATATCTGCGTCCCGCTCTTCGATCAATGCGTTGCAAATGAGATCATCCCATGTACCGTTGAAATTTCCACGGCGGTAGAGTGTTTGATTTTCTGCAGTGCGGCCAATGACTTCACGCAGCTCACTCTCATAGGGGGCGCGCTGTGCGTCGATAACTTTTGCAACCTCTGCATCTGGCTCAATCACATCTGAGAAGATCGGGATCAGCTTGTGACGGAAACCCATCATCTGCCCGTTGCGCACATCCAGATCAACACGGCTGACGAATTTACCATTAGAGCCTGACGCCACAATGATGGTTTTGCCCACCAAAAGCGGCTCGGGCAAAGCGTCATGCGTATGGCCAGACAGGATCACATCAATTCCTGTCACAATGCCGGCCATTTGTTTATCCACATCAAAGCCGTTGTGACTTAAACAGACCACCAAATCAGCTCCTTTGGCGCGCACTTCATCCACCATCATTTGCATGTTCTCATCGCGGATACCGAAGGCATATTCTGGGAACATCCACCCCGGATTGGCGATGGGCATATAGGGGAAAGCCTGACCAATCACTGCAACCTTCACCCCACCGGTTTCAAAGAACTTATAGGGAGGAAACATATCGGTCGGCTCATCCCATTCGCTGTCAAAGATATTTTGCCCCAAAGCCGCGAAAGGCAGGCCTTCAACAATCTCATTGACCCGCTCACTGCCCAAGGTGAACTCCCAGTGGAAGGTCATCGCATTGGGGCGCAGGGCATTCATGACATTGACCATATCTTGGCCCGCGGTCTTGTGGCAGGTGTAAGAGCCATGCCAAGTATCTCCCCCATCCAGCAGCAAAGCATCCGGGCGCTCCGTGCGAATTTGGTTGATGACAGTTGCGACACGGTCCAATCCACCAACACGCCCATATCCCTTGGCCAGAGCGGAAAAGTCATTGTAGGTCAGCGCATAGGCAGAGGCGCTGCCGTCATTAATTCCATAGAGCTTGCGAAAATCCGCCCCGGTGACATGTGGCACCTGTCCGCGGTTGGCGCCAACACCGATATTGATCTCCGGTTCGCGGAAGAAAATCGGCTTCATCTGAGCATGAATATCTGTGACATGGATTAAAGAGATATTGCCAAAGGTCTCAAATTCAAGCAACTTGCTTTGCGTCAGCGACTGCTGTGCAGCCAGTCGCCCCCAGTTTCCAAAGCCAGATCCACCATAAAGCGCAGCCGCGGCCATACTGGTTTGCAAAAAATCACGACGAGATATCATTTCAGTCCTCACATCTGCGCTACATATGCACGATATTGAATTCGTTTGATTATAAAAGAACCCACGCCTTGAAGTCAGGGCATGGGTTCCTTAAGCTTAACTTAGTTGCGCACCGACGGGGTCTCTACAGATAGACCGTTGCCACGCGCAGCTAGATACAGTTCAAGAGCCTTGAACTCTTCGCCGCCAACCTTGAATGGGGTTGCTCGAATGTTTTTCATGCAGCCTTTGAAACGCGCATGGGCCGAATTTAATTTGGCGTTCTTCAACCGATAGGTTGGAAAGCCGTTTATCTGACCTTGGCTCAGGTGATCGGCGCGGATCATGACACCGTAATTGTCTTCGTGACAATTAGAGCAGGCCATATCCAATTGACCGACGCGCTGGTAATACAGGTCCTTACCGCGTTCAAAGAATGGCGCTGCGTCACCGTCAACCGCAACATTGATCGACATACCACGCGATTGCAGCCCAATCAAAGCAGTCACAGCGGTCATTTGGCCACTGGTATACTTCCAAGGCTCCGCCCCCATGCGCTCAGTCCGGCACTCATTGACCAGGTTTTCCATGGTGACCAACTCACCATTTTCGACCCGTGGCAGCGACGAGCGCAGGCCCGCAAAATCAGCCACATCTTCGTGACAACTTGCGCAGGCCTTGCCATCAGACCCTTCAACCTTGTCAAATAAATCAATACCTTGATCGACAAACACAAAAGCAGGATTTTCAAAATCATCCATTTGCAGAGCTTGAGTTTCACCAGATCTAAAGTGCCACCCAGAATAGACCGTATCAAGGTTCTCAGCAAAGGCCGGTGCAGCCGCCCGGGTCTTGATAACGTCCCCGTCCACCGCCAATATTGAGTCGTCTTGCGCAGACGCAAACCCAGCGGACAAAACCACAATGGCCGCACTCGTTAGTAAAGTCTTGAATTCCATTTTCAGTCCTCCCTAGACCACAAGATATTAGGCTATTTTTATTTTCTTTGAGGTCTCATAGACAGAACCATCATCGTCATACCATGTGAACTTGAACTCACCCGCTTCCGGCACCATGGCTTTAAATTGGAAATATGGATTTGTTGAAATCGCAGGTTCCAAGGTCACGTCGATGATGTTTTGTCCATTAAAATCGGCTACAAACCGATTGATAATTGAGCGCGGAATGATGTTTCCGTCGCCATCTTTGCGCACACCAGATTCCATCTTATGGCTGATCAAAGTCTTGATCGTGATCACATCACCTGCTGCGGCCGATTTTGGAACCTTAACGCGTGGTTTTACACCTTTCGCCATCAGTACTTCTCCTTAAATTCTGAACTTAGCCGCCGCAGCCGCCGATTGTTACTTTTACAGTTGTACCCGCCGTGCGGAATGAGCCGTCTGCCATTTTCGCGACAGCAAGCACGTCTTGGGTCTTTGCCAGACGAATTCGCGTCGCACCGGAGCGCGTGCCCGCCATTGCACCAAAGTTGAATGTGGCGACCGCTGGCGTTGGGTTGCCTGTCGCCAAAAGCATGATGGACACCGCGCCGGGTGCGCTGACCGATACCGGCACAGTATTGCCATTCTCTGCAATTTCTGGGGCTGTCAGATCAATGCCGCCCTCAGTAACGCTGGCACCGCCCGTAAAGGCCGAAATTGCATCATCTGTTTTCGATGCAAAGGCTGGCATGCCTGCGAAACTCGCGGCAGCGAATGCGCCAGATCCGAGGGCCAAAAGGTTTCGTCTCGTAAATTCCATGTTGTGTCTCCCTGATCTTATTCAGATCTTTAGTCTTTGAGGGTCAAAAGATATGCCACCACATCTTCGACTTGTTCGGCAGTCAGGATCGACTTGCCATCAAACTTCTTAAGCGGGCGATCATAGCCACTGTCGATGTAAAACGCCGGCATGATCGTTCCCTCGAACATCATCTTCGCGTTCACAACGATCCCACGTAATTCAGCTTCTTCCCAGCGATCACCAACACCGGTCAATGGCGGGCCAACTTCACCGTGAAATTGCTGTTCGGGCATGTCATCATTCGTATGACAGGCAAGGCAGTTGCCCAATTTGCGATTCATAAAGGTTTTACGGCCTACGGCAGCATCCCCAGCGGAACCACTCAAGGAGGCCATCACAGAGCCATCCTCAAACGCGACATTACTCGGTGCCGTTTCCGCGACAGCGGTTGTGACACTCAAAACCGACACGGCGGCGATTGCAAAAATATTTCTCATGCGTCCTCCCGAAACACTTTTTTATTTATGTGTACCGTAGTCGACCAACAGGGCATCAATCAACCACAAATTCACTTTAATGAATTTATTATTCCCGACGCGCCTCGAAACAGGCCTCGAAAACTGCTAACTTTGCTCGGCAAATTTGCGGGCATGGTACTTTTGAAAACTCTCGTCGCCGGCGTAGCCATATTCAATAATCCAATTCAACATATTAAATGTTGTATGTTTTTCGAAAGCACCGGGCATGGTGGCCACAGCAGCCTGATTGGCCGAAACATCCTCGGCCACCTCTTCAGGAAAAAACATGATCGACGGAGTAAACAATGCGCCCCAGCGGCGAACCATCTCTTTTTCAGGCAATATGGTGCCGTCAAAGTCCGTGACTTCGACGTCTCCGAACATATTTATCTGCACAACAAAGAAATTTTCCTCGATGTAATCGGCGATTTTGACAACGGGAAAAACGTCCTCATGCATTTTCTTGCAATAGATACAGCCTCTTTGCTCAATGATGACCATGAGTCGTTTGCCTTCGGCGTTGGCATCCGCCAGATCCTCTGACAGATCTTTAAACGTGTCTCGCATCCATGGCGCTTTATGCAAACCATCGTCGCCCATTTCGGCCAAACCCATGGGTGCACTCATGAAAACAGCAGCAGCGATCAAAATTAAACGTTTCATGGCAGTCCCTTCCTATCCGATACGCCCAAAACTGGGCACAAGTTCTAACATCCATTGCGCAATATAATTCATAGAGTTTGTCGCGATAAGCAATCCAAAGAGAATCAAAAACACCCCCATGGCTCTTTCCACCAAGGCCAAGTGCCGTCGAAACCGCGCCATCCAGCGCATGAATGGGACAATAAACAAAGCCGCGATGATGAAGGGCAACGTCATGCCCAGCCCATAGGTCAAGAGCAGCAACGCCCCATTCCAAGCGGTTTCCGCACCCGCCGCGGTAAATAAAATCGCCGCGAGAACCGGACCGACACAGGGGGTCCAGCCAAAAGCGAAGGCCAGACCGACCACATAGGAACCGGCCAGGCTGAGATGAGACATTTTCGAGGTATCAAAACTCACCTGTCGATAAAGCAAAGCAATCTTGATCACCCCAAGGAAATGTAAGCCCATCGTGATGATAATGGCGGCTGCCACCCAACGTAGAATATCAAAATAATCGCGCACCACTTGCCCAAAGGTGGTCGCAGCCGCTCCCAAACCCATGAAAATCGTGATCACCCCAGCGGCAAAAAACATCGCCGCAAGCACGGCACGGCGCCGCGTGGCCGGTTCGATCTGTGAGTCGCTGTTGATTTGGTTCATCCCAACCCCAGCCAAATAACTGAGATAGAATGGTACAATTGGCAAAATACAGGGAGAAACAAAGGATAAAAGACCCGCAAAAAATGCTGAAACGATGGAAATGTCGAACATAAGGGGCCGCCTATATTGCAATTTGATAAATTCATATTACGGTTTATGAATACGAAAGGTCAATTTCCAAATGTGGACGAAAGCACTGAGCCTCACCCTTGCAATGCTTGCCCTACCAGCTACGGCAGAGACACGCTTGATTATGGCCGAGGAAGAGGGCTGTGTGTGGTGTGCCCGCTGGGATGAAGAAATTGGCCCGATTTATCCCAAAACCCCGGAAGGCCGCGCCGCGCCGCTTTTGCGCTTGGATCTGCATGAGACCCTGCCAGCAGAGTTGCAATTTACCCGCAGCCTGCATTTTACGCCAACCTTTGTGCTGATGGTGGATGGGGTTGAAGGCTCCCGAATCGAAGGTTACCCTGGGGAAGACTTCTTTTGGGGCTTACTGGGGCAGATGCTGATCGCTGCCGATGTGCCCATGCGCCCATGAAATTCGTGTTATTGACCCTTGAGGGTCTTATATGTCAAACAGTTTAAACAGTATGCTTATGAGGCAGAACACGACTATGGCTTTGCCAGTTTTTGATAAGAATATTTGTCCTGAAGATATGGACAAAATGGCAAGTAATGCGGTTCGAGCTGCAAACTTCCTCAAAGCGATCAGCCATGAAGGGCGGTTGATGATCCTGTGCTATCTCGCTTCTGGTGAAAAATCAGTAACGGATCTTGAAGAACTGCTCTCGGCCCGCCAAGCTGCTGTTTCGCAGCAATTGTCGCGCCTACGGATGGAGGGGCTCGTAACCCCACGCCGCGAAGGCAAGGTGATTTATTACAGCTTGACCGACAAACGCTCCACGCAGATCATGGAGGTCGTCTATGATCTCTTTTGCCGCGGATCCTAGGGTAATGACATGCTGGACATACTGTTAGAACCGGTAATTGTCGCATGGAT
>Ga0213869_10002428_pt1 | contig 12919 bp, 11 predicted proteins | sample PICome_10_FD_160083 | JGI IMG/M metagenome (GOLD analysis project Ga0213869, IMG submission 160083) | Coastal seawater microbial communities near Pivers Island, North Carolina, United States - PICO132 | ecosystem: Environmental > Aquatic > Marine > Coastal | place: USA: North Carolina...
GTAAAAAGTATATTATTTATAAATAAAATTTGAGGGGGGGGGAGAAGAAAACATAAAAAAGAATAATAGATATTTGAATTACAAGAAATAAAAGTTGTTATATCATTTATTATGCCGAGATAATACTTTTGTGTTTTTACAATAGGATCTATGCAACTGCTTGATCGCATTGGTCTTTGTGAATGTACGTGGAATGATTAGTCATGACAATCGTTGTAGCTGTTTTGAACAGTATTGTTCTATATCTCTTGTATTGTTGATACAAGAGATAAAAAGATGTTACCAATCTTATCCGACATAATTATTAAACTACATAAAAAACGTCTGGGTGTAAAAGCAACTCTTCCCTAATTAACCTCGGATTTTTTTCGATCACTTTTAGTGCGCCTTTGTTTTCATTGAAGGTCACTATGTCCTGTTCTTCCGTAAGTCTCTCCAGATGAGCTTCAATCAAATAAACTGCCTCCGGATTTCCTACCAACGCACTCCATTCCTCCTGACTCCAGTTCCTATTTTTCACTATATGAATCGCATTCGGATTCCCACATAAATACTCCCATGACTGGGTGGAAAGAGTTCCAATGTGTTTTTCTACCAGATGAATCGCTGCTGGATTTTCACACAACCGATTCCAACAAGACTCCCATATCCGACCAATATGGGGTTCTATATATGACACTCCATGTGCGTAAAGACACAATTTTTCTACCCATAATTCCTGGTGTAGTATCCCTTGTTGTATGACATCGTCTGTAATCAAAGAAACCAGTTCATCATATTCAACTATGTTTTGGTAACATTTTTTTCGTCCAAATTCGTATTCGTGATAACCTTCATCATCACTCACTTCATAATCCCATTGGGAACGGTGGGCTTCTAACAACGACCTAGCGTTTTTATTGTTACACAACCGATACCAAGCCAACGAACGATACTTATTGTTGTCGTCGAAAAGATAGTGCATATGTTTTTTTATGAGTGGCATGTGATGTGAATAATTACACATATTGGCATACAGGAACGAATCGTGTTCATCACGAACGTACTCCTCTGCCAGTTTCATCGCATCTGGATGAGTGTTTTCAATCAAATCATTCCAGCCTATGCTTTTGCGGTGGTCTTCGTTTACGATCATGTTTACCAAAAGACGTACACATCCACCAAGGTGGTATCTTGCTTCAAAATTAGTTTCAATGCGTCTTGCAGAACTGTGCATCATTTTGAACAGATGAAGGCGATTATGAAACAAAAAACCTGAGTTCGGGTTCTGCCAAATAGTTGCCCAAAAAGCACGGTAGTCATGTTTTCTCCACCAGTCTGCCACCCAGGGAAGCAGTCGGTGTGTATAGTAAGGTTTTATTGTTAATTGGTTCAAGAGAAACAAAAAATAGTCTCGTTCACACTCGTCGTATAGGTCATCGTCGTCATTGAGAAGAAACTCGGAACAATCTGCATTTTCGTCTTCCAACCATTCTTGGTAATGTTGAGCTTCGTATTCTCCGGCTTGTAACGCACATAAACACTGAGAATAGTTTGTCATTTATAAAGTATAAAGTATAAAGTATAAAGTATAATAATGGTATATATTTATATTCTATTTACTCAATATTTATACAGTTAAAGATTAAAAACCACACGTTTATAATTCGTGGAAAGAAGGAAGTGACATATATATAAAGACAACAAAGGATATTTACTAAATACATAAATGAGTTTTTTATTAGATAATAAAAAAATTGAATTAAATAATATCACTGATATTAGTAGCAATATAACTTGTATTATTGAAGAAATGGATTTAACCAAATTATCAAAAACCGAACTTTTAGTGAGGTGTGAAGAACTTGGAATTAAAAAGTGTAAGTCAAAAAATAAAGGCGAATTAATTGAACTTATCAATCAAAAACAAACAACAACTCAAACAATTCCATTGAAAAAAATAGACTTTATTATTGAAGACGATAATTCAAATGATAATAATTTATCCACACCATTAAATATTGGTAAATGGAAATTTATTGATTTATTTTGTGGAATTGGTGGATTTCATAGAGGATTTATTGATTTTGAATGCGTGTTTGCTTCTGATATAAACGAACAATGTAGAAAAACTTATTATGATAATTATGGTGTTAAACCGAGTGGAGATATATTTAATGTTAAAACATTAGATATTCCCCAACATAATATATTATGTGCCGGGTTTCCTTGTCAACCTTTTAGCAGTGCAGGCAAACTGCAAGGATTAGAAGATGAAAGAAGTAAAGTTTATGACAAATTAATTGAAATAATCAACATTAAACAACCAAATATTATAATTTTAGAGAATGTAAAAAATCTCACCGTAATTGATCAGGGTAGTGTATTTAAAAGAATACAAGAAGATTTAACAAATCTAAATTACAATATAACATATTCAATATTAAATGTTTCTCATTTTGGATTACCACAAAATAGAGAAAGAATATTTATAATTGGAATAAATAGAAATTATCAAAATAGACAATTTAATTTTGAATACTTGAAATCAGTAAAAATAAACAAGTCATTAAAAGATGTTATTGATTTATCAAATGACAATTACATTGATAAAAATAAATATGTTATTCTTGAAGATAAAGACATAGTTAAACAAAAAAGCGGATTAATATTTTGCGGATATATTAAAGGAAATATAAGAACTAATGGAACATTGCCGAACACAGAACATTTGTCAAGAGTTCATAAGCAACCAAATAGAATTTATCATATAGATGGTGTAAATCCTACATTAAGTTCAAGTGAAAGTAGTGGAAGATATTATATATATGATAATAAAGGAGTGAGAGCATTAACATTAGACGAATGTTATTTTATAATGGGATTTAATGATTTTAATATGAATGTAAAAAAAAATGTATGTTATAATCAAATAGGAAATTCAGTTTGTCCTGTTATAATAAAATATATTAAAGATGAATTAATAAAACAACAATTTATATTAATTTAAATCGCTCGGTTGTATTCCTAATTGTTTTATTATATTAATTATTTCACTTTTTTTCATATCTCTAATAATTGCATAACAATTAAATTCTGGTTTATTTGTTATTTCATTCCATATTATTTTGTCTTTATAAAATGTATTACACCATTTACATTGCCAGTATGAATTTGTCGTGTTTTCGCATTTTATAGGTGTCAAATGCCCTTTCTCAAAATTACATATTTGTCCAAATATATTTATTTCGCCTTCTTTTGTTCCACAAGTAAAACATTTTGTTTCCGTTTTGGAACTACTACTACTAATAATTGCTTTTCTTTGTGGGTTAATATTTTCAATTGGAAAAGGACATATAAATACTCTTTGACTATTGTTTAAATATTTTTTAGTGGTTGATGTAAAATATGGAAACCCATATTTGTAGTTTAACTCTCTTGGTCTTTCACCACCTAAACCACGCTTATCCTTAATTTTTAGTTTATAATTATTTTCTAACTCAGCAATTTCTATAGGTGTATTATATTTGTCTTTAAGATTTAAGAAACAATTAAGGAGAATTAAATGGTCTGGCAACTCTTCATCATTTAAAGGTGAAATATTTACATTCCATAAATCATAATCCCAAACTTGTATGTTTATTAATTCTTGTATGTTTATACAAGAATAGTGGTATTGTAAAATAATATATAATAATAATATTTCAAAACTACTTTTAATCTTTAATTCTATTTCAATATTTTTATATGTAAATATAACACAATATTTATCTTTATTGGAAGAATTGCATAAATATTTTATATTGTCATTTTTGGTTTCTTTTTTAATAACAATATCTTTATTTGGGTTGTCAATACAATAATTAATATTATTGTAGTTTATTGTAGTTTCTGCTAATTCATCTCCTTTTTCAATATCAATCTTTTTTTTAGGGTTTGACTTTTTAATTTTCTTTGGTATTTCATCGACATTTTTCTCTTCAACAATTAAACTATTCAACTCAGGTTTAGTTTCCATTTCTCTATATTCTATTATGATAAGTATTTCATTTATAAAAAAATTCAATTTTTAAGTTGAATAAATTTATGTTACATGTTTTCACTGTACAGTATCCATTTGGAAATTCAAATGGGTTTTCTTATTGTAATTTGTTTATTACTATTAATATAAATAAATAAAGTTATATAATACATTTATATATGTCTATATTCATTTCAATCGCATGTTATATGGATCCGGATGTTATTAATACAATAAATAGTTGTTTAGAAAATGCAGATCATCCAGAAAAAATAGTTTTTGGAATATGTTATCAACATGATCCAAAAGATGATTGTTTGAAGGGTTATGAAAATAACAAACAATTCAAAATAATAAAAATGCATTGGAAAGACGCAAAAGGTCCTGCTTATGCAAGAGCTTTGATTTACGATTTATTTACCGATGAAGATTATTACTTACAAATCGATTGTCACTCACGATTTTACAAACAGTGGGATACAAAAATCATTCATTGTTTTCAAGAATGCAAAAAAATTAACGAAAAAATTATTATTTCCTATTATCCTATTAATATTCTGAACATGCACAACGAACAACATCAAAAGGCAATTGCGAATATAAGTACAATTCGTTCAGTTGACAAAAATACAGGAATCAAAACACATGGACGTTTTATAGATATAAAAAATGCCCCTAAAACATCCTGGGGTATTTCAGCAGCAATGCTTTTTTTTGATAAAGAAGCATATGCTGAAGTACCATTTGACAAAGAAATTTATTATGGTTTACAATTTGAAGAACAAGTCGTATTGGCAGCACGTTATTGGACTCATGGGTATGATATATTTACTCCAAATCAACACATTTTAGCAACAGAATATTTAACTAATGTAAAACGACAAAAAGAAAAACTAATTATAAATTCTAATTTGAAAAAAGAAACATACAATAGACTTCTTCACGTTATGAAATTACAATACGACAAAAAATACATTCATTACAATCCAAAATACATTGGCTCACAACGTTCATTACTAGATTACTACAAAATGTTTGGTAATCACTACACCGAAATAAAAAATATATTTACAAATAATTTCATTGACTAATCCATATGTTTTCAAATCAAATTTCAAAACATATTACAACTTGAGTGTTTTTTATAATGTAAACCTTCATAAATAACATTTACGAATTTTTCAACATATAATTGGGATTATTTTTCGTTTTACCTTCTATTTCTTTGCATAGAAATGAAATAATTACATATCGCTGTCCCTTTGTTACTTCATTCACTTTGTGAATATATATACCAGGAAATACTACAGCAGAGTTCGCTTTCAACTTTATCTTTCTACCGAATTCCACAAATTCCAATTCTCCTCCTTCATAATCATCATTAAGAGCAAGTGACATACCATATGCACGATGTAAATATGGTTCAACCGAATCACGATGTGCATGAAATCTACCATTCGTTTCTGAACTGTAACAACATATTTTATACAATTCACGATATTTCACATCGAATTGAAATGTATCTTTCATCTTTTGATAAATACTTCTTGATAATTTGGCATCTATTTTTATTTCTAATTGTTTGTCAGGATGTACATGAAGTCTATTTTTTGTCGCAGTATTATGATTGCTCTTATTATTCGTGTTCTTATAAAATTCAAGCACTTCTTTTAACAGCTCTGCACTCAAAACATTTTCCATGATTACGTATGGAACGTGTTCGGTAACCATATTATTTTTCACCTCAAATATCGTTGGAATACTCTCATGATTTTTTAAATACACCAACCTTCTCTCCATGTTCAATATATAAATATTTACCCCATTCTCTGGTACATTAAAATACTTCCTAATAATTGGGTCTTGAGTATAAATTTTCTTAGAGTCATTGTATACAAACAAATGGTATTTGCTAAATAATTCGTTTGGTACATTTATAAAGTTTCCGTTAAACAGTGCAAACATAAACATCTTATTTTCACAACAATTTGTTATTTTTTTTTCTTGGTTACCATTGTTTTTTATTGTAATATAAGGTAGTATATCCCCTATTTCTAGAATATTCTTGTTATCTGTTATAAATGATGACGGGATTGGTGTTAGTGGGGTGGGTGATACTGGTGAAGATAAATCATGTGAGTATGTGTACGGAATACTTATATCAAATTCACGAAACCATAAGTTGAACGCATACTTTTCTCCTTTTAATACTGGACGTCCACTGTGTAATGAATTGATATGAGGGGAATTATTATCTAAATTGCAATTATGAAATACAAGTAATTTACCAATTTTAGGAGACACTTTTATTTTAAGATTTGTAAATTCTGTTTCACCTCCTTCTTCAACTTCATTTAAATATCCTAAGCATGTCACTATACGATTTCCACCTTTTTCTAAACATCTCACATTCTTAGCATTACTATCTTTCGTCCACGAATCATAATGACTTCTGTATTCTTGGTCTCTATCATAATATATCACTTGCATTGATTCACAATTTACCAATGGTATCTTAACTAACTCACAAATACGATTACAAACAGACTTCACGATTAGATCATGATCATGCCGCAACCAGCAATTCTTTCCTGTTCTTCCATTACTTACACCACCACCACTACTGTAGCTTACTGTCGCTCGTTGAAACAATGGATTCGCCACATTGCATATATGTTCACATTCTTCTTTTGAAAAAAAATTGTCAAATGTGTAAATAAGTGGAGATTCGCTTAATTCTGTTTTTACCATACAGTATATACAAAATATACTATTTTTTTATTCATATTTATTCATATTTATTCATTCTTCTATAACAATTACTATATTAAACGGCTCGTGTATTGAATAAAATTTAAAGTTTGAAAAATATATTAAATATAAATTCGTATTATTACATAAATGTGTATAGAGCATGGCTGCAAAACAAAACCATCGTTCAATAAAGAAGGAGAAACAAAGGCATTATATTGTGCTGTTCACAAAAAGGAAGGAATGGTAGATGTAATACATAAAAAATGTATAGAATCCGGATGTAAAATAATACCAACTTTCAATAAAGAAGGAGAAACAAAGCCATTGTATTGTACTGCTCACAAAAAACCAGGCATGATAAATGTGTACGATAAAACATGTATAGAACATGGTTGTAAAACAATACCAAATTTCAATAAAGAAGGAGAAACAAAGGGACTGTATTGTACTGTTCACAAAAAGACAGGTATGGTAGATGTAAAAAATAAAATGTTATGTATTGATTTTGGTTGTAAAAAACAAGCCAATTATAATGCAGAAGGAGAAACAAAAAGACTGTATTGTTCTGTCCACAAAAAGGAAGGCATGGTAAATGTAAAAAGTAAAAGATGCATCGAAGACTGTTGTAATACAATACCTAATTATAATGTAGAAGGAGAAACAAAGGGACTGTATTGTACTGTTCACAAAAAGCCAGGGATGGTAAATGTAAAAAGTAAAAGATGCATCGAAGACTGTTGTAACACAATACCTAATTATAATAAAGAAGGAGAAACAAAGGCATTATATTGTTCTGTCCATAAAAAGCCAGGTATGGTAAATGTAAAAAGTAAAAGATGCATCGACGACTATTGTAATACAATAGCAAATTATAATGCAGAAGGAGAAACAAAGCCACTGTATTGTGCTGTCCACAAAAAGCAAGGCATGGTAAATGTTATCGATAGAACATGCATCGAAGATGGTTGTAACACAATATCAAATTTCAATAAAGAAGGAGAAACAAAGGCATTGTATTGTTCTACTCACAAAAAACAAGGCATGGTAGATGTAAAAAATAAAAGCTGTAAAAGCGATTGGTGTTTCACACAAGTTCAACACGAAAAATATGATGGATATTGTCTCTACTGTTTTATGAATTTATTTCCAGATAAACCAGTCATACGAAACTATAAAACAAAAGAATTTTCGGTGGTAGAATATGTAAAAACACATTTTTCAGATGTAGATTGGATAGCCGATAAGATCGTAAATGGTGGTTGTTCAAGACGTAGGCCTGATTTGTTGTTGGATTTAGGTTACCAGATTATAATCATTGAAGTAGATGAAAATCAACATATTAACTATGATTGCAGTTGTGAAAACAAACGCTTGATGGAGTTATCACAAGATCACGGGCATAGACCGATCGTGTTTATCAGATTCAACCCAGATGAATACAATAAAGATGGAGAAAGCATCACATCATGTTGGGGACACGACAAGAAAGGTATTTGTGTGGTAAAGAAATCTAAAAAAAAAGAATGGGAAGAAAGGTTATTGTGCTTGAAACAACAGATAGAGTATTGGGTAAACCCAGAAAATGTGACAAACAAAACAGTAGAATGTGTTCAGCTGTACTATGACGTATAAAAATGACTCGAAAGTCGGAATCATTTTGACTTTCCCCCCGTTCAAATCTCTTCGAAAAAAAAGCTCTCACGATTTGATGACTTGTTACTTTCTACTCTTCAATACAACACCCAGAAACGATGCTATAATCGGTATTCACCAGGTACCAATCATTTTTATTCATGAAATCAATGTCACAATTATCAAAAATCATATCATCCTTTCCATCACATATGGATGTTAATAGTTCCATTTTTTCTTCGTCAGTGTAATCAGTTTCGTTCTCCAAAATAGCCGACTCAAAGCAACCCTCGGATATTTCCATAGATGATAAATTGTAAGGATTTAACAAAATATCGTCTGATGTTAATAAGGATTCTTTTTCGTCTTCTGTCAAAGTTATTTCAAAAGTACCCCAAAGATAATTGCGAGTGATAGAAATGATGGCATTTTTACCAGTTGATATAGTATTGCTGTAATGTTCCACTTCATAAATACAATTTTTATATTCAGGACCAATAGTATATGTTTGTCGAGTATCCATATAGATAGTACAGGAACATAGAAAATCACATTTATATCATTTTGTACTGATAAAATTGTCAGCGAGGCAATAGTAAATTATATAAACATAACTTTTAATGTATTTCATCTTCATTTATGAACCACCACTGTCTAATGATGCATCACTTCTTCTTTCTTCTTCTTCTGAATCTATTTCTGATTCATTAATTAATTTGTTACAATCATAGCATTTACCAGAACTAAACAAGTCATAATGCCATTGTGGATACAAAAATTTACACCCTTCACATGGTTTCATTTTACAATCATGTATACAAATCACATCGTCGTGTCGGTAATAATAATATGTTGTGTAACGACGATAACATTCTCCTCTACCATCACACTCTTTTGGTCGCTTTGTACGAAGCATACACTTACATGAAAAACTAAATTATTTTTATATTATTATATATGTAAATAAATGATGACGTGTAACTATTTTTTCCTTAAATGTAATTAAAATGTAACTAAAAATTCCATAAAATATAATTAATAGAGCAAACACTCATTATGTGTTAATTAGTTTTTGCTGTATTATAATATGAACTATTTAATGTTTATATACAAGAACTAAATCATAACCAACATTATTGAGGGGGGGGGAATAAAAATATAGAAAAAATAATAAAATTGAATTAAATATTATATTTATTCTAATGTAAATAATATCTTAATATGGTTTTCATATACGCAATTCAATTGAAGCAAGGAAAATATTATATTGGAAAAACGAATAATCCACAATTTCGGTTGGATAGTCATTTTAATTCAAATGGTTCAGAATGGACAAAAATATACAAACCATTAAGAGTACTAGAGGTTATACCAAATTGTGATCATTATGATGAAGACAAAATTACAAGAAAATATATGGATAAATATGGAATAAATAACGTTCGTGGGGGATCATTTGTTTCGGTAAAATTAGAAAAATCAACAATAGACGCCTTAACGAAAATGAGTAACGGAACAAATGATAAATGTTTTGTTTGTGGAAAAGCAGGACATTTTGCGAAAAATTGCCAAGAAAATGAATGCTGGGAAACTGATAGTGATGAAGAATATGAAGAATTTTGGGGTTGTGAATATTGTGGAAAAGAGTTTACAGAAAAAAACAAATGTGAATATCATGAGAAATATTGTAATTCAAAACATAAAAAACAATTTATTTATGACATCGGTTATAGTGATGGTGATGATGGTGATGATGATGACAATTGTTGTTTTAGGTGTGGTAGAGAAGGTCATTATGCTTCGTCTTGTTATGCTTCAAAACATGTTAAGGGTTATTATTTAAAATAATCGGCATTTTAAATAACTTATACATTTAAAAATTCACCTAAAACTTTACCTTAACTTGCGGAACCATGTATCAAAAAGTATAAATATGATATACAATACAGTTCCATTCCGTGTACCAAAACACCATTTTGTGTGCCAATTATCATTATACATGTAATAATGTATAGCAAAACTGACAACAAACAATAAAAACATAAAAATACCTCTTATTTTGTCTTTTATGAATAACCAAGGTAAAAATAAACCTATAAAGTACACACTCAGTAATAAAGGATTTGGATAATAGTCTTTATTTCGAAGAAAATCCCATAAAAGATGTCCTTTTTCAGGTGTAGAACACTTGTTTTTTTTTCTAAAAATGTATCGTAATAATCCATACATCCACGGAATTGCTATTATAAAGACACCTCCTATCAAGTAATTTTGAGAAATATTAAATGTTTTTAAATAATAACCACTTAACAATATAGCTAAAGGTTGCATCATTAGCACAAAGTATGCATAAATAGTTGCATATTCATTCATCACACCACAAGATTGATCTAACCACATAAAATATTCAGCTAATTGCATTTGAATAATTGTAAAAAATGCAATCGCAATATGCTTATCAAATTTGTTTCCATAGTAATATAATAACCCAGAAAGAATAGAAACTAAAGTAAAACTTTGTATAGATGATTCAGCGCTATAACACATGTATTTATATATTGTAGTAACAAAAAACTATCATCTATAACCCAAAATATATCATCTATAACCCAAAATATATCATCTATAACCCAAAATATATCATCTATAACCCAAAATATATCATCTATATCCTATTGTATATAATTTGTATCGATAATAAAAATATTATTTATGTACTTCATTGGTGCCATTTATTAAAAGTAAATCTACATCATTTTTGATATTCTTTCGTAGGGATTCATCTTCGTTCTCGAATTTCTCTTGAAAATTTTCAAATCTTTCTTTTCTTTTATCAGATATCTCTTCCTTATTGTCATTATATTTCTCATCCAATATATCATAACTTTTCTGTATTACATCATCTATTACCTTTTTTTTATTTGCTGTTACCCATTTGTTATCTTTTACTATTTCGGCATAATTTAACTTTTTATTTGTTATTTTGATATTATGGTTTTCTGGATGCTCCGGATCAAAATGGATCTTTTCTATCAGCTGAGGAACACATGTAAATGGACATGTCTTGATTAACTTGCAAATTATTTGGTCTGTTAGATGTTCAATGTTTTCACTACCAAAGGAGTTTACTGTTATATTTACATTTTGTTGATGTTGTATGTTATTTTGATTTCCAATTGTACTATTATTATTACTTGCTATATTTTTTCCAGTGTTTCCAATAAGAATTTCGACTTGTTTTCTCAATTCGTCCATTTCTTTTAGTCTTTCTTTCATTTCTTGGTTTTCTTTAAGCAATATTTGAACTTCATTACAATAATTGGTGTTTTCTACTGTATCATTATTTAGAATTGCATTACACTTTCTACGATGTTGATATAAGCATTGGGTACTTTTATACGTTTTTCCACATAAACATTTGTACTTTGCGTCATCATTTATTCTAAGTTGATGTTTCTTAGTAAGTATATGCCGATTATAATCTCGAGACGATTTTGCAATAAAATTACACTTTTCACATGTTAATATCATGATATATAATGGTAAAATATTTTGTTTTATATATTTTACCAAAAATAATATATATTTTACCAAATTTTTTATATATTTTACCAAAAATAATATATATTTTACCATTATATTTATATTCTTAGTCTTGATAAAAAATATACGTTTGTTATTTCATATACTATCTATGTAATAAAAAATAACATGGTAAATTATATAATATCAAAAAAATATTGAGGGGGGGGGGAATAAAAATATAGAAAAATAATAAATATTTTTAATTATAAAAAATAAAAACATCACATCACTTATTATACCTCGCTTCGTTCGGCGGCTCCGCCATTGCCCAATGCGTTGATTTATTTGCGTTTGCATTCATACTCGTTGGCATCGATATAAGCATACACTTTGTACATAGTAGAGTTGTTGATCGCCTTTTCTGTCTTGTTACTGTTGGTTTTTTGCGCAGATTTCTTCGAAACATTTGTTTTCGCAGATTTCTTGGGGCTTGCTTTTTTGAGAGGAATCGCTTTCACCGTTTTTCCGTTGTTACTTTTCTTGCATTTACCAGAACGGTCACGTGTTTCGCCTTTGTTGCATTTTTTCACGCACCGGTTGGTAATTGGATGAGGCTCTTTTCCGTCCTTGCATTTTTTATTGACCGCATGCTGGTTGGAAATTTCTTCCACCATATGTTGTATGGAATTTTCCTGTTCAATTTCAATGACTTCTTTCGATGGTTTTGGTAAAGTGGTTCTATACAATCCACACTCTTTCAAAAGGTTTATGTAAGACCCTTTCAATCCTAGCAAGTTGTTGTCACGAAGCGGTATTTTTGAAACGATGTAATTTTTGAGTTCAGCATCCGACAAATTGTTCGTATCGACATGAGAAATAAAAGGTCGGAGTAAACTTCTCCCATACACGAAAAATTTGGCGAGTTGCTCCCGCTTTTTTTTAGATGTGTTTTCATAATTTGGAAAATCTTTCAACAATCTCTCGATCCTTACCTTATGATTTAATTCT
>Ga0213869_10002432_pt1 | contig 12912 bp, 15 predicted proteins | sample PICome_10_FD_160083 | JGI IMG/M metagenome (GOLD analysis project Ga0213869, IMG submission 160083) | Coastal seawater microbial communities near Pivers Island, North Carolina, United States - PICO132 | ecosystem: Environmental > Aquatic > Marine > Coastal | place: USA: North Carolina...
AAGGAGTAGATGATGGCACTAGAATAAGAGTTTCTGGTAAAGGTGAAGCAGGATCTAAAGGTGGTTCAAGTGGAGATTTATATTTATTTATATCTATAGATAATCACGATATCTTTAAAAGAGCGGAGGAAAATTTATATTACGAACTTCCGATTTCATTTACTGACGCTGCGCTTGGGACCTCGGTTGAAGTTCCTTGTATTGACGGAGGTAAATCAAAAATAAAAATTCCAGCTGGAACTCAACACGGTAAACAATTTAGACTTAGAGGAAAAGGAATGCCCGTTTTAAGAGGAAATGTTTTTGGTGATTTATATATAAGAATTAATACTCAGGTTCCTACGTCGTTAACTAAAAAGCAAAAAGAAATTCTTCAAGAGTTTAATGAAATTGAGAGCAACAAACCTGATCCGGTTATTAAGAGTTTTTTTGAAAAAGCTAAAAAGTTTTGGAGAAATTCATAATTTAAATGAGCACTGATCAAATTATGTCTGCAATTTTTTTAATTGCAGTTTTAATTTTAATTTTACCCAGTTTTCTATCAACAAATTATAAATTAAAAGAATTTTTAAGAAATTTATCTATTTGGGCTATAATTACATTGGTTATTATTGTAATCATTTATTTTATTAGTTTATGAGAAAAATAAATTTATCTATTTCAGGGTGTATGGGAAGAATGGGTCAACAACTCATTAAATCGTCAAAAAAAAATATAAATTTTAAATTAGTTTCTTTAACTGAAAGTAGGATAATAAATAAAAAAATTTTTGGTATAAAACCGTCAAGAAATAATTCTGAGGCTTTTAAAAAATCAAATGTTATTATAGATTTTACTGTTCCCAAGTGTACATTAGAAATACTTAAAATAGCTTCAAAATTAAAAAAAAGAGTAGTTATTGGGACAACAGGTTTTTCCAAAAAAGAGGAAAACATAATAAAGAAATTTTCAAAAAAAATTCCTATACTTAAGGCCGGTAACATGAGTCTAGGAGTAAACTTGCTTATGTATCTAACGGAGATTGCTTCGAAATCACTTGGAAATAATTTTTTAAGTAAAGTATATGAGGTTCATCACAAACATAAAATCGATTATCCTTCAGGCACTGCTTTAATGCTAGGTAAAGGGATAGCAGATGGGAAAAATAAAAATTTCTATAATTTAATCGGAAAAAAATATTTAAATAAAAAATCTTTTCCCTATTCAAATAAAATTAATTTTAATTCTATTCGAAAAGGCGAAACTATTGGCGAGCATGAAGTAAGATTTTCGAGTGGAAAAGAAATAATTAAACTTAACCATGAGTCTTTCGACAGAGCCTTATATTCTGAAGGAGCTTTAACTGCAGCTACTTGGCTAATGTCTAAAAAGGCAGGCCTTTATTCTATGAGAGATCTTCTTAACTTTAAGTGAATAATAAAGAAAAATCTAAGATTATTCTTAGGATATTAAACAAAACATATCCAAAAATTCCCATACCACTAAACTATAGAAATACTTTTACTCTTTTGATCTCTGTATTGCTTTCAGCACAATGCACCGATGTTAATGTTAATAATGTTACTAAAGATATTTATCCAAAATATAACAAACCTGAACATTTTATAAAACTTGGTAGAAAGAAGATTGAAAGACTAATTAAAAGAATTGGAATTTTTAGAGTAAAGGCTAAAAGTATTTTTCACTTATCAAAAACATTAGTTGAAAAATATAAAGGGAATGTGCCAAGAACTTACAAAGAATTAGAACAGTTGCCTGGCGTCGGTCATAAAACTGCAAGTGTAGTCATGTCTCAAGGATTTGGTTTTCCAGCCTTTCCGGTAGACACACATATTCATAGACTAGCTCAAAGATGGGGTTTAACAAAAGGAAAGAATGTCGTCCAAACAGAGAATGATTTAAAAAAAATCTTTCCAAAAAAATACTGGAACAAACTTCATTTACAAATAATTTGGTACGGTAGAGAATTTTGCAAGGCTCGAAATTGTTATGGAATTACTTGTAAAATCTGCAAAAGCTGTTATCACAATAGAAAAAAACCCATTAAAACAAAAAAAGCTTAAATGAAGATTTTAGGAATTGGAAACGCAATTGTTGATGTCATTTGTAAAGTTGATGACCAATTTATTAATCAGAATAATTTAACAAAAAGTACAATGAAACTTGTTGATGAGGCTGAATTTAAAAAATTATTATCAACGCTTAAAATAGAAGAAACTATCTCTGGTGGCTCAGTAGCAAACTCAATAGTAGGTCTCTCACAACTGGGAAATAAAGTAGGCTTTATTGGAAAAGTAAGTGATGATGATTTAGGTAACAAATATGAAGAAGGTTTAAAAAAAGAAAACGTACAATTCTTCTACTCAAAAAAAAAGGAATCAATTCCTACTGGAACTTGTTTAATATTAATTACCCCTGACTCCGAGAGAACCATGGTAACTTTTCTTGGAACTGCAGGAAAAATAAATGATAACGATATTGATACAAATGCAGTGAAAAACAGTGAGGTCTTATTTCTTGAGGGATATCTTTGGGATGAAGGTGAACCAAAGAAAGCTTTTGAAAAAGGTATAAATAGTGCAAATAAAATCGCAATGTCATTGTCAGACTTATTTTGTGTAGAGAGACATAAACCTCATTTTTTAGATTTAGTTAAAAACAAATTAGATATCACGTTTGCAAATGAGCAAGAAATTATGTCTTTAATTGATGTTAAAAAATTCGATGAAGTAATTAATTTTGCTAAAGAAATAAATAAGTTAATTGTTGTCACTCGTGGAGACAAAGGTGCTGTTGCAATAAATAAGAATGAAATTGTAGAATGTTCTGCTAAGAATAACCTCAAAATTAAAGATTTAACAGGTGCGGGAGATTTATTTGCAGGTGGTTTTCTTCATGGGTTAATTAATAACAAATCAACTAAAGAAAGTTTAGAGACAGGAACAGAAATGTCGTCAAAAGTCATTCAAATAATAGGAGCTAGACTTAAAAGATAACCTAGATTAGTTTTTTTTTCTTTTAAAACTACCTTTTCCTTTTTTTGGTTTCACTACTCTTTTTCTATACTTAGTTGTAAAAAGATCTTTAGCTATCTTATTTCTTTTTTTCAAAGATAATAACCTTCTTTACTGTTAAGAATAAATTTATCATCCATAAATTTATCAGTAATTTTTTTTCTTAATCTGTAAATGTGAGTTTCAACTGTATGTGTATCCGCATCAGAAGAATAGTTCCAAACTGAAGACAGAATACTATCTTTTGATATTGGTTTTTTATTGTTTAAGAACAGCTCTAGAAGTTGAATTTCTTTTTCTGTAAGAATTATAGATCGATCTAATTTAGATAATTTTTTTTCATTTTTATTCAACAAATAACTTTTAATTTCTATTGAAGAATTTTTACTAAATTTTTTCTTTGCGGCTGTATTCTCTACGATGGCGTTTATTTCTTTTAAAGTAGCTGGTAATTCTAAACTTGAATCAAAATTATTTAAAAGACTTTTGTTTTTACCTAAACATATTTTTATAGATGAGCTACTATCAATATAATCTTTTATTTTTTTATCCTGTAAAGAGTCGATGTGAAATAAAATGATATGTGGTTTATTATCTGAGTTATCTAATAATGGATTAAACTTTAAAAAATTCTTTAATTCATTTAAAGTTGAAACAAATAAAGAAGAACCGAGAATTCGAACATTTAACTTATGCATATTATAATTAATAAAAAATACTTAACTTATAACAACTATAAAGTAAAATGCTCCATAGGTAAAAGGGGAATTGGTCATAAAACAAAAGAAGGTGATTTAATAACCCCAAAAGGCAAGTACACAATTAAATATATTCTATACAGAAAAGATAGAGTTAAAAAAATTCAAACTAAAATAAAAACAATCGTAATAAGAAATAATATGGGATGGTGTGATGATCCAAAATCTAAAAATTATAACAGGCTTATAAAATTGCCGTCTACCTTTGGGTATGAAAAACTTTTTAAAAAAGAAAATGTCTACGATATTATATTAGTATTAAATTATAATATGAATCCCATTGTTAAAAATAAAGGAAGTGCAATTTTTATACATGTTGTGAAAGGAAACTACAAAAGAACCGAAGGGTGTATAGCATTAAAAAAAATACATCTTCTAAAAATTTTAAAAATATTAAAAAAAAATACTAAAGTTTGGATCGAGAACCAAAGATAGAACTTCCTACTCTAATGAAATTCGATCCATATTTTACAGCATTTATATAATCAGCAGACATGCCCATGCTTAAATTCTCAAGAGCGAGAGATTTATTTAATTCATTCAAAGATTTAAAATATTTATCTGTGTTCTCAGAAATAGGAGGGATAACCATCAAGCCAATAATATTAAGATTTACTTCATTTATACAATAGTTATAAAAAGCATCTAATTCATTAATAGGTATACCTGATTTTTGAATTTCATTACCAATATTTACTTGAATAAAATAATTTACTTTCTTATTTAAATTCATTTGATACTTAGCAAGTTCATCTGCTAATTTTTGATTATCAAGTGAGTGAATATAATCAAAGAGTTTTACCGCATCTTTGGCTTTATTACTTTGTAATTTACCAATCATATGAAGTTTAAGATCATTGTTTGCTTTTTTAAATTCTGACCATTTAGCTATAGCCTCTTGAACTTTATTTTCTCCATAATGCATATGTCCATGTTCTACCAATGGCTTTATATAATCAAAAGTAAATGTTTTACTAACGGCTATAATATTTACGGGTTTGTCAGGTTTTGATGCTAAAATTTTCAATTTTATTTTTTCAAATCTATCAACTATGGTGTTCATATGTTTATTATAAAAAATAAATATTTTTTAATAATTGAAAATATCAAAGATATAGATTTAGAAAACATAAAAATACGCAATAAATTTTTTATAATTTATAGAAATAACAATAAAATAGATAAATTAAGTAATTTACTTAGATTTAGACAAAAGTGCCGATCAAAATCAATAAAGTTTTTTATTGCTAACAGTATCAAGCTAGCAATTTCACTGAATTCAGATGGGATTTATCTATCTTCTTTTAATAAAAATTTAAAGTTCCTAAATTATAAAAAAAAAAAATTTGAAATAATCGGTTCTGCACATAACTACAAAGAGATTTCAGATAAAATTAAGCAAGGGTGCACATCAATTTTATTTTCTAAGTTGTTTCTTGTTGATTATAATAAAAAATCCCCTCATCTTGGTATAATCAAATTTAATAGTTTTTTAAAGTTAGTTAAACAATTAATTCCTCTTGGTGGAATTAAAAGCCATAACTTAAATCAATTAAAGAATGTTTCTAGTGAAGGGTTTGCTCTTTTATCTGAAGTAAAAAAAAAGCCGGCTAAAATATTTAGCCGGCTTTTATAATATTACTTGTTAACTAATTAAAACGCCATAGTTACAGCAAATAAAGTTTGGTCTGTGTTAGCATCTGCAACATATCCATTATTATCATGAGAAGCATGAGAAACTGCTACTGTCATTCCACCCATTGTATAAGCTAATTGGATACCAGAAGACTTCTGCTCTGTAGAAGTGTCGTCTAGTCTGTTTGCATCTGATTTTTCCACTTCGTATGACACTGAAATATCATCACTAGCAGCGAATGCTATTGAGTAATTCGTTTGGTCATAATACTCAACAGTTGTAGCTGTTGTAGCACCAACGTTATTAGACATGTGTGGAGCTTTGTATGCTTTTGAATAACCTACAGAGAAAGGACCAGTTGCATATGTTGCGTAGTATGCACCTGACTCAGCTGTTTGGTCATTTTTAGTAGCACCTTTATCACCACCAAATTCGAAGTAAGAAGCACCGATAGCTAAGCCATCAATTGGAGCTGCTTTAACTTGAACTTCTGTAGCGTTAGCACCTGCTTGCGTAGCAGAACCTGTTGTTACGGCACCAGCATTGTTCCCTGAAGAACCTGCGGCTGTATCAGCAGTGTTTGTTGCGTAAGCAATTTTACCTGACAATCCAAATGGCAATAAGTCAGCTGGAGTGTGGTATTGAATGTTGTTGTAACTATCAATAGTGAAGTTATCAGACGTTGCTGAAGGATCACCGATATCAGTTGGTCTTGCGTATACTGACTGAGATGCAGCATCTTCTACGTCTAATCCACCTTCAGATATAAATACACCAACAGTTCCGTAAGGAGTTGTTAATGTTAATTTAGTATCATCGTTTTGTGCATTTCCTGGTGACGTATCAGTCGACCCTGCAGGAGTCGTTGCACCTGGATCTAACTCCATAGAGTAAGACCATGTGTAACCGTTATCTAGTTCACCTGATGCAGTAAAGTTTAATTCGTTAGTTATACCTAAACCTTTACCTGCATTAGTTTTTCCGCTTTGGATGTTATAAGTAGCTTTTGCTGTACCGCTTACACTTAGTTCACCTGCGTTAGCTGATGCGAATAAAGAAATAGATGAGAACATAACGATTATTGTTTTGATTATGTTTTTCATTGTTTTATCCTTTGTTATATTAAGTTAAAATTTAACTTGGAGTGAAAATAGGCTTAAAGCCAGTGATTTTCTAATTAAATTCAAGTAAATACTGTTTTTTTTAAGTAATGTTGTATATTAGCAACAGTTATATTTTTCAATAAAATCAACAAAAAAAGACGATTACTAGCCCATTGCTACATAATTAGATTAGTATTAGTTATTCTAATATATAAATTATAAAAATATTAAAGAATGCTTAACTATTTCAAGATAATTTCTATCTTCTCCATTATTATTTTTATCGCTGGTTGCGGAAGTAAATTTGGTGATGCAAGAAAAACTCCGACTAATGCCTTAGAACGAGCGAGAAAAAATGTAGAGGAAGGAAGAGGTGCTGGGCTTGGCGATTTACTTGGTAGAGGAGGAAATACTAGTTATGAGTTTAGTTCATCTAATCCAATGTGGAGAGCTTCGCTTGAAACTTTAGACTTTCTTCCGCTAAACACTGTTGATTACTCTGGTGGAATGATTATCTCTGACTGGTATTCTGATAATTCCTCAAATGATTCATTAAAAATTACAATTAGATTTTTATCTAATGAAGTAAGAAGTGATAGCCTTAAAATTATAGTTCATCAAAAAAATTGTACTGCAAATCAAAACTGTAGAGTTAAATTAATGGAAAGCAGCACTATTATTAATGAACTAAGATCTACCATTGTAAGAAAAGCAGCAGTTTTAGAAAAAGAAGCTAAGACAAAAAAAAAGAAATAAATTTTAATTATGGAAAGGATTAACTTTCAAATAATTGAAAAAAAGTGGCAAAAATATTTTTTATCAAAAAAACTTTATCAAAAAAAATCTAACGCTAAGAAATTTTATTGTTTAGAAATGTTTCCTTACCCGTCTGGAAAAATTCATATGGGGCACGTAAGGAATTATACAATTGGAGATGTAATAGCACGATATAAATTTTTAAATGGCTACAATGTTCTGCATCCCATGGGTTGGGATTCCTTTGGCCTACCTGCAGAAAATGCTGCAAAGTTAAATAATTTAAATCCCAAAGATTGGACTAATCAAAATATTACTACAATGAAGAAGCAGCTTAAATCGCTTGGCTTATCAATTGACTGGGATCGAGAGATTTCTACTTGTGATAAGAAATATTATAAACATCAACAAGAATTATTTATTGATTTTTACAATAACGGATATGTCTCCAGAAAAGAAACTTACGTTAATTGGGATCCTGTTGAAAATACAGTTCTAGCCAACGAACAAGTAATAAATGGACGAGGTTGGAGATCAAATGCAGTAGTTGAGAGAAAAAAATTATCTCAATGGTTTTTTAATATAACTAAATTAGCTGACGAGCTTCTTTCTGATTTAGAAAAACTAGATGATTGGCCAGATAAAGTTAAATTAATGCAAAAAAATTGGATTGGAAAGTCTTATGGCTGTGAAATAAATTTTAAAGTAAGTAAAAGCAGTTACTCAATAAATGTTTTTACAACAAGGCCTGACACTATATTTGGTGCTAGTTTTTTAGCTCTATCAGTCGATCATCCGTTTTGTAAAGATTTTGAAAATGATAAATCTTTTCAAGAATTTAAAAAATCATGTTCAAAAACTGGAACTACTGAAGAGGCTTTAGCGAATGCTGAAAAAATAGGTTTTAAAACAAATTTTGTCGTGGATCACCCTTTTATAACAAATAAAAAGATTCCTGTGTATGTTGCTAATTTTGTTTTAATGGACTACGGTACAGGTGCAATTTTTGGATGTCCCGCTCACGATCAAAGAGATTATGATTTTGCAAAAAAATATAATTTAGAAATAATTGAGGTTATAAAAAATAATAATTCTTTTTCAGAAAAAGCCTACACTGGTGATGGATTGTTAATTAATTCGGACTTTTTAAATGGTTTAAAAATAGGTGAGGCAAAAGAAAAAATTATAAATCAAATTGAAAACAAAGGAATCGGTAAAAAAAAAATTCAATTCAGATTAAAAGACTGGGGTATTTCAAGACAAAGATACTGGGGCTGTCCTATACCGATTGTCTACTTAGAGGATGGATCTGTTAAAACAGTGCCAAAAAATGACTTACCTGTGATACTCCCTGACGACATAGATCTTAAAGTTCTTGGTAATCCTTTAGAAAAACATCCTTCCTGGAAATTTACTAAAGACAAATCAACCGGAAAAAAAGCAATTAGAGAAACTGATACTTTGGACACATTTGTAGACTCTTCTTGGTATTTTTTAAGATTCTGTTCTCCTTTATCTGAAAAGTTACCTTACGAAAAAGATAAAACAAATTATTGGATGCCTGTTGACCAATATATTGGTGGGGTTGAACATGCAATTCTGCACTTACTTTATTCAAGATTCTTTATGAAATGTATAAATAAAATTGATAATGAAATAAATTTATCAGAACCTTTCAAAAATTTATTTACACAAGGGATGGTCTGTCATGAAACTTACAGAGATCAAAATAATAATTGGCTTTATCCTGAAGAAATTACGAAGATGGATAATAAAAAAGCTATCAAAAATGATGATAAAACAGAAGTAATCATTGGTCCACCTGAGTCGATGTCAAAATCAAAAAAAAATACTATTGATCCTGAAATTATGATTCAAAAATATGGAGCGGACTCAGTGCGCTGGTTTATCTTATCTGACAGCCCTCCTGAAAAAGACGTTCAATGGTCAGATCAAGGGGTGATATCATCTAGTAAGTTTTTACAAAAAATTTGGGATTTGAATATTCAAATTATAAATCTTAAAGAGTCAAATGACACAAAAAAAGATGGATTGGACTTCGAAATTCAAATAAACCTATTTACAAAAAAAATAAGCAAATCTATTGAAAGTTTTCAATTTAATGTAAGCATAGCTTTATTTTATGAAATTTATAGAGTTTTAAAAAAAGCACTTGATGAAAAAATAAGTAAAAAAATTTTAGTTAAAAATATTATTCATGTAATGAAATTGTTTATACCTTTTACACCACATTTGGCTCACGAGTGTTTAAGTGCTCTGGGTGAGAAAAACTTTGAAAAATGGCCAGATATTAATCAATCATTAATTCAAAAGGATATTAGAATAAAAATGCCTGTACAAATAGACGGCAAAACAAGAGATATAATTGATGTAGAGAAAGATCTATCTGAAAACGAAATTTTAGAATTAGCTATAAAATCGCCTAAAATAAAGAAATATACATTAAATAAGAAAATTTTAAGAACTATTTTTGTTAAAAACAAAATAGTAAATTATATTATAAAATGATGTTCACAAAAAATCATCTGCTAATATTAATATTTTTTTTTGTAGTTCAGTGTGGCTACGAAATTGTAAATCAAAAAGAATTAAATCAATTTTATATTAAATCTTTTGAGCTAGAAGGCGAAAAAAGATTAAACCACAAAATAAAAGGAAATATATTATTTTATGCAAAGGATACGAATAAAACTGCATTTAACATTAAGATTAAAACTAATAAATCAAAATCAATTTTAGAAAAAAATATTAAAAATGAAATCATAAAATATCAAATAAAAATTAATTCAATTACTGAGATTTATAACTTTGAGACTGGGAACTTGTCGATCAATACATTCTCCGAGCAAGGCGATTTCTCTGTAGGTAGCAAGAACATAGACACAAGGAACAACGAGAAAAAATTAATTGAAGACTTGACAAAGAGAATAAGTGAAAAAATATTAAAAAAATTAAGATCAATTTAAAATGATTATTAAAACGTTTGATTTAGCAAGCGCAGTATTAAAAATAAAAGATCATAAAATTTGTCTTTTCTATGGAGAAAATTTGGGATTAATGGATGATTTTAAAGAAAGCATCCGTTTGCAAAATAAAAATTCTAGAATAATTAAAATGACTCAAGATGAAATACTCAAGAATACAAATCTATTCTGTAATGAAATTGCCAATATGTCTTTATTCGAAAAAGAAAAGATTTTTTTTATTTATAATGCTGACGATAAGATATTAAGTTTACTTGAAGAAGTGGAGGTAGATATAGGTGAAAACAAAATTTATTTATTTTCCGGAGCTCTAATTAAAAAATCTAAGTTGAGATCCTACATTGAAAAATCTAAAATCTATTCTGCTCTTCCCTGTTATCAAGATGACGAACTTAGTATCAAAAAGATTATATTAGAAAAATTAAAAGGATATCAAGGTTTAAATACTGAAAATATAAATACCATAGCAGCATCTTGTAGTAGAGACCGAATGAAATTAAATAACGAAATAGATAAAATAAAAAATTGCTTCATTGACAAAAATATAGAAAATACAAAATTAAATAGTCTCTTAAATACTAACACTAATGAGGATTTAAATGAACTTAGAGATGCAATTTTGGAAGGTAATAAAACTAAAACAAATAAATTACTTAGTGAAACAGAAATTCAAAATGAAAAAAATATTTTTTACTTACAAGTAATAAATCAAAGAATTGCTAAGCTTTCTGATTTAATAAGTTTATCCTCAGATACGAATATAGATCAGGCAATATATTTAATGAAACCTCCTATATTCTGGAAAGATAAAAAAAATATTATAATTCAGACTAAAAGATTAAATAATAAGAAAATTAGTGAAATTTATAAAAAAACTTTTGCTACGGAATTAAGAATTAAATCTGACTCTTCGGTTGATCAGAAAACACTAATAAAAAATCTATCTATTGATATTTGCAATTTAGCTATTTCTTAGTAAGTAAATCAGAAAGAAGTTCAAATTGATCTAAATTTTTATACTCAATAGTAATTTTTCCTGAATTATTTTTTTTATTAATTATATTAACTTTTAAGCCAAGTATTTTCTCAATACGCTCTTGAGCCCTAGCAGTATCAGCATCATAGAATTTTTCTATTGATTTATTAACTTTTCTTGATTTTACTAAGTGTTCAATTTTTCTTGCACTATATTTTTTTGATACAATTTCCTCTGCGATCAATGTTGCGTTAACTAATCCAATCAAAGGTCTTGCTTGACCTGAAGTTAAAGACCCTTCTTCAATCATAGCTATTACATCCTTTGGTAGAGATAGAAGTCTTAAAGTATTACTAATATGACTTCTGCTCTTAGACATTAATTTAGAAATATTCTCGTGATCATAATTAAATTCTTCTGACAATCTTTTATACCCTCTAGCCTCTTCTATAGAATTTAAATCATCTCTTTGAATATTTTCAACTATTGCAACCTCTAAAGATTCTACGTCGCTTAGATCTAAAACTATTACTGGAATATCATGTAATCCAGCTTTTTGAGCAGCTAGCCACCTTCTCTCACCTGCAATTATCTCATATTTTCCAGGCTGAGATTTTTTTTTCCTTACAGCAATTGGTTGAATAATACCTTTTTTTTTAATCGAACTAGCTAGTTCATCCAGTTTATCTGAGTCAAAAAGATGCCTTGGTTGATAAGGGTTTCTACTAAGATCACTTATTGAAACTTTTCTTGGTTCATCATTATTATTTTTAGAAATTACTTTAGATGACTCATCTCCAAACAAAGCAGATAAGCCCCTTCCCAGGCCTTTTTTTTTAATTGGGCTCATGCTGCGCTTTCTATATTCTTTTTCGTAAACTCTTCAGCTAACTTAAAGTATGATTTGCTCCCAACGCAGTTTTTGTCATAAATCACACAAGGCATGCCATGAGAGGGTGCTTCTGATAATCTCACATTTCTTTGAATGACTGTTTGGTAAACTTTATTTTTAAAATAATTTCTCGCTTCTCTATCAACCTCAGATGAAAGTTTGTTCCTTTTATCAAACATTGTTAAAAGTATTCCTCTAATGGAAAGTGTCGGATTAAGATTTTCTTTAATTCTATCTATTGTTTTTACCAATTGAGATATACCCTCTAGAGCAAAAAATTCTGTTTGAAGAGGTACTAATAATTCATCAGAAGCCACTAAAGACATAATTGTTAGTAAACTTAATGATGGCGGACAATCAATAAATATGTTGTCGTATTTTTGAAGCGCGTTAGATTTCTCGTTTGACAATATTTCTTTTAAAACGAATGCTCTTCTTGAGTCACTTGCTGTTTCAACTTCTAGACCAGATAAATTTACGTGAGATCCTATAATATCCAAATTTTTAATATCTGTTTTCTGAATTGCTTCTCTTAAAGTTATTTTATTAATTAATAAATTATAAATACTATTATTTTCATTGTTGTTGCTTTTACCTAAGCCTGTCGTCGCATTACCTTGTGGATCCAAATCAATAACAAGATTGTTTTGACCCATTATGGACAGTGAAGCTGCCAGATTAATAACTGTTGTTGTTTTTCCAACTCCACCTTTTTGATTAATTACTGAAATTGTAGTTGTCATTTTTAAAAATCAGCTAGAAGGATTTTTGA
>Ga0213869_10002445_pt1 | contig 12887 bp, 9 predicted proteins | sample PICome_10_FD_160083 | JGI IMG/M metagenome (GOLD analysis project Ga0213869, IMG submission 160083) | Coastal seawater microbial communities near Pivers Island, North Carolina, United States - PICO132 | ecosystem: Environmental > Aquatic > Marine > Coastal | place: USA: North Carolina...
AGGTTCCATTGTTCAGGAATAACATATTTGTAGTGAAAAAGAATTACATACCAGTTTGCCTGATGACAATAGCAGTTTGGTACCACCTGATCCCATCTCGAACTCAGCAGTGAAACGAACTAACGCCAATGGTAGTGCAAGGTCTCCTTGTGTGAGAGTAGGTAATCGTCAGGCTTTTTTCTTTAAAAGGCTCTCAGAGATATCTGAGGGCCTTTTTTTTGTATTAAAATAACAAAATGGATATTACTGAAATCTCAGATCGAATGGAACTTGAAAAGCTTGTTACTGATTATGCAACTGCTGTCGATACCAAAAATTTTCAAGAGTTCAATAATTTATTCACAAAAGATGCTCATATTGATTACACAGCAGTTGGCGGAATAGCAGGTAATCTTCAAGAAATTATTCAGTACCTGGAAACGGCATTAGATCATTTTCCAAATTATCAACATTTAATTTCAAATATTTCTCTTACATTGGATGGTGATTTCGCTTCTGGAAAAGTCATGTGTTTTAATCCCATGCAAACAGAAGATGATCAAGTCTTTTTTTTAGGTATGTGGTATCAAGACACTTATAAAAAAATAAATAATCAATGGTTCATTGCATCGAGAGTTGAGGAGAGCTCTTGGTCACATAATGTTCCCAGTTATATCAATACCAAGCCCAAAAAATGATTGTTGGTCTTACTGGCGGCATAGGATCCGGCAAATCGGTAGCAGCAAATTTTTTTCACAGTGAAGGCGTGACTGTTGTCGATGCAGATCATCTGGCTAGAGAAGTTATTGAACAAAATACCCCAGGATTCCAAAACATAGTAGATTATTTTGGCTCTAATATTCTTGGCGAAGATGGTTCTATTGATAGAGCACAATTAAGAAAAGAAATCTTTGATGACAAAGAGAAGAAAAAGGTTTTAGAGTCTATCACTCACCCCATGGTTAGAGATTTAATGGCTGAAAGAATAGCAGCATCAACATCTCCATATTCAATTGTTATGGTCCCTTTGATTTTTGAAACTAATAGTATGAGTGCCTACAACAGAATCCTAGTTATTGACTGTGACTCAAAACTTCAGCTTGAAAGAGCCACTCTTCGTGATGATAATTCGAGTGAGCAGATTCAAAAAATTCTAGACTCTCAATGTTCCAGAACAGAAAGGTTAAGCATTGCTAATGATGTTATACCCAACAATGATTCCTTGGAAAATTTAAAAACTAGATCGCTAGCAATGCATAAATTTTATTTAGGCCTGTGTAAAAAATGAAAAAAGATTGTCCTCAATGTAAAAAAGAAGCTGATTTAGGACCAGCTAATATCTATAGACCGTTTTGTTCAGAAAAATGTAAATTGATTGATTTTGGTACATGGACCAATGAAGAGAAGTTAATTAGTAGACCGATTGAATCAGAAGATTTTTACGAAGACTAAGCTTTAATTATTGCAGCATCCTCCATTCACCTGTTTCTATTAGGGGCTCAGCTTTTTTATATTTTAATTCCTTGATCTCTTTACCATTAGTAATTTTTACAATTTCATTTCTTTTTAATTTTGGCTCATCCATCTTGATTGTCTCAACTTTAGAAAATTGTTCAGGTTCGGAGCTCTGTTCATTGCCTATAACTGGTTCAATTTTTTCTTGCTGAAGTTTCATTTCTCTGTTTTGCTGAGCTTCACGGGATCTTGCTTCTAACTCTTGTATCTCTTCCTCGCTTGCAAGCTCCAACCTAAATAAAACTTTAATCGCTTCGCTATTAATTTCATTTAACATCACTTCAAACATCTCAAAGGCTTCACGTTTATATTCATTCTTAGGATTTTTTTGAGCATATGCTCTTAAGCCAACACTTTGTCTTAAATGATCCATTTCAGCCAAATGATCCTTCCAATGGACATCAAGAATTTGTAACATTACTTGTTTTTCAAGTTGAGCTAGATTGTCTCCAATCTTTAGGTATTTTTCTTTATATTTTTTTAATGCGCTATCAGCAACCAGACTAGCAATTGTTACAGGAGTTAACTTCTTATCATTCTTAACTTTCATTGAAATATTTTCTTCAATGAAGTAATGATCTAAGAGAAACTTGTCTAATTCTGCAAGTCTCCACTGGCTCTCAACTGAATCCAAGGGCGCAAAATCATAAGAAGCTGCGTGCATCTCATCGTTAATTAATTCATTTATCGCCTCAGAAATATTATCTTCATTGAGAAGTTGATTTCTTAAGGAATAAATTGCCTGCCTTTGATCATTTGCAACATCATCATATTCCAATAGGTTTTTTCTAATATCAAAATTTCTACTCTCTATTCTTTTTTGTGCATTTTCTATACCACGAGAAAGCATCTTATGTTCAATATGATCATCCCCCATTCCAATTCTTTCAAATAGACTTCTTCGACTGTCAGTTATAAACAATCTCAGTAAGTCGTCTTCTAATGACAAGAAAAACTTTGAATAACCAGGATCTCCCTGCCTTCCTGATCGACCTCTTAGTTGATTATCAATTCTCCTAGATTCATGTCTCTCAGTTCCAAGAATATGCAGACCTCCAGCATCCAGAACTATTTGATGTCTTTTTTCCCACTCGCCATCACCTATATTTTCTTTGCCTCCCAAAACAATATCTGTACCTCTTCCAGCCATATTTGTAGCTATTGTAACTACACCAGGTCGTCCAGCATTTGCAATAACTTCTGCCTCTTTTTCATGTTGTTTTGCATTGAGAACTTGATGAGAAATATTTTTTTTATTTAGCAAAGCGGAAACTCTTTCTGATGATTCTACTGAGGCTGTACCAACTAATATTGGCGCATTTTTTTTACGCAAGATTTCTATTTCCTCAATTAAAGCTTTAAATTTTGCATCTTGAGTAAGAAAAACCAAATCATCTTTATCTTCTCTAGCCATTGGTTTATTGGTTGGGATAATTGAAACATTTAATCCATATATTTCTGCAAACTCAGCGGCCTCTGTGTCAGCGGTACCTGTCATACCAGAAAGTTGATTAAATAGTCTAAAGAAGTTTTGGTAAGTTGTGGATGCAAGGGTTTGAGATTCCCTTTGGATAGGTGTGTTTTCTTTGCATTCGAGAGCCTGATGAATACCCTCACTCATTCTTCTGCCTGGCATCGTTCTTCCAGTATGTTCATCAATCAATAGAACCTCTTGACCTCTAACCAAGTAGTGGATATTTTTTTTAAATAAGAATGCAGCTTTTAAAGTTGCATTTACATAACGCATAATCTTTAAATTACTAACTGAATAGAGACTATCTTCTGATTGAAGCAAACCTAGCTCTTCAAGATGTCTCTCAACAATCATATACCCATCATCAGTCAGTTCAATGGATCTGTTTTTTTCATCAATGATGTAGTGACCTTTCTCTTCATCAAGCAGAGGCTCATCTTCAGTCCCTTCTCTCAATTGCTCTTTAAGATTAGGTATAATTTTTTTAATTTGAACGTAATAGTCTGCACTTTCGTTTGAAGGACCAGAAATAATTAAAGGAGTTCGAGCTTCATCAATGAGAATTGAATCCACCTCATCAACAATTGCATAATCTAATGAGCACTGGACTTTATCCTCAGCACGAAGAGCCATATTATCCCTTAAGTAATCAAAGCCCAGTTCACCATTAGTGGCATAGATAACATCGCATAGATATGCTGATTTTTTTTCTTCAAATGATTGATTTGAATAAATTACTCCAACGGTTAACCCAAGAGTTTCATATATAGGTCTCATCCAATCAGCATCTCTCTGCGCAAGATAGTCATTCACTGTAACCAATATTACTTTATTGCCATTTACTGCGTTTAGGTAGGCGGGCAGGGTGGCAACTAAAGTTTTCCCTTCTCCAGTTTTCATTTCAGCAATGTTCCCCTCAGCAAGCGCTATTCCTCCAAGCATTTGAGAATCAAAGTGTCTTAGGCCTGTTGCTCTGACGCTTGCTTCGCGGGTCGCAGCAAAAGCGTGAGCCAATAAATTAAAGTTTGAATCTTTTGAGGATTCCTTTAATTTATTCCTATGGCTAGCTAACTCACTGTCACTAAGTTTTTTGTAATCTGGTTCAAGAGCATTAATTTGATCGACAGATATCTGCATGCGCTTTAATGAGCGTTGATTACTGCTTCCAAATATTTTGGTTAAAAATGACATGAGTTTAATCTTTTAAAATTATATTGTTCTATTTAGAGCTATATTGCATCACCAAAGGGGGCTCTAGCATACGATATGGGGGCAATTGATGAATCTTCAAATGTGACTACCTCCCAAGCATCCTCAGATGCCAATATTTTTCTTAATAATTCATTGTTAAGAGAGTGACCAGATTTGTAGCCTGAAAACTGACCAATAAGATTGTGTCCAAGCAGGTACAAATCACCAATGGCATCAAGCATTTTATGCTTTACAAATTCATCATCAAATCTCAGGCCTTCTTCATTTAGAATGCCAGTATCTCCAAGAACAATTGCATTATCGGCACTCGCCCCCAATGCCAATCCCTGGGATTGAAGGGCATCCTTGTCTTTTACTGATCCAAAAGTTCTTGCCCTGCAAACCTCTTTAACAAAAGAAGTAGAGGAAAAATCAATTGATGATTTTTGAGCATGTTTTTTTATGGTCTCATTATCAAAGTCAATCTCAAATGAGACTTTAAAACCGTTAAAAGGTTTAATAGCTGCATATGTATCTCCGCGTTCAACCCGAACCTCCTTTTTCACTTTAATAAATTTTTTTAATTTTTCTTGTATCTCTAATCCAGCTGATTGAATCAAAAACACAAATGGACTTGCGCTACCATCCATAATCGGAATCTCAGGACCATCAACTTTGATAATGCAGTTATCGATCCCTAGTCCTGCGATTGCAGAGAGAAGGTGTTCAATAGTACCGATTTTGTAACCTTCCTTAAAAAGAGCGGTTGAAAGAGTCGTATCTCCAACATATTCAAATATAGCTGGAATGCTTATCTCTGGATCTAAGTCTGTTCTTATAAAAGTTATGCCTGCATCAATCGGAGCAGGCAAAAGCTCTAATGTCATATCTTTGCCGCTGTGAAGACCAACACCAACAGCTTTGATAGGATTTTTTATGGTTCTTTGGTTAAGCATTAAATTAATTCAAAGATAGTATTAAGTTCAGTTATTGTAAATGAATTTTATGCTAACTTCTGCCTAGCTATCTCAAAAAGTATGACTCCGGTAGCAACAGAAACATTTAGGCTATTGATTGTCATATTCTTAGATAAAGTGCATACCTGAGAGCATTTTTCTAAAGTTTTCTCTCTCATACCATCTTCTTCAGAGCCCATAATCACAAGAATGGGTTTATTGAGATTTAAATCAGTATGCATTACATCTGCGTGCTCACTTGTTCCTAAGATAAGATAGCCTAGCTTTTCAAAGTGCTTCAAGCTATTAATTAAGTTCGTTACCGTAAATATCTGAATCGATTCGGTGCCACCAGCAGAAACCTGTCTAACCAATGGAGTGATTGGGGAGCAATGATGTTTATTGATTATTACTCCAGCAACATTGCTAGCTGCTGCCGATCTAATGCATGCCCCAAGATTTCTTGGATCAATTACATTATCTATGACTAAAAATGTAGGATTTTCATGCTGAATAGTTTCCTCATATTTTTTTAGATCATTTAGTGACAGGTTTACTTCATTTTTTAGAATGGCCTCAGGGTGCTGGACCAGACTTTTTTTTCTTTCTACTGAAACGGAAAGTTTTTCAGCCATTGCAATTAGATTAAGAGCTCTATCATCATTTCGATTTGCTGGAACAAAGATCTTTTTTATATTCTCAGGAGAAAGCTTTAAGAGCATCTCTATGGTATGAAAGCCTACTCGAAGATTTGTAGAATTATTATTTTCCATTTGAAATTACTAGATTGATCTTCCGTTCAAGGGGAGAAACAGCAGTAATTTTAACCTTAATTTTCTGTCCAAGTTTATAAATACCACCTCTCCTTTTTCCTTTAAGAGCACTCCGATCTTGAAGATATTGATATCTGTCATTGGGCAAGTCAGTGACATGCAATAATCCAGAAATAAAGTACCTTTCCAAATTTATGAATAAACCAAAATCGGTAACACCTGTAATGACTCCATCCATAGAGGAGCCTATTTTATTTTTTAAGTAAGAGCAAATTAAAACTTGCTCAACTTGTCTAGATGCTTTTTCTGCTCGCCTTTCAAGTATTGAGGAATTTTCACACTCATCCTGAAGCTCGTTTTGTCTCATATTGGGTTTTTTATGAGCAAGCGAAGCATTGATTAGTCGGTGAGCCAATAAGTCAGGATATCTTCTAATGGGTGAAGTAAAATGAGAGTATTGTTTGAGCTGCAAACCAAAATGACCTAAATTATTTGTAGAATACTCTGCCCTTGCAAGAGTTTGAAGAACTAAAATCTGACCAGTGTCATCTTTCTTTTCATGAGCCTCTTTAAGACAGCTGTTGATTACTTCTAAAGGAGACAATTTTTTTCCAATTTGTGCTGGAAGTTTAAAATGTTTTTTTAATGTCTCAAGCTTGCTTGGATCTGGGTCTTCATGAATTCTATAGACTCCTAAATCCAAACGATCATGCATAAATTCAGCAGCTGATTCATTTGCAAGCAGCATTGATTCTTCAACAAGCTTATGCGCAAAAAGGGGTTTTTTAATGACTATGTTGTTTACTTCTTTATTTTTATTTAGCTCAAGGATTGCTTCAGTTGGATTAATTTCCAGCGCTTGCCTTGAATTTCGAATCTTGAGCCTTTTTTTGGTAAGTTCTTGAAGATGATTGATAGAGTCTCCTACTTCTTTCCAACTTAGATCTTTGGGCTGATTGAGATACTCTTCTACTTGGTTATAGGTAAGTCTGGCTTGAGAATTTATAAGGCCGCTATAAAACTTATATTTTTTTCTAGTTCCATCTAAAGCAATAGACATTTCGCAAACCATAGCGCATCTATCTTCATTTGGTCTTAGTGAGCAGATCCCGTTAGAAAGAATTTCTGGTAACATTGGAATCACGGTTTCAGGGAAATAAATTGAAGTTCCTCTTTTTTTTGCCTCTTTATCAAGCTTTGAGTTAGCCTCAACGTAAAAAGAAACATCTGCAATAGCTACATATAATTTATAGCCGCTTGCATTTTTATCGCAATAAATAGCATCATCAAAATCCTTAGCGTCTTCACCATCAATAGTGGCAAATGGCATTGTTCTGAGATCTCTTCTGTATTTAGCAGTTTTCTTTTTATCTGAAACTACTTCTGCCTCTTTTAAAATATCTGAATGCCACTTGACGGGCAGTTCATGCATTGAAATTGCATCTTGGATTGACTCTTTATACATCTATGTTATTTGGTTGTTGAATATTGGGCCAGAAAATAATAGTATCCATTCATGCGATTTAAATTGAATGATAAGTCTATTACTTTTCTTGGATTATTTTTCCTTGCAAGTATATCACTGCATTCCTTTGCGCACATTGACGATGACATCATACAGGCTAAACCCCAGATAGAGTGTCAGTCTTGCCTCAATAAGGTTGCATCAGATATAGAATCGTTCTCCTTCATCACGAAGGTTATCTATAAAAACTTATCAAGCATTGAGATTTCTCAAAGCTATTTTTTAGAACTTCAAAAATCATTTAACTCCCAAGCGCCTCCCAAAATAAAGATTTAAATTTTTTTAAATTTTTATTTTTCTTACAGGAGGTTTTATGAAAACAAATAAATTTGCACTCCTTTTTATGGGTGCTGTAACTATTAATGCTTTGCTAGCAAATGATATGGAAGAAGTGATTGTTTCATCTTCTCTAATTGATCAAGCGGCAAGTGAAATTCCCAACCCATTACATGTTATGTCAGGCAATGATATTTCCAATAATGCATCTAAAAGCCTCGGCGAAACTTTAAATGATTTGCTTGGAGTTTCCTCTTCAGATTATGGCTCTGGAGTTGGCCAACCAATTATCAGAGGGATGTCAGGATCTAGGGTGAAAATTTTAGATAATGGCCTTGTTAATCGAGATGTCTCCGGGCTTGGCGCTGATCACATTAATGATGTTGATTTGAGTAATGTTCAACAAATTGAAGTTGTTCGCGGTCCATCATCTTTACTTTACACCAATGGAACAATTGGAGGAATTGTTAACATTGTTGATAATTCTATTGCCCAAGAAGACGTCCAAAGACTTGCAAAGATTGGTCTTGAAACTCAATCTGTAAATGATGGTGACGCCCAAACTATTTTTTATCAAGATAATTTAAATGATATCAACATAAGCTTTTCATACAAAGATTCATCTTTTGGAGATTTTAATGTACCCAACGGATCCATTATTCATATAGAAGAGGAAGGTCACCAAGAGCATGAAGACCATGAAGAGCATGATGAGCAAGAGGAAGAGCTAGGATATTTAGTTAATTCTGATTTTGCATCTGAGTCACTTAAATTTGGAGCTTCAAAAACTGGTGATTGGGGCTATATAGGCTTTTCTTTAGCAAATATCGAAAGTTTATATGGAATTCCATACCATGGTGATGAGCATGATGAGCATGAAGACGAGGAAGAGGTGCATGAGGTGCATGAGGAACATGAGGGAGAAAGAATATTTTCAACAACTGACTCTGATAAATTTGATCTTCGAGGATCACTGAACATTAATGGAAATTTCCTTAGTTCAGTAGATTTCTTCTTCAGAGATAGTGACTACGTATTAACTGAGCAGCATGCTCAAGAAGATGAAGAGCATGATGAACATGAAGGGCACTCTAAGGGATCAACAACCTTTGCTAATGACTCCGTAGAGGCAGGACTGATTTTTGATCTATCTAACGATCAGTTGTCACAAAAAGTATCATTAAATTTTGTAAATGAGGATAACTCAGTCCGAGGAGCAGAGGCGTTCATGAACCCGGCTTCAAGAGATGAGCTTACCTTGGGATATTTTGCAAGCCGAGACTTTGATGTTTTTCATGTAGATTTTGGTATTAGATTTGACAATATTGATAGCGAAGGTTCTGTCTCTTCAGCCCACGAAGAAAATAATGAGAAGAATGAAGGGCATGATGAAGATCATGAAGAAATGGAAACATCTTTTTTTGATAAATCATTCAGCAATTCCAGCTTAGCCTTTAATTTTAGTAAATCACTCAATGATTTCATTGATTTAGATATAGGTTTTGCAAGCGTTGAAAGAGCTCCATCGGCTGTTGAGCTTTTTATGAATGGAGCTCATTTAGCCACTGGTAGGTTTGAGGTTGGCAATGCAAATCTTAATTCTGAAAAATCAAACAACATTGATTTCACGCTTAACTTTAATTATGACAATTTCTTTGCTTCAGCAACTGTTTTTAACAACGATGTCGATAATTACATTTATCTTAAAGATGAAACTGAAGAAGAGCATGAAGAGCATGATGAAAATCACGAAGAAGGCCATGATGAACATGCTGGTTTAATTTTAGCTAATTATCTGCAGCAGGATGCTGAATTTGATGGATATGAGATTGAATTTGGAAACACCATAATGCTTCTTTCTGGTGAGCTAACTTTCTCATTTGGAAGAGATGATCTGTCCGGTGAATTTTCAAGGGGTGGAAATATTCCTAGACTCAATCCAGCTCGCAATATTTTTAAATTAAAATATTTTAAAGATGATATGTCTATTGGATTGAATTTTAAGGACGTTGAAAAACAAAACGACATAGGAGCAAATGAGATTGTTACTCCTGGGTATCAGATGTTTAATGCAAATCTAACAAAATCCATAAATTTAGGAAATGAGGGAGAGCTAACGCTTACGTTTTTTGGAAATAATTTATTGGATGAGTTGGCTAGAAATCATTCATCATTTGTAAAAAGTCAGGTTCCTTTACCTGGAAGAAATTACGGATTGAAATTTAATTTTAAATTTAATTAACCGCTTTTATTCTTTTAAGGGCTCAAAACTCATAAAAAATGTTTTGAGTCCTTTTAAACTTTCATAAACTCTATAAAATTTGGTGAATTATTTTAATTTAGCATTTATGACCCCCAACAATTTGAAAGTTTGCCTTGTCTATTTTTTAATAATAAATTTTTCATTTGCTCAAGAAACTGAGGAAGTAATTTCAGTTGCGTCCTATATAGAATCCTCTGAACAAAATGCTTCTCCGGTGGATGTTATTTCGGCAGACGATTTTAAGAATTTGAGGGTTTCAACGGTTGCTGAATTAAGCAAATATCTCACCGTGGCCTCAGGCTCTCATTTTCAAACTAATGCCTTGGATGGTGTTGACCAGGGAATGTCTGCAATCACTCTGCGAGGCATGGATCATGCATCTACATTGGTTTTAATTAATAAAAAACGGCAGACTCATGCTGGCACACCTTCTCATGAAGGAGAGGGTTATATTGATGTCAATATCATTCCCGAGATTGCACTCGAGCGAATTGAAATTCTTAAAGATGGTGCAACTTCTTTATATGGATCTGATGCAGTTGCCGGTGTTATTAATTTTCATACCTATCATGCCTTTGATGGCTTGAAAATATCTGCAACTTCTCAGCAAACCTCCAACTATGATCAAAAAGATACCTCTCTAGGGCTTCTTTATGGAGGGGAGGCTTTCGATGGGCAATATGTTATTGCTATTAGTGGGTTTAATAGGTCCCCACTCAATGCAAGTGAAATCCCGAAGCTTGCAGAGCTGGGTCTAAGTGGTCTAGGCAATAGCTTTAAGGTTACAGAAGCAGATTCGATACAGTCAGGTCCATATGCAGGCAGCTATTCAACAAATCAAACAATTCCTGATCCAAACTGCGTTTCAAATGGTGGAGTGATTGCTGGCCCTAGATGCAAATTTCTCTATGGTGAAAGGTTTAATATAGTGAATGATGAAGATCACTTAAAAGGATATCTTTATTTCCAAAGATCGATTGAAGCAATAGACTATTCCATGACTTTGCTTATGACTTCTGTTGAAGTGAATGATAATCCCCAGTCCCCCTCATACCCAGCATTATCATATTTATCTAAAAAAATTCTTCCTGGTCAAGGAGGCAGTCCATTCAATGTTCCGATAATTTGGTATGGGCGACCCCTTGGATCAGCATTTCCTTCGCCCAATTCACCTAAAGATATTTTTCAATACCACTGGAGCAATAGTTTGAAATTTAATATCTCTGAAGATATGAATTTTGCACTTTCTTTGACTGCAAGCGAGCATGAGAATAAACACAATCGTCCAGATACCATTGAATCAAGATTTGAGGCTGCAATTCTTGGGGCAGGTGGACCAAATGGTGATGAGCAGTGGAATATATTTTTGCCCTTAGAAAATTCTGCAAGTTTAATTGATTACATTAAAGGATCAGAGACTTCTACCAAAACCGGTAGTTTGATATCCATGGATGGAATCTTGACTGGTCAATCACAAGGCATAAATTTTGCTCTTGGTTTTCAGTTCAATTCAGAGGATCTTGAAATTAATTATTCTGAGGCAAGTAGGGCGATATTTGATACCGATGGAAAATTAATCAAAGGAGCTGATCTATTATTTTTAGGTGGCGGCAAAAATGTTACCACTAGCAGAAATAAACAAGCTATTTTTTTTGAAACCAACAAAAATTTTGGTGATCGTTTGGACCTCATTTTATCTGGCCGTTATGAAAAGCTAAAAAATGATTCTTCATTTGACCCAAAATTTTCTTTTAAGTATTTGGCCTATGAGAAATTTCTTTTGCGTGGCTCAATTGGCACTTCTTTTACCGCACCATCAATGGCACAAATGTTCTCATCTGAGATTCAGCTAGGTAGTGTGAGAGATATCAATGATACTCCATTTGTTCGTCTAGCACTTTTGGGTAATCCAAATTTAAAACCCGCAACCTCTAAAAATACTAGTTTTGGATTTATATGGAACATTGCTGAGACTGTTGATTTGACAATAGATTATTGGACAATAGATTATGAAAATCGCGTTGAAGTAGAAAGCGCACAAGTATTACTCAATACAAATCCATATGCAGCAACCGTTACAAGAAATCAATTTGGAGAGTTGATCGCTGTAAGCACATCATACTTCAATGAAGAAAAAACCCAGGTCAGTGGTTTTGATTTAGAGTTAAATATTTTTAAAGCTACTCGATATGGGGACTTTGAATATTCTATTAAAGCTACTCAACTATCAAAATTCTCAACCCCTGAACACCTTGAGCAAGAGGATGATGGAGATCATTCCATCATGGTAAATAGAGTTGGCAAGTTCAACTATGATGCCCACACTCACTCTTTGCCTAAATTAAGATTGAATACTTTTTTTAACTGGACTGTAAATAATTTCTTGTTTGGTATGAATACTAGATATGTAGATGGGTATTCTAATGAGCGAAGTATCCCAACATCTGCAATCAATCTTGGCTATACAAACTTCGTAAAATCATTTTTAGTGCATGATTTTTCAATCACAAAGTCATTTCCGCTTTCAGAAGGTGAGCTAGAAATAGGCCTTGGCATTATGAATGCTTTTGATAAGAGCGCACCATTGCTATATGACGCTCCTGACTTTAGTTTTGATACTAGGGTGCATGATCCAAGGGGCCGATTAATAAATATTACTGCAGAATTTAATTTTTAAGAAAATATGAAGGGTCTAATAAAAGACCCTTCACCATTCTTAGGGGGAAAGTACGCTAAGCATTAATGTGAATGTTTGTATTCAACTTCTATTTGGGGGAAAGAATGAATACTTAGCGTACAACAATATAAATGCAATTCTTGTGCCAAAATACTTCTTTGAATTCCATTTGAAAAATTTTTATAATATTTTTACCTCTAATCACAAAAAATAAACTTATATGATCAATGCAAAACGTTCGATAGAAGCATGCGCTGC
>Ga0213869_10002447_pt1 | contig 12870 bp, 13 predicted proteins | sample PICome_10_FD_160083 | JGI IMG/M metagenome (GOLD analysis project Ga0213869, IMG submission 160083) | Coastal seawater microbial communities near Pivers Island, North Carolina, United States - PICO132 | ecosystem: Environmental > Aquatic > Marine > Coastal | place: USA: North Carolina...
CACTAACAGATGGAACAGCTACTTTAGATAGTGGCTCTTTAACATCAGCTGTTAACGTAACAGCAAGTGGCACAGTTACAGGTGGTACTTTAACAGACGGAACAGCAACAATTACATCTGGGGCTATTGCTTCAGTTACAACGATTGGTGCTTCAGGCGCAATTACAGGTGGTTCATTAACAGACGGTACAGCTACTTTAGATAGTGGTGCTTTATCAGGTGCTACAACAGGTGCATTTAGTGGTACAGTAACAGCAGGTGCATTCAATGACGGTGCGGCTACATATGATGCTGGTACTATTACATCAGGTGTTGCGGCAACATTCAGTGGAACAGTTACAGGCGGTACACTAACAGATGGCGCATTTAGTGTTTCATCAGGTGCAGTTACAGGTGTTACAACACTTGCTACATCAGGTGAAGCTACACTGGCATCAGCTATAGTATCAGACTTAACTGACAATCGTATTACTATTGCGGGTTCATCAGGTGCATTAGAAGATGATGCTAACCTTACTTGGAATGGTACAACTATGTTAGTTGGTGGTACTTCAGCAACAACTGATGTTTCATTCAAAGTTAACACAACTGACTCAGCAATGCTACCAGTTGGTGATAACAGTGAACGTCCATCTTCAGGCGTTGTTGGTATGCTACGTTTCAACACTACATCAGACTCATTGGAGCAGTATGCTTCAACAGGTTGGGAAGCGGTTGGTGCTCTAACATTTACAGTTATTGCGTCACAAACATTCGATGGTGATGATTCAACAGTAGCGTTTACATTATCAGAAGCACAAACTACTGCTTCATGTATTGTAAGTATTAACGGTGTGGTTCAATTACCAACAGATGCTTACGCAGTGTCAAGTACTACATTGACATTTACAGAAGCTCCAGCAACAGGTGATAAGGTCGAAGTACGTAAAATTACTACTACACAGACTGTTACTAACTTAGAAGCCGCAGGTGGTGAAACTAGTGTTACTACTGGTTCTTCAGCTGTAGATATTAAAGGTGATATTCTTCCAACTGTTGATTCTACATACGACTTAGGTAGTTCATCTAAGAGATGGGCAGAAGTACATGGAGACACATTAACAGATGGCACATTTAGTGTAACTGCTGGTGCAGTCACAGGTGCTACTACAGTAGCAATGGGTGGTGCATTATCAGGAGTTACTACACTAGCGGCATCAGGGGTAGTTACACTCAGTGATACAACAACTTCATCAAGTGCGACTACAGGTGCTTTAAAAGTAGCTGGTGGTGCAGGCGTTGCTGAAAACTTAAATGTAGGTGGCGATGTTATTATTACAGGTGGATTAACTGTAAATGGAACAACAACTACAGTTAACTCAGCAACATTAGATGTTACTGATAAAAACATTACTATTGCAGACGGCGCGGCAGATTCAGCGGCGGCTGATGGTGCTGGTCTTACAGTAGACGGTGCTAGTGCAACATTTACTTACACACACACTGGTACTAAATGGAACATGAACAAAGACTTAGATCTTGGTTCGAATAACTTCATAACATCAGGAGAGTTCCAAGGTACTGCTACATCAGCACAATACGCTGACTTGGCAGAGAAATATGAAGCTGACGCTGATTATGCTCCAGGTACAGTTGTACACTACGGTGGTGATAAGGAAGTTGCTGAATGTGATGTAGATCATTGTACACGAGTAGCAGGCGTTGTTTCAACAGCACCAGGTTACAGAATGAATGATGGTTTAGAAGCAGAACATGTAGCAATGGTAGCATTAACTGGTAGAGTACCTTGTAAGGTTACAGGTCCAGTTGCTAAAGGCGACATGATGGTATCAGCAGGTAACGGTATGGCTAGAGCAGAAGCTAATCCAACATACGGTGCAGTAATTGGTAAAGCACTTGAAAATTGGGAAGGTGGAGAAGGCGTTATTGAAGTAGTAGTTAAATAACAACTAGCTCACAACGTAACAAACTAAAAAGCACTCTTAGGAGTGCTTTTTTTTATCTTGATAAATAGTAATGGAGAATAAAATTTATGGCTAAACAAACAATTAATATTGGTGTTGCAGTTAATGACGGAACAGGCGACGACCTACGTACCTCATTTGATAAAACCAACGACAACTTTGACGAATTATACTTAACAGGAGTATCAGCCGGACCATTAAAGCTAACGAGTTTTACAACATCTGAGAGAGATAGCATAGTATCACCTACTAACGGCAGTTTGATTTACAATGAAACTACAAGTAAAATACAAGCATATGCCGGCGATGCTTGGGTAGACTTACACTAAGGAACATTAAATGGCATTAACTAGACCTAGAGCCCATCAGCTATCTGGAACAAGTGCTAAAGCGGCAGTTCGAGTAGTCAGTGAATCAAACGTAACTCTCAGTGGCGGCGCTCCAGCTACAGTTGATGGAGTTAGTCTTACCCTTGATGATCGTATATTAGTTACAGGGCAATCAACAGCTTCACAAAATGGATTATATAGATGTACAGTCGTAGGGTCAGGTTCAAATGGAACTTGGGTACGTAGTCGTGATGGCAGTCACGATGGAACTATTTCAGCTGGTATGACCACTATAGTCACAGAAGGTTCGACATATGCTGACACACTTTGGAAATTAACCACTGACGGTACAATCACAATTGGTACAACAGCATTAGCATTTTCACAACACTCAGGTGGTAGTGGCACACCCGGCGGAAGTGACACACAGGTACAGTTCAATGACAGTGGCTCATTTAGTGGCGATGCAGGACTGACCTACAATAAAACTACAGATGCATTAACTGTAGCAGGCACAGTAACAGGTGGTTCTCTACGGGCTGATAACTTTACCACAGAAAACGCTTTTGCGGTTGTGGGCAGTGACAATAATTTAATACAAGATACGACACTATCAGTAGACCCTTCTAGTAACTATCTAGGTATCAACCAAACATCACCAGACGTTACCCTACATATGACAGGCGAAGGTGCCCAGACAGCACAGATTCGCATGGAGCAGTATAACGATAGTGCTGATGCTCCGGATGTAAGAACAAGAAGATATAGAGGCACGATTGCCTCGCCAAGTGCTGTTCAGGCCGGCGATTATCTATATAGAAGTAACCACGAATATTGGAATGGTTCAGCACTTATTGTCGGTGGTACTTTTGCTTTTGACAACACCAATGATGCTAATAGAACACAGTTTGCTGTTTCAGTTACTACAGACGGTACATCAGCAGATGGTAACACACCAAGTAAAGTACAGTTTAAGATTGACGGTAATGACAGTGGTGCGATCACATTTAACAACGCATACAAGTTCCCAACAGCAGATGGCTCAGCAAACAACATTTTAGCCACAGATGGATCAGGTGCTTTAACTTTCACAGGTGACCCAACTTTTACCACAGTTACAACAACAGGTGACGTAACTGTATCAGGTGACATATTAAATGGTCAAAGCGACGGTGTCGGAAACATTGGTAATAGCAGTGTAGGATTTAATACAGTACACGCCATAGCAACCTCGGCACAGTATGCTGACTTGGCAGAAAAATATACAACAGATCATGACTATGAAGCAGGCACAGTAGTAGTATTTGGCGGCAACAGCGAAATTACACAAAGCACTATTTCACATGATCGAAAGGTAGCTGGAGTTATATCAACTAATCCAGCTGTTAAAATGAATGACGGTCTTGACGGACAATACCTCGCACTACAAGGACGTGTACCATGTAAAGTTATAGGTCCAATTGAAAAAGGTGACTTAGTAGTAACCAGTCACGTTCCAGGACTTGGAGTAAAACTTGATGATACGCAATACCAACCTGGGTGCGTAATAGGTAAAGCACTAGAATCAATTGAAGACCAGCAAGAACAAGTAATTGAAGTTGTAGTAGGTAGACTATAAAGTGCAAGAGCTTTATCGCAAAGACTATGAGGGCGAGTTTATTGTTACCAAGTCTATTATTCGAGGCGGCAAAAAAATTCAAGACAAAGAATGGATTGAAAATCCTATACAAAATCAACATATTTCTGGGCGTGCTGTATGTATAGCTGATGGTAAGTCTAGAGAAAATTTCCCAATACATCATTTACAATATCACAAAGGTGGACTATTAGGTAAACTTCGTGTACAAACTTACGGTACTGGAAGAGTAGCAGATGAAATTATTTGTAACTTTTACGTATCAAGAAACCAATCAGCATTAGAAAAGTGTATTGAAACACAGTATACAATACACACTGCTTGTTATACATCAACTTCTAACTGTTTAAAATATCCAGGAGAGTTTTATCTAACACCTTATAAAACATTAGGTAGTGATCAGTTACTGGCGGCTTGGATAGCATGCTTTGATGGGCACAAAGAAATCTTTTTCATAGGATATGATTATATAGACGATCAATCAACAGTTGATGAGATAACAGACCTAATGAATACGTACAAAGGCACAAAATTTACTAGAGTTAGTAGTGGTGTCAAAACAACTCAATTTGATAATCGAACACCGGAAGATTGGAAATGGTGTACAAACTTTAGTGAAATGAGTTATACTCAATGGATTAGTTACTGCGACATAGGTTAGAGCGATTGCTCAACAGTATCAATTTTTTGTTTTATCTCATCAATATTAATAGTTGACCACAAGCCTGGATGTAACGGTCTTGGAATAGTGTTTTTGTCAATCCACGCATACCCGTAATGTTCATCGTTTAGTATAGGAGTAAACTCTGTAGAAACTATTCCAAAAAATGTATGATAAACAAAATGATTATCTGCTGATGTAAACTTTTCAATTGGAATTATTTTTTCTGTTTCTGGACAACTTCCAAGTTCTTCGATACATTCTCTGGTTAACGCACCTAACAAACTTTCGTTTTTTTCTAATTTCCCCCCAGGTAATCCCCAGGTTCCTGGATGCTTAGGATCATTTCGCAATAAAAACAAATAGCGTTTAGTGTCCTTAGCATAAAACCAAATTCCAATAGCGTTTAAAGTACTAGACTCCATTCGCCTCCCTTGTAAAGTCCTTGATAACTCTTAACCCACATTGTACCAGTCCATTTATACTGTATGCTAGTAGTTGTGTTAGTTACAAAATCTGTTATGTTTGATGAATAATCGGGAGTACGTTCACTAGCATCAAATACAACTTCCCAACTAGTTCCGTTATATTGTATAATATCATTTACTGACGCTACTAGGCTACCCCAAGCTGATGCTGGTGTTGTGTTGTTACTATCGCCTATTGCTTCAGTTAATAAGTATCGTTGCCCGTCAACAGCCGCCGCAAGTCCTTCTCCAGGACCACTAGATAATGGGTCAATAACTGCTGTTAGTGGATCTAATGTATTCTGCGGAATAGTATCTGCATCAATAGAAAATAGTATAAGTCTATCATCAGTTGGATGTAACGCAATAGTACCAACAATTTCGGTATCAACGTAGTCAGATTCTAATCTAATTTGCGAAATACCATCTCTTAATTTGCCATAGTTATCAATCAATGCTGTCCATAATACATTATCGTCCTGAGTAACAGATGCGTCTAACGTTCCTTCAGCAGAATCAACACTTTTACCTCTTAATAACTGTAACTGATTACCAATAAGAACAACCTGATATCCAAATGGTGTAATTTTTTGTCTTGTTCCTAATAATAAATCATTATTAATTAAAGCTTCATTAGCATCGCCGTTAGCATCAAAAATACTAGCAATAACTTTTTGAACAACGCCAAGTTTTTTAACTTTAGCTGGAGGACTAATCCAAATTGGAAGTTCAAATGTTAGTGTAGCAATATCAATATTATCGTCGGTACCTACAGGAATTGATCTTGACGACCAGTTTACATCACCTAATTCAACAACAGTTAAACTAGCCCAATCAATATAATTATCTGTTGATTGTATTTCCATACTTGGATTAAACAATGCTAGTAACTGTTCTAATATCTGTAATTTCATTGTTGTGTTAGATGTCCATACATCTAACTGTATGCTTAAATTATAAGGTACTGGCATTACTCTTTCTACAGTAAATGCGTTGCCCTGTGTTTGTTCAAACGATTGTGAATCTTCATCCCAAGTTCTTTGTTTAAATGATTTTTTATCAACAAAGTATGGTTCTTGTACACGCTCACGAGCATATTTTAACTCAGTTACGTGGAAAGTCATCATTGGTACGTTAGGTAGTTTGTTCTTAGAGTTTTCTGCTATGATAGTTGCCGCCTGTCTACTAGCATCACCATATCTGATAGGTACTCTAGTTAATGTTGGCGCACCTGAGTCGTCTCTACCGTACTCAACTTGAAAGTTTGAAAACATTCGTGTGAACTGTAATAAGAAACGTCTTATCTGATCATCATAAAAAAATTGTTGTACAGCCATTAGTTATCCTTAGTAGGTTTAAGTACATCGCTGAGACTTTGCCTACTTGGTATGTTGCCTCTATCGCTAGTTCCAATAGTAGCAGTGTTATTAAAGAATGAACTTTGTTGTGATTTGTTATCTGGTCCTGGAGTTAATTCTGTTCTTACATTATCTTCTACTTTCACCCATCTTGCTCCATTATATCTAAACAGTCTATTTGGAAAGAAATCTAACCTTAGTGCGTAAGCACCTACATCTGGATTAGCTGGAAAACTAACACCAGGTGTAACTGGTAATCCATTTGGCGGAACATCGTTGCCTGTCATGTAACCTACTAGGTAACCATCAACATTAGGAGTTACTCCAGGTACACTTACGCCATCAGCAGTTACATCTGCTGGGTTTGCTGGTTCTCCGTCGACAGTGGCTGTAACATAAAACGCTGTATTGTCGTAACCACTTTTAGGAACTTCTGCTTCTGCTTGTGCTACAATAGCATCATTGATTTCTAAATTTTTATTTTTAGTTGATAAAAAATCTTCTAATGTGCCCGCAGATGGATTGTCAGCATCCATTGGTTTGTTAAGTATATCATCAAATTCTTGACTAGCAGTAAGAGGAGTTGCTTTAACCCTCCATAAATGAGGTAACCAAGTTTGTGAGAATCCTTCAGACGCAAAACTAGCATCTTGTATAACATAATATTTAGGTAATGCTTTTGGCCCGCTTGTGTCTAGTGGATGATAATCTTTTAAATTAGGAACTTCAATAACATCACCGTTCATTAGTTTACGACCAAATGTGTCAATCATATCATTATAGTGGAAAGTTATGAATAGTGTATCACCGTTTAAGAATAACCCAAATTGACTTAAATCAAAGTCAATGTCTTGAACGTTATATACACCTCGCATGACATATATGTCATCATCATATTCGCGATCTCTATTTTCTAAAAATAATAGATCTTCAATAAACAAAGGATTAGATTCGTCATAGGTAGGTTTTGTTGCGTCTCCGCCCTCGTGTCCTTCTCTAGATGAACTATCTCCTACTACTTTAGGACCAAGATATTTGTGTACATAGATATCTAATCCACCCACAGTATACATCTCACGGATAGTCTTATCTAAAAACTTATAGTCATTGGTTTTTGTTGGTCTGTAATTACTAAGTCTTGGCATTTGCTATTCCTATTATCCTAGTATTTATCGAACCTTTTGGTTGACCATAAAATACAAAACACATATAATAGCTTGACTAGTTAAAATAAAGGCAGTAAAGTTCATTAAATGTTACAAATAGACACATCAAATGATTGGACAAAGATAGAGACAGAATTACTAGAATCTACCAAAAATCTATCATTTACCATACAAAAAGACTTAGAAAAGATAAACAAAAATATCTGTAGTTTAATTTCTGAGTTAAGTAAAGCAGAAATTGATTGTAGAAGAAAGAAAAAAGCAACAAGAAAATTTTTAGAGATACGAGAAGAATGTAACTCTTTAATCACTGAATATCAAAAAATGATTTTAATGGGACAATTACTTTGAAATTTAAAGAACTTAAAGTAGGAATTGAAGATCGTAAAGCCAAAGGCGATGAACCAAAATTTACTACTCAGCCAAAGCCTGAAGAACGTCGACTAAAAATGATGTGGGCCTACAACTGGTATGGATATGTCTGCGATAAAAAACAAGCTAAAAAATGGATAGTAGAATGGCTTGCAGAAAATGACAAAGAACAAAGTAAAAAGTTTAATGCCATTAAAGACAGTTGGACACCAACAACTATAGGTTGGTTAATTAGAATGCAACAAACAGGCTTAGAGCTAACTGCTGAAGAAATAGAATATATCAGTGTAAAAGCAAAAGAAGCAATAATAAACAACTCTAACAGTTTAGCTAAAGATGAAGCTGAACAAGAGCTAAAGCCTAAAACAAACAAACCTAACATACAAGAAATAATGATTGAGAGGGCTCATCTATCAGCAGGTGACATTGACAGTGTGTGGGATGAATACTTATCGGGTGATATAAAATCAAACGAAAAGCCACAAATACAACAGTTCTTAGCTGAAAGAAACATACTTGCTCAGCATGTTAGTATTATTAAAGAACAATGGTCAACACAGAAACGAGAGCTTGAAGACTCTGTCGCTGGTGTAGACGCTGATTTAAGCGAAGGATATAGTTGTTATACCAAGACCCAGCAAAAGAATATGATCAAGTACTGTGCGGCGATTATAGCAGAATTAGACGCATATCATCAAAGTAAGAAGGCTAAGACTGGCGTTAGAAAGAAAAAACCGGTACCACCAGAGAAGCAGGTAAGAAAATTAAAACTGCTAAGAAAGTTTGAAGAGTTTAAATTAGAAACTGTAGAACCTACTCGTATACTTAAAGCTAGTGAGATGTATGTTTATAACACTAAAAATCGTAAGCTACAATATTATGTTGCTGATGAGTATGCTAGAACTTTTACAGTTAAAGGTACAAGTATTTTAGGCTTTGATACTAGCAAGTCATTTCAAAAGACATTACGCAAGCCACAAGAGTTCCTTAAAGAACTTAGAATGGCTGGCAAACCAGACAGTCGTAAACTGTTTGACAAGCTAAAAACAACTCCAACAGCGGTGAATGGCCGCTTCAATGAAAACTTAATAATTATTAAAGCGACCTAATCATTATTCTCCGATAAATAGTTGTAACGGAGAACATAATGGCAGAATTATCAGCACTAAAACAAGAAGTATTTGGCTATGTTGCTAATCGCTTAGGCGAAGGCATCATTGATTTAGAACTTGACCCAGCTCACTATGAAACAGCATATAGTAGAGCTGTAAACACCTACAGAACAAGAGCTCAAAATGCGTATGAGGAATCATACACTCTATTGTCTCTAGTAGAGGATCAAGGTACATATACATTACCACAAGAAGTACAGTCTGTTAGACAAATCTTTAGACGTACAATGGGCGGCTTAGGCGGCATAGGTGGAACAAGTAGCTTTGATCCGTTTGGATCTAGTATGTTGAATATGTATATGCTTCAATCAGGAGGCATTGGCGGGCTAGCTACGTATCAACTGTATACAGGTTACATGGAACAAGCTATGCGTATGTTTGGTGGCTACATGAACTTCAACTTCGAATCAGTAACTAAAACACTAACAATAATGACTGACCCAAAAGCATCAGGTGAACAAGTATTATTGTGGACATACAACCTTAAGCCAGAAGTTATTCTTTTACAAGAGATACCTATCAGTCAATGGATTAGAGATTATACTTACGCTGGTGCTAAAATGATCATTGGTGAAGCTAGAGAGAAGTTTGCTACTATCGCAGGTCCGCAGGGTGGTACTCCGTTGAACGGATCATCATTGAAAGCTGAAGCACAAGCTGAAATGGATAGATTGATTAGTGACTTACAGACATTTGTTGATCAGTCTGAACCATTGAGTTGGATCCAAGGCTAATGAGAATAAATGAAATCATAACTGAAGGTATGGTTTTTGCTCGTGTAGGCAAAGGTGGTGCCTCAGGTAAAGCTAAAGTTAAAATGAAATGGAGATGTGAAACTGGTTCACGAGCAGGGAGAATTGTGTCAAGTCCAGCACAGTGTGGAGCAAGTATTGACGTAGCTAAAAGAGCACAAATGAAAAAAACTCGTGCTAGAACAAAAATAGCACAAGCACGTAGATCAAAAAAAACTAAAAAAGTAAATGTAGCCTCAAAGATTATGCAGGCTCTAAATAAATTTAAAAGACGAGGCGGCCCTAAAAAAGCTCAGAAACGTAAACCAAGTAAGCCTTTTGCTAAAACTAAATTTATATCAAGAATTAAATCCAAAAAATCCAAAAAGTAAGTAGGTTGACATATAATTCATAGTTTGCTATAATACGTATTATGGCACAAAACTTAATGATTGATATAGAAACACTTGCTACAGGCCCTAACGCTACTATTATGACTATAGCGGCACAGGTCTTTGATCCCTGTTCAACAGGCTGGCCTGAAAAGCATTTCTATGCTAGAGTAAGTCCTGAAAGCCAACCCAACAGAGAGATAGATGACAACACTATTGCTTGGTGGGCAACACAAGTTCCCGAAGCACGTAAAGAGATATTTGAAGAAGTAGGCAGAAGAGACTTACACGACTGCTTAGAAGAACTTGGTAAACTGATATGGCAAAGTGATCGTATATGGGCCAATGGTATTTGCTTTGATATGAATATATTAGAACACGCTTTTAAAGAACACGGCATTAATCTACCTTGGAAGTTCTGGAGTGTGCGTGACGCCAGAACTGTTTATGCTCTTTGGCCAGACTTACCTCAACCCAAGTCAGCTAGTCATCATGCGTTAGATGATTGTAAACGTCAAATCACAATGTTACAAGACTGTCTTAAACATCTAGGGATAACCAACCTCAAATGATAATAGCACTCAGCGGCGTAGCAGGAAACGGCAAAGATACAGTAGCAGACTATCTTGTAAACAATCATGGCTTTAGAAGAGAAAGTTTTGCTGGTAATCTTAAAGATGGCATAAGTGCTATGTTTGGTTGGGATAGAGAAATGTTAGAAGGACGCTCAAAGTCAAGCAGAGAGTGGAGAGAACAAGTAGATGAATGGTGGGCTAAACGTTTAGATATGCCACAGCTTACTCCTCGTTGGATCCTACAATATGTTGGTACTGATGTTATCAGAAGTAATTTTCACGATGATATGTGGATAGCTAGCTTAGAAAACAAACTTAGAAAAGCAGATGATAACATTGTTATTTCAGATGTTAGATTTAAAAATGAAGTAGCCATGTTAAGAAACTTAGGTGCAGTCTGTGTAGAAGTTACTAGATTTGAAAAACCAGACTGGTATCAAATTGCTATAGGTGGCGGCAGTTTAGAAGACTCAGGTATACATCGAAGTGAGTATGATTGGATTGGTACTAAGTTTGATCATACATTAGATAATAATAGTTCTATGGATAAGTTGTATGAACAAATAGAATCTTTACTATCTAACTATATTATACATCAGGACTAATATCTCCAGGTTTCCAAGAAGAATCCTGCTTCTGAATTAAATCGCTACAGTTCAAGCAAACTGATCTTAGATTTAATAATTCAGCATTACTTAAATTTCCATCTATATGATGAACCCTAATCTGACTACCGTGCTTACATTGGAACCCACAAATATCACAGGTTCTTTTTTTATTATAACCTTTGCTTAACCATCTAGGTGTGGGAGGTTTTTTCTTTCTCCCTCTATTAATACAACTTAAACATCTACTACGAAAATAGGTCTTTTCATTGCGTTTATAGTTAATTGCACAAGGGTTATAGTTACAGGCACTACAAATAGGACGTTTCATGCTATTATTTATAATATACAGACCTTTATAAAGGCTTTTTAAAACCACCATTTACTGTAGATTCTTATAAATATTCGTAATGAAGTAAAAGGTAAAGAGTTACCATTAAATAAGAGGATAAGAAAATGGCATTAGTTTCCCCAGGAGTTGAGGTAAGTATAGTTGATCAAAGTCAATACTTACCAGCACCAACAAATTCAGTTCCGTATATCTTGATTGCAACGGCACAAGATAAAACAAGCGGTACATCAACAGCAACAGCATCAGGCACAACATTAGCCAATGCTAACAAGATTAATTTAATTACTAGTCAGAGAGAGTTAGTAACCACATATGGTAATCCAACTTTTTATAATACATCAAGTGGTACACCAATTAACGCTTATGAACTAAATGAATATGGTTTGCTAGCGGCATACTCAGTTTTAGGTATTAGTAATAGAGCATACGTTCAACGTGTAAATGTTGACACTAATCAATTAGCGGCAAGCTTAACTAGACCATTGGGTGCTAGTGATAATAATTCATATTGGTTAGATACAACAGAGACACAATGGGGAATACACGAATGGACCTCAACTACTAGTTCATTTAATAATGAAGTTCCAACAGTTATAACATCAACAGATGATTTAGACGGTGGAATACCAAAAGCATCAATTGGTGCTATTGGAGATTATGCAGTAGTGGCAACTAATGCCGCTAATCCTGTATACTATAAAAATAGATCAAATGCTTGGGTATTAGTTGGATCAGACGAGTGGCACAACAGCTGGCCTACTGTACAAGGTACAGTTACTAGCCCATTATTAACAATAGGACATAGTATTGTTATTAACGGTACAACAGTTACTAACGGTGGAACAACAGCAACTACATTAGCAAATGCAATTAACTCAGCTTCTATCGCAGGTGTAACTGCCGCGGTAGTAAACAACAAGATTGAAATTTACGCAGATAGTGCAGTTTCATCAGATGGATCTTCTTTAGAAGGCGCATTACTATTAGCTAACGGTTCAGGTACAATCTTAACAGATGCTGGCTTAACAGCAAATACATATTACTATCCAAGACTACAACAGTCACAACATTATTCAAATCCACGTTGGAA
>Ga0213869_10002449_pt1 | contig 12867 bp, 16 predicted proteins | sample PICome_10_FD_160083 | JGI IMG/M metagenome (GOLD analysis project Ga0213869, IMG submission 160083) | Coastal seawater microbial communities near Pivers Island, North Carolina, United States - PICO132 | ecosystem: Environmental > Aquatic > Marine > Coastal | place: USA: North Carolina...
CGGGCAAGTTCCTTACGAACTGTTTTATCTTCGAAAACATATCTCCAACTGGGTTCAGTTGCCATTGGTATTTGGTTACTGCCCAGTCTAACCATTCTCCTACCAGCGGGTAAACTGCTGGCGTAATCAACGAGATTGTAGGCACTTTTCATGTTGTGTTCAACTATATCTAATAGTTTTTGCTCAGCAACACTTTTTTCTTGTCTATTGCACCACGCAACAGTTGTACCTTTCTCGGTGTATTGTTGTTGTATTTCTTTCAATACTTTTGGTTTCTGTGTTTGATCGCTGTCTAAGTATTTACAACAAAAACCAATTCTTTTAACTGAGTTGTTAAACATTGTACACCTTTAGGAATGATAATATGTGCTGTGCTTCATATATGTGTTTTCTTTCTTTATTAAATTTAGGTTGTGGTGCTTCTAGCGAAGTAAAATGCTTATACAAGTGTTTAGATACCTGCTCCACTTTGCGTTCTGGATAATGTAATGCATCACCATTTTTATATACTTCGTAATAGGGTTTATACATATCCACACGACCTAGTTGACTGGTATCGCCTGTTCTATTGTATGTATGCACACCTTGGAACAACAAAGGTGTTTCGTATAATGTAATGTCCACTAGCATATTATACTGGTTAAGGCTGGTGTTTGTCAAGTCAATTATAGTTTTTCCTGCTTCATCAGTTGGTTCGCCTATAATTGCAATATCTATATCCCATGTAGGTAAATGGGGGAAAGCACCGTGTATGAATATATCATGCCTTGGAAATGCATCTACTAAATGTTCGTTAGCAAATTTACAAAATGTTTTTATGTTAGGCGGATTCCATGCTACATCTGTTTCTATGTAGTCGCCTGCCTTATATGTAAAACTGTTTGTATCTGATTCAGGTACCATTCTATCCAATCCGTTTCTATTAATATTTTATAATTATATTCGCAAATGTCTTTAGTATCTTCATAAATTTCATTTACATTTAATTTAGATAAATTATAGCATAATTCTACTATAGAGTCAACTCTTTCTTTTGGTGTATTTGCATTAAAATACGATTCGTCCCATACATTATCAAATGTTTTGAAACCCATGTCTTTTAAGTATTTGTCTGCTCCTTTACCTTTACCGATACAAGTTATAAATGGTCTTTTATGTAATATAGGTTTTATAATTTTTTTAGTATAGAACATTGTAAGATTTGCTTTTTCTTCTACTGTATGCCAATCACTATCATAAATGCTAGGTAATGTGTTTGATAAAGTATCTACAGTAATTGTTATTGCACTACTTTTAAATATTTCTGCATCAACATTATTAGCATCTACTATAAAACTGTCGTTTCTATATTGTGACGGGTCTAGTACATCTTCTGGAAATTTATTATGTACATCTAAATTAATCATAGTCCTAGGCAAATTACTTTTGCAAAAATCTAAAAAGTTATTTTCAAAATGATTATTTCTGTGTATGTCTGTGTTTATTTTTCTGTACGCAGACCAATGCATACATTTTAATATATCTTTTTGATACAAGCCTTGTAGTAACATAAACCTATCGTAATGATAGTTACCCGCTAGATAGTTAAAATGTGTTGTAGGTAATTGCTCGGGCAATGTATCGAGTTCATCTATTGTCATTAGATTAATAGGACAATGCACATGTATAAATGGTGTATGACTCGAAGTACTTAAAATTGATTCAGATATCACTACTCTTGTTGGGTCTATGCTATTGCTTTTACAGTGGTCTAGTAATTTATCTAAATCTTCTTTGCACCATTCCTCACTTGACCTTATTCCTGCAGGCATAATATTGTACACATCTAATAGATTATTTTGTGCAAAAAAGTTTGTAACCTTGTGTTTGTAATCAAGCGGTATCAAGTCTAGTATGCCCATGCACTTATTTAATTCCGAAGAACCAACTTATCAGCAAATTACGATAAATACTTTTATCAAACATACACACATATTGATAACCGGTTAAAAATATAAGTGGAGAAAAAATAATGGCAGACACTAAAAATTATGGATTAAAAGGTGTAGGCGCCAATATCGAATTAGGCAAAAGAGGTAATACTATTGAGAGCAATAGCGGAAACGTTATTCTCAAGACTACCGCTGGAGCACTAGCCACGATCGCAGGAGCAAACGGTACAGCATCCAGTCACTTCGTAACGAAGGCCCAGTTAGAGGCTAACGCGGCGGATAGTGCGGACGGTTTCCAAATTAGTTTGGGAGACGTTACACAACATGGTGACGGAAGTTATTCCGGAGGAGCAATAGCATTAACAGACAGCACTAAGATATCAAGTGCGATTGACACGTTGAATGAAACGTTAGGTCTGTTAGTACCTACGGCACCAGGAGATTTTCCAAACAGTGAAACTTTAACAGTTTCAAGTGTTGGAAGTTCACCTTATCTTGCAGGAGGCACAGTTCCAGACAATACTTCAGGCGGATCACTACCAGCATCAGCAGGTGCAAGTGTGACTCGTGTAACTGATACAACTCCAAATTCAAGTCAAATTGATAACTTTAGATCAGACTCAGGTACTTTAACAGCAATGATCAACAATAGTGCGGCAGGTGCCGTAACTTTTGATGGTTCTGACAAAAATGGTACTACATCGAGTTTGAGAATCAGCGGATATGCTGATTCACCTTCAGATACCCCAGGATTCTATACAGAAAGCGATGCTCAAATCAGAGTTGCTTCGGCCCTAAGTGCAGGGTGGAATAGAATCCAAATGACAAAAACTGATACAGATGACACTAATATAGTGTACTTTGTAGTAGATGATCTAACAGGATCACCAACAGTTGCGTCAGGTACAATCTCAGGGGATAGTGCAGGCTCATCTGCAAAAAGTTCAGGTATTGAACATTTTGCTTCAGGTGGAACTGTAACAATATCTAATTTGACAATGACGAATTTGAGTGGAGAAACATACTACAATGGTAACCCCATTAGTATATCAGGTTCTGACAGTATAATAAGTAGTCAGTCTAAATCATATTCTGACGTAGGCGTATCCACACCGATAGCCAGACAAACAACAAGTGCTCAATCACTGAGTGCTTTGACAACAAACATTAATGGATCTAATAGACATACTTCAGGTTCATTAACTGTAACAGGAACGAACGTTAACGGATCAGGCTCTCAAAGCATATCCGGAACGATCTTACTCAAGGCGGGTACTGCACGAAGCAGTGATGTCGATGAGCAAACAATTTCTAAACCTTCCGGGGCTACCGGCGGGAATAGAGTATATTTAGGTTCAGGTGCTACAGGGGATACTCCTCTAGGCGCAGGGAACCTTCCAAGTAGTAGTTTAACATGGGATAGTAACCAAGACTTAACTGCAAGTGGGTACGCCCACGAGGCGGCTGTAGTCGGCGGTATTATGACCTCTGATCAAACAGACTACACTTCCGGCTATTGGCCAGACTCGAATGCAATAGACTACAGTGGTAAAGATGCCGCTCAGTACTTTACATTCTATTTTGCCAAATCAGCCGTTAGTACATTTAGTATTAGTATTACAGGCTCTTATAGTGGCTTGTATATAGGATTGCCAGGTGTAAGTGATAGCAATAGTGTATCACCTAATGCAACTGGTGGAGCATGGTATAATGCATATTCATTGTATGATGGCTCAGGTAACCCAGGTGGGGTAGGTAATGGTGCAGGCTGTGGTAATGGTGCAGTAGCAAGTGGAAGTTCCGGTTCAGTTGCAATAACACTAGGTACAGAAAGCACAACAAACGCCACCAATAATGTTGTATTGATAAGAGTTAAACTGGGAAGTTCAGACTCTATATCAGCAATCAGTGTTTCATAAGGAGGAATAGATAAATGGCAATAACAGATAGCGATAAATTAGATTTCCTCTGGAAGAAGGTTGTTTACGGTGTAACCGAGACAAACATTGACGGTAAAGACGGCCCAAACGAAATTTATGCTAGTGAAACTTTAACACTTGCACAAGATGTTTGGCAACAATCCTCTACTATACCCGCAACGGCACCTACAACAAGTGCGGACACACCAGTTAAATGGTGGGGCCATTCTTCGGTAAGTGGTGACTATCTTGCAAAACCAATTCAAATGGTTGCTGACCCAACTGTTTCAGGCGGTAAGACATGGATAGCAGTCGCTGACCCAACAGGTAACGTTGTACCAGGTAGTGCTAATAGACTTAGAGACTTTATACCACCTTCAATTGGTAGTACTTACTTAGCAAAGATTTATACAACTGAATCAGATGCTACAAGTGATTCAGATAAAATGAATGCTTTAAGTTCTAACAATGAATGGGTATTTGATTATACGGCAGGTGTTTTACACTTTCCAAATACTGTACCATCAGGTATTGGTAGTAACGTATTTTTAGTTGCTCATCAATATGTTGGTACAAAGGGCGTAGGCGCCAGTTCTAGTGCAAATGGCTTAGTATTTGCTACTGCAAACGTTTCATACGATAGCGGTACAACAAATATATTCAAAGTCAACAATGCAGTTAGAGCCTCAGCAGTTATAATCGAAGTCGATACAGCATGGGCTAGTGCAAATAACACAACTGCAATTACAGTTGGTTCAAGTGCAGATAAAGATTTACTATTTAAGGCAAGTGATATAGACCTCACTGTTGCTGGACAATATAGATCAGATTTTCACTACATTTGGCCTAGTACATCAGATGTACAATTAGTGGCAGAGGTGACTCAAGGTTCTGCTTCGGCAGGAACAGCCAGAGTTTCAGTAGAAATCGAAACTAGAGGTTCTATCCAACCTACAGATTACGGACTTGTTACAGACAGCGGTTCTTTATAATTCAGTAAATAGGAAAAACGGAAATCCCCCGACAAACTGGGGGATTTTTTTGACTGAAATTTCTGTCTCTGAGATAAATACAAGTATGAAGATAGATGAGGCTTTAAACGGTTTAACAGGACTAAATAATAATGGCGGTGAAATGCCTCGTGTTAGAAAAGCCAAAAAGATTAAAAAAATCACAGCAGGCAAAAAACATAAAAATTTTAGAAAAGGACCAATGAACATTGACCTTTCGAAACTAGGGGAAGAAGAAATGGAAAACAAAGATCCAATATTAAGTAAGTTAAAAGAAAAATATGCAAGTAAGAAGTATGCTAAAACTAGCGATAAAAATACTATGAAAGTAAACCCAACCACTGGACATGAATCCCCTAATAAAATGCGTGGCAAATTAGTAGGCGAAGCACCAGGCGAAATGGGCGGAATGTATATGAACAAAGACAATATGGCTACTAATAAAAAACCTGCTAGACAATCTACTAAAGCCGATATGCAAATACAAAGAGATCTTGCAAATGCGGCACGAACAGTATTTAATCACGAAGAATTTAGAAAGTATATGGTGCAGATGCATGGTAATAAAACTTATGCCGCAGTTAATCAAAATTTAGTTAAGTATCAAACTGAATTCCAAAATGCTCAAAACAAAGCAAGAGCAGAAAAAGAACTTAACAAAAAGCAACCTGATTACAAGAAACAGCAAGAGCCTATAACTAAACGAGTCCCAGGACTTCAAGCAAAAATAGACAAAGAAATGGGTGTACCTGGTTATAATACAAAAGTAAGTAAGAATCCTATCGATAGTCCAGTTACCAGAGCAAATCAAAGAGTCAATCAAAAAAAATAAATGAATTGGTTAATTATATTATCACTGAAAGCAATACTATCTAGTATTATAGGTAGTAGTTTTTATCAGTGGTTTAAGAACACAAAGATGGGTGTATGGTTCCAAGTAAAAATGGATAATGCTATGGAATGGGTAGCAAAACGATACGATATAGAAATTGCTAGTAGAGAAGAAAAATGGTTAGCACAATATCCCCTATTAGGCAACCGCATAGTGCAACTTGAGAAGGAAGTTGCCGCTCTTAAAAAGAAAAAGTAAATATTTTTTATAAATAAATCTTGTAATTAACACAGGAGAGAGATGGCAAAAGCAGTAAGAAAATCCACAAGATCAGTAACTAGAAAATGCTCTAGCATTGGACAAGGTGGAAGAGGTAGGCGTTGTAAAATTGGCATGTCTACAATGAATAAAAATAAAAAAAGATCACACAAAAACTATAAAGGACAAGGGAGATAACATGCCGATAAAATTCAAGCCATCACAAACAACATTCGTTAAGGGTAAAGGAAAAGTTACCAATCATTACTTTATAAAAAATACTCCCAAACAAGAACTTATAGATTATCTAAATAAAGGTCAAAAGCCTAAAATTAAACAGAAGTGTAGCAATGAACTTGCCAGACGCGGTATTAAGATTGTTTGGAAAACACCCACAGAAGAATAAACTCTGATAAATAGTAGTATGAAACTACTATCATTAATAGAATCAACAAAACTTAAAGTATCAGAAGATCAATCTTATGACGACCTAAGAGTTGCAAAATACCTATGTCGTTTAGACAATAAGAAATTTAGCGGTTATGGTAGAATATCCAAATATATCAGTAGAGCAGAAGATCTTAGAAATGATGAGAACGACAAATATAAAAGTATTTTACGACAACCTTCACCATCAAGTGATGACAGTTGGGCGTCTGCTAATTTAAACTTAAAAGAAAAAGCACCAAGCGATGCAATTTACGGTATCTTTGCTAATAGTAAAGATATAACTGCTAGGTATAGTAGTTTAGCAGATGCCAAAAAGGCGGCGGCAGACTTGCAACAAAAAAATCCAAATACTAAATACGAAGTTAAAAAAGCAGATCCAGAGCATATTGAAGAAGGCGAAGAAAGAAGCATAATTCAAAGCGGATGTGTTGAAAAATTAGTAGATGAGTTTAGAGGCGAAGAACACCAGTTTGAAAACAGAAGTGATTTAGAATACGCAATATATTCTGAATTAGAAAGACTAGATGTTGAAGATTGTGTTGATCCAGATATGGAACATGGCGGACAACGTATGGGCGACTTTGCTAGTGGCGGTGTATTAAATGTTATAGATAGCAGTAGTGTTATTGATGATGTTATAGAACAATTGGACACATCAGATCTGGAAGAAGGCAAATCACCACACAAAAAAGGAACAACAAAATACAAAAAACACATGGCGGCAATGCATGCCGAAGCAAAAGATCCTAGAACTTCAGATGCTGATCAAATAATTAAACAAATTATTGATGGATATGGCATAGACAATTTAGAAGATGTGTTTAGACAATATTATCCACAACTATCAGACGAACAAGTAGAAAAATTTCTCAGTAAACATAAAAAGCCAGAGTTACGGTTAATTAAAAATGAACAAGTTGCACCTCTTAAAAAAGCAAACGCACCATACAATCAAGCAATACAGTATTTCTTAGATAAAAATCCAAATAAATCAGAGGAAGATTTTAAAAATTTAAGTATGATGCAACAAAATAAATATCTAGATAAATTTATTCCTGAAGATGCAGATATAAACGATAATATGATTGGTGAGCCTGATAATTACTACGATGCTGAACAAAGACAAGAAGCACATAAAGATTTACAGGACGCATTACAAGGCAACTACATGGACGACTATATTATAGATGGCAGTTGTCCAGCATGTGCCGGTTCAGGATATATTGACGGCGACGAGTTTGATGATGACGGAGAAGAAAACTCAGAGTGCGATGGCTTTGGCAACTACGGTTGTGATGAAGGCGAGATGACTTACGGTAGCGATGGCCCAAGTTGGGTAGAAATTATCAAACATGATAAACGACAAGCAGATAGAAGAGATGCCGTAGCAAACTATCCTGGTGATGAAAAAGTTATAAGTCAAATTGCTAATATGGTTAAAAATATGGAAGATCCAAGAATGGCCATGCAACAAATGGCTGTAGATTATCCACAGATGGGCAGAAGACAAAGAGCCGAGTTAGTTTCTAAAGGCATGAAAAAAGCAGGACTTACCGGTATGGGAGAGAATATGAACGAAAATAAATGGAAAGAAATTGAAACTAATAGTGACTACATGTTGCCAGTAACAATGAATAATGAGCCATTAGATTGGCCTACATATTGGGAATGGGAACAGTCACATGGTGAAACAAATAAAAATAAAGCAAGTTTACGTTTTAGTAATTATGTAGCAGATGCCAAACACGAACTTAGCATGGCTGAAGGCGAACAGCATGGTAATAGCAAAATATATAAAAAGTGCTGGACAGGTTACAGCAAAGTCCCAGGTAAAAAAGCAGGCGAAAAAGGTTCTTGTAAAAAGAACGAAGGCAGAATTGAAGATACATTTGGAACTGATACAGTTGATAAACATGACAAGCCTAAAAAGAAGAAAAAGGAAGAAAGTATACAAGCAGGCGACGAATTAATGATTGAAACAGCAGATGGCGAGGGTATAGTTGTACCTGTGTTACATGTTGTAGATGAAAACATATTAGTTGGTTGGGACGAACTAGCAGAAGACATTGTTGTTGAAGGTGCTAGACAATTAGAAGAATTAAGAAAACTTGCTGGTATTGAAATAACAGAAGATAAAAATTGTGGCTGTGGACAAGACCCATGCAAAACATATGGTAAAATCAAAGAAGCAGAATATCAAGGACGCAAAGTCAAGTTGGGCAAACCAACTAGAGGCGATGTTAAGAAATTTAAAGTTTATGTTAAAGATCCTAAAACAGGAAATGTTAAAAAAGTAAACTTTGGACATGGTGGCAGTAGTGCTAAAAAAGCCGGGCAGAAGACTATGAAAATTAAAAAGTCTAATCCAGCAAGACGCAAAAGTTTTAGAGCAAGACATAATTGTGATAATCCAGGACCGCGTACAAAAGCACGTTACTGGAGTTGCCGCGCCTGGTAAATGAAACCTTTCGAGTTTATTGATAGTATTAATATTGATACTATTGCTAATAAATTTTCACTATATAATGATTGGCATAATCCTTATTCAATGATGCGGCAAGCATCGTATTTTGTACATCAAGATACAGATACTATACCACTTATGTGGTCTTTAGAATCACTAAAAAATTCCCCTGCACACGAACAAGCACCAAAAACAGAGTACTGGGAAAAGTATTTTGATCAATCATTTTTTGATGAACTTTTTAATATAATAAATTCATATAAAAAAGGTTATCCAGTAAGAATTTTATTTGCTCTTTTAAGGCCTGCAGGCTGGATTGGCCCGCATACTGATAGTGGTGAATCTCTTAGAATTAACAGTAGAATTCATTTACCTATTATTACCAATGAACAAGTATTTTTTTCAGTAGGTGGAGAAACCATATATATGAAAGCAGGCGAAATATATGAAATAAATAATCAATTAGAACACGAAGTTGCAAATGATTCGTCTGAAGATAGAATACATTTAGTAATTGACTGGCACGGAGAATAATGTTTACTAATACACACAATACATTTTATTCACAAGGAACATGGGGAACAGCCATTGAACAAATGCATTGCCCTAATGTGGAAGCATTACAATTATTTGATCAAAGCGGATATGATTTATGTCCACTAGAACAAGATTATGCTAAAGCAAATATGGGCGAGCCAGAGTATATGCGTTATAGACGTGCTATTGCTAAACCTTGGATACTAAGCAAAAGTAAAACAGGTGCTCATATAAATCATTCTTATTTGTTTGAGCGTAAAGGTTACCACGGATACGCTCTAGAACAGTTAGGGCACTGGGCAGAAGGCAATCATCTTATACACAAAATGACTCAACTAAAACCCAAGTGGGGTATAGATATTAGTTTGGATTATGTAGACAGCAGTAGATATAATACTATGGAATTGTTTCATTATGAATGGGATAGTCATAATTTAGAAGAAGTTGAAAAAAGAAAAGTCTTTATAGAAAACTTATTGGAAACTGTGGATTGGAATGATTTTGCCAAAGAAAAGATTGCTAAGAAATCAGAATGGGCACACTTAGATTTTGTTGGACAAAGCGAATGGACTACTAAATACTTAGGCTTACCAAAAGAAAGGTTCAAGTTAGTACCATGGAATATATAAACAAACTATCAATTCAAATAGATAAAAAACAATTACTAGAAGATGTTGAGTATATTTTAGGTTTAACACCACTATGGCCTAACCAACAAATCAGTTTAACTAGTATCACAGGCAATGATGATTGGGATTGTAGCATTGGTAAAATAGCCGATTTAGAACACAATGAAAGCGACTTTACTGTAATCAATAACAGCATAAAAGACCGTTATATAGGCGAAGTTATAGAAACTTTGGCACCTAACTACTGTAGATGGCGTATAATGAATAAAGCAAGACGCACATGCTATAGTGTTCATCATGACGGCACAGACCATGTAATGCGCCTACATATACCCGTTGTAACGAACGATCAAAACTTCTTAATGTTCTATACGGACAAGCCTGTAGCAAGTGATACAGGTACAGATATATCTATTAAACATTATAATTTAGAAACAGGTAGTGCGTACTTGATGCGTACTAATTACTTACATTCTGCAGTAAATTTCAGCAATGAGGATAGAATACATATCGTAGCGACTCAATGTTAGCCTCCTAATAATTCTTTTAATTCACCTACTGAATGCATTTCAGTAATAATATCACAACCGCCTACTAGTTCACCTTTAACAAATAATTGTGGGAATGTAGGCCAATCGCTTACACTTGGTAGTGTTGCTCTTACTTCTTGATCTTCTAGTATATCAAAGTAACTAAATTCTATTTTGTACTCTTTTAGTATGTCTACTACTTTAGCAGAAAAACCACACCTTGGTTGATGTGGATCTCCTTTCATAAACAATACAATACTATTGTCTGCAATTATACCTTCTAATTGTTCTTTAACTGCCGACATTATTTACTCGCGTCTACTAGTGCTTTAAATTCTGTAAAGCCGCCAATTTTATTGCCATCTACAATAATTTGAGGGAATGTTCTAGCACCTGGAAATGTTTCCATTAGTGTTTCTCTATTAAAATCCTCATCAAGCATCTTGTATGTTAAATCGTGACCTTCTCTTTCTGCCAATGCCTTTGCTTGAACGCAATATGGACATTGTGGTTTGCTATATATTTCAACTTTCATAATTTTATTTATACCTTACAAATGTACATCCATTGCCCTCGTGGATGTCCTATATTTCCGTTATAGATTTTTTCTAAATTACAACTTGATACTATTTGATCCATGTATCTTTCGTTGTAATATAAGTCTTTTTTTGAATGAGTTTGCTGGGCATCAGCCTCAGTTTGATCCATACCATCTTTTCGAAAGTATGTAAAAAATATTTTGCCACTAGGTGCCATTATATTTTTTATATTTGATAAACAAGATATAATATCGTCTTTGCTTAAATGAGACATTAAACTTTGACACCATGCAACATCAACTGGCTTATCTACAAAATCACAATTAAAATTATCATTTACAGAAAACTTTGGTTGTTTTTCAAATACAGTTTCTGCTGATAAGACATTGTTTAATCCAAACTCTATTAGTTCAGGCATTCTATCTAATCCAAAATAATTATTATTATCTAAATATGGTATTATAAATTGCCCAGTTCTAAGTCCACCGCATCCTACATCTAGGAATACATGGTCAGGTTGTAATTTTTTACTCATTAAGTAGTCAAAATGTTCTTGGCCCATTTCGTTAAATTGGTCACGATTATTAGAACCCACAAACATTATAGCACCACTTCTTTGAATTTGCTCTGAATATTCTTCTTGAATGTCTATAGCCATAGTAATATTTATCGTTTATACTATGGTATTTATGGGGATTTTAACTTACGCCGCTTGGGTCTTGATCTCTGTCGTCGTTGTAGTCTGGATCAGCAACTTCTACATCGCCTTGGCTACCATCACCAGTCATATCACTGCCTGGTTCTACTGCCATTGTGTTTTCTAAATAGTGAGCACAGTCACTAAGATAAGTTCCTGCTTTTGTGATTTTTGCTTGCCACCAATTTGGGAAATCTGAGTCTGGTAATTCTTTGAGAGTCTTAGCAATATCTACACTATATTTGCCTAATTGGTATAACTGGCGTCTAATCATGTCTCTTTCGTTATCAACATGACCTATAGCCATTTTTACATTGTCGCTGTCGCCAGCATCTTTTTCAAACAGTTGGCCGTATATGCCTGCTAGTTCTTGTAGTCTTTTTAAATCTTCTTTGCTGACTTTACTCATATTATTTGTCTATAATTGATCTAGGTTGTCCTGCTTTCATCATGTTTCTAAAAGCCTGTGCTGAACCATCATCGCCTTTTGACTTTTTTGTGTTACTATTGCCAAACTTGCTGTATTGCCTTTCAAATTCTCTTCTGCTTTCTTCTGGTGATTTTGGTTGCTGTTGATTATTTCTATATTCTCTGTCGTTCATGCTTTTCCATGCACTATAATTGCTTTCATGATCACTTGATTTATCGTATTTAAACTGAGGTTCTGAAATTGTTGTTTCATCTGTATTTACAAGTCCTGCTAGTTCACGCATTCTTTCTAAGTCCTCGTCCATCTCAGGCTCACCGTGATCTTTCCAATCTGCACTATCAACTAAATCTTCAACATATCCATGGACAATTTCATCTCTGTCGTCATCCATATGTAAGTTATGATCCATTGCCCATTCAGTCATTTCTTGATCAAATTCTTCGTGTGTACAGCCAATTGCTTTACAAAGTCCTTCTTCACCATCTTTTTGGTATGCATCCATTAGTTCATTGTATGCTTCTTCCTCACGACTTTGTTCTGCTTGTGGATCAAAACTTTCGTCTTTCTTTTTCTTATCTTTAACGGCTTTCTTCATTGGCTCTTCTTTGTCACCATCACCGTCTATGTCTATGTAGTCAGGC
>Ga0213869_10002450_pt1 | contig 12866 bp, 2 predicted proteins | sample PICome_10_FD_160083 | JGI IMG/M metagenome (GOLD analysis project Ga0213869, IMG submission 160083) | Coastal seawater microbial communities near Pivers Island, North Carolina, United States - PICO132 | ecosystem: Environmental > Aquatic > Marine > Coastal | place: USA: North Carolina...
GGAGCTGCTGCGAAAGACAAAGCACCAGTACCAGAGACAATTGAGAATAAGTCGTGATCAACTGAATTAGCATCAGTACCAGATGCTACAATTGAGTAAGTCAATGTGTTAGCGGTGTCAGCATCAGTTGCAGCGTAAGTCCCTACAGTAGTAGCTCCTTCAGCTACGTTTACAGCAATAGAAGCACCATCACCGAAAACAGGTGCTGCTTCATTAACATCTGTAATTGTAATGGCGACTGTTTCAATATCTGCTGTTCCAGTCGCATCAGCCGCTAAAATTGTTAGAGTATAACTCGTAGTAGATTCGAAATTTAGGTTGGTAGCACTTGCCACCTCAATCAGACCTGCTGAATTGATTTTGAATACGCCTTGTGAGTTACCTGCCGATATTACGAATGCTGTAGCAGCATCGCCAGTTGTTGCAACTGTCATTACATCATCATCAGCAGAAGCACTCTCTGCTAGATTCGCTGTTTGCGATGCAGTAATTATAGGTGCTACGTCTGTAACTGTTGCAGTCACAGTAATTGTGTCTGTATTTGCACCATCAGTAACTGATAGAACAACAGCACAAACGTTAGCGTTGTTGCCCGCTCCACATCCAGGTGCCTCAAAGTCAGGGGCGCTTGTGAATGTTAGCACACCAGTTGCAGAGTTGATTGAGAATAAGTCGTGATCAACTGATGCACCATTATCGCCAACATTTACAATTGAGTAAGTTTGTGTTGCTGTGCCATCAGCATCAGTTGCCGTGTATGTACCTACAGCTGTTGTCAACTCAGCAACGTTTGCAGTTGCAGTTGCTCCTGCAGAGAATTCAGGTGTAGCTTCATTCAAATCTGTTACAGTTGCAGTTACAGTAATTGTGTCTGTATTTGCGCCGTCACTAACTGAAAGAACAACTACACAAACGTTAGCGTTGTTGCCCGCTCCACATCCAGGAGCCTCATAGTTAGGAGCTGCTGCGAAAGACAAAGCACCAGTCGCAGAGTTAATTGCGAATAAATCGTGGTCAACTGAAGCACCGTTAGCTGTAGAATCTAGTATTGAGTAAGTTAGAGATGCTGTACCGTCTGCATCAGTTGCAGCGTAAGTCCCTACTGTAGTTACTTCGGCTACGTTAGCAGTTGCAGAATCACCATCACCGAAAGCAGGAGTTGCTTCGTTAACATCTGTAATTGCAATTGCTATATCAGTAGCTGTTACAGTAGCAGTACCATCAGAAACAGTCACTGTTAATGTGTATGATGCTAAAACCTCGTAGTTAGTAGCAGTCCCAGTGGTAGAAATTACTCCAGTTGCCGCATCTATTGAGAATACAGAAGCGGTGTTCCCTGCTGTAATCGCGAAGCTATCTGAATCCGTATCGCCAGATGTTGCTACTGTCATTACAGCATTACCAGTTCCTGTGTTCTCTGCGAGACTTGCAGTTTGGCCAGCAGTGATAGCAATAGCGACGTTAGTTACAGTTACAGTAACTGTGATTGTATCATCTGCTGAGCCAGCTGTTGAATCAGTAACTGAAAGAATAACAACACAAACGTTAGCGTTGTTACCTGCCCCACATCCTGGAGCCTCATAGTTTGGAGCTGCTGCGAAAGACAAAGCACCAGTACCAGAGACAATTGAGAATAAGTCGTGATCAACTGAATTAGCATCAGTACCAGATGCTACAATTGAGTAAGTTTGTGTTGCTGTGCCATCAGCATCAGTTGCCGTGTATGTACCTACAGCAGTTGTCAACTCAGCAACGTTTGCAGTTGCAGTTGCTCCTGCAGAGAATTCAGGTGTAGCTTCATTCAAATCTGTTACAGTTGCAGTAATTGTGATTGTGTCTGTATTTGCACCATCAGTAACTTGCAAGATAACGATACAAGTGTTTGAATTGTCACCTGCTCCACATCCAGGATTCTCATAGTTAGGAGCTGCTGCGAATGTTAGAGCGCCAGTTGCAGAGTTAATTGCGAATAAGTCGTGATCTACTGAACCTGCATCAGTGCCTGCTGCAACAATAGAGTAAGTTTGTGTTGCTGAACCATCGGCATCAGTTGCTGTATATGTACCAACTGTGGTAACTTCAGCAACGTCAGCTGCTGCAGAAGCACCAGCACCGAAAACAGGAGCTGCCTCGTTAACATCAGTTACAGTAATTGCAGTTGTTTGGGCGCCTAGTGTATTAGTTCCATCCGTAAAAGAAATAGTGATATCATAGACGTTGTTTGTTCCAGTATCTTGAGCAGATTCGTAGTTAGGAGCAGCTGCCCAAACAACAGTACAAACTTTTCCTGAAGTAGTCGCAGTGAAATCTGCGGCATCATTGCCACCTAAAGTACAGGAATAAGACCCTGCGGTATCAGAATCGACCATAGTAAAAGTTTGGAATGCTGTAGAGGCACTCTCTGCTTGGCTGTAAGTTGCTGCAACTGAAACTGCTGGAGTTTGATCATTCACATCAGTGAACGATATCACTACGCTTTCAGTAACCGCATTTGAACCATCAGTAATTGTGAAAACTACAGTTTGAGAAGTTGCTGCATCATAATCTATTGCAGATGTATCTGCTACAGTTACCGCTCCGCCGGCAGAAACTGCGAAAGCCCCATTACCATTACCGCTAGAAATAGTGAAGCCAGCAGCCGTTGGAGAGTCGCCTGATGACGCTAATGTCACCACAGCACCATCATTTGCTAGATTTTCAGCGATCGTTGCAGAGGCCGCTGTAATGTCAATGACTTGGTTAGTTACTGAAACTACTACTTCACCGGATGCCGCACCGCTTCCGTCAGTTGCAAGTATGTTCAATGTGAATGTTTGAGTTCCGCTTTCATAATTCAAATCTCCAGCATCGTTTACAGTAATAACGCAAGATGAAGAAATCGTGAATGGTGCGTTACCATCAGAATCAACATCCGTATCACCGCTCGATATACCGCAACCAGAAGCACTACCGCCACTGGTGGATACCGTCATAACGGCCCCATTAGCGGCCGTATTTTCTTGCACATCAGCAGTTTGACCTGCAGGAATTGAAATATAATTTTTAGATGCAGTCTCATCTAACTCTGCGGCAGCAACGCTACCGCTGTCATCATTAATCGCACCAGCGATCATTACGATCATTATCGCGGCTGTTAGGCCGAACGCAACTCTTCGTAAATCACGAAGAGTAACGGTTTTCTCACTAGGGCGTGCGTCAATTTGTAGCGGCATGGCTGCAACCATGTGGGTTCTCACGACTTAATTACGTAAATAAGATATCGGTCCATACCCTTAAGGGTAATCAAAGTCATATGGGGCCGATAATAAATTTAGCATTAATTGAAATCTTTGAAATTGAATAGAATTCGTAATAAAATGGCTGATAATCATCCATAAGATAATGCACAGTTTATGTCAAAAAGCGAAGGTAAATGAAATTTGCTATTTGAGTTTCTTTTTAGTTACTCTATACAACGAATCGGATGAATTAATTCTCATCATAAATCAATCGATTTTTGATTGAATTTATGTCTATAAATTGCAGCAAATAGATGTGAATTTACTAAGGTAAAAACCTGTCCTCAAATCGTTATGAAGAAGAAGAATACCATGCAAAGAATAGGTGAGGAAAATATGAGTCAAAAATTTTCTATTCAAAAACACCCCCCCCTGGAGAAGTAATAATTCCGAGAAATAAAGAATTTTACTTATAAAGAAATAGAAAAATAACAATTTTTTCTATATCTAATCAGATAGATAAGGGCAAAATTGCAAAAAAAAAAGCCGGAACGCCGGGACTCGAAAGTCCCAGCGAACCGGTTTACGTTGTTTCTAAACTGAATCCTAAACTTCGAGATCTTCGAGGTCTTCGTCTTCTTCGTCCATGAACTCTTCTGTGAAGTCTTCATCTTCACCGAACTCATCTTCATCACGACCACCACGAGCCTTGTTACCAAGGAACGCTAGTGCCAGAATACCAATACCTACTCCAGCGAATGGAGCAGGGTCAGCTTTCATATCGTCTAGAAGACCAAGCGGTGCGCCATTATCTCCCAGTCCGTCATTGTTATTGTCGAACTGTTCAGTAGGATCCCACTTGAATGCGTCCTCTCCTGCTTGGATATTATTTTCATCCACAGGGTCGAGGTAACCGTCACCGTCATCATCAGGGTCGATTGCATTACAAAGGCCATCACCAATTATTACGTCAGGCATATCATCTGGAGTACCATATACTCCATCAGCACCAGGACTTGTTTCATTGTCGATTGGCATGATATTAGCATTTCTTGGATCTCCTTGACCACTTGCTGCAGCACAGATTACTTCTGTAACATCTAACCAACCATCACCGTCGTCATCTTGGTCAGCGTTGTCTCCGATATCGTCACCGTCAAGATCAATTTGCTCGCTTGGGTCCATTGGGAAAGCATCGTCGATATCGATTGTTCCATCGTTATCGTCATCACCGTCTGTTGCATCACAATCATTGTCACCATCATTATCTGCTGGGACTGAGAAAGCATCCATTGGGTCAGTTCCACAGTTAGGCTCGACTGAATCTAACCATCCGTCACCATCGTCGTCAGGATCGCTATAGTCACCAATTCCGTCACCATCTAAGTCGGTGTTTTCATTAGCATCGTATGGGAAAGCGTCGTTAACATCGGCTACTCCATCCCCATCATCGTCTGTGTCAACTTTGTCACAAACCATATCTCCATCGAAATCATCTGGTACGGAAGTAGAATCAAGTCCGTCACTTCCACAAGCTAATTCTTCAGCATCTGTCCATGAATCTCCGTCATCATTTAGGTCAGCATTGTCTCCAACACCGTCACCATCCGTGTCAACTGTTTCATATGCGTCGTATGGGAATGCATCATTAACATCGAGAACTAAGTCGTTATCGTCGTCAATATCTGCATTGTCTCCAATACTGTCACCATCGAAATCAGCCCACTCACTAGGGTCTTCAGGGAAAACGTCCACGTCATTGTCGTATCCGTCACCATCAAGATCGTTGTCAATTGCATCACATATTCCGTCCAAGTCTTGGTCAGTTGGTATACTAGTCAAGTCCATTGGATCAGAAGTACATTCTACTTCAACTATGTCTTCGTAGCCATCATTATCGTCGTCAATATCTGCATTATCGCCTATTCTGTCGCCGTCATTATCTGCCCATTCCGTACTATTCATTGGGAACGAATCAACTATGTCGTCATATCCATCATTGTCGTCATCCAAATCCATAATGTCACAAACTGAGTCATTATCGAAATCTGTTGGTACCGATGTTGCATCGAATGGATCAGTCAGACAATCAAACTCATCTGTATCATTCCACATATCGTTGTCATTATCTAAGTCACTGTTGTCACCTAGACCATCACCATCGTTATCTGTAGTTTCGTTGAAATCATATGGGAAGTCATCTTCTGAATCAATGACTCCATCACCATCAGAATCCTGATCTAGTGGGTCACATATTCCGTCAGCATCTGTATCATCAGGGACACTTGTTGCATTGAATGGGTCAGAACCACATGCAGTTTCCATGTCGTCATACCATCCATCACCATCAGCATCTAATGTGTAGAATGAGATTGTTATGTTGTAATCTTGACCGTCATCTCCAGTTAAGTAACCCGCCCAATTTCTAACACCAATCATATTAACTTGATCACCATAGTAAGTATTGGTACTACTTGAGTTCCAAGCTGGTGTTGAAGAACCATACAATGGCTGACCATAAGCAATATTTGTTGTACCAGCACCAAATATATCTAATAGTAACCACGTGTTATATCCAGTAGCGTAGTAAGATACACCATCGTGCTGTAATTGTACATTGTATCCAAAGTTTGCTGGAACATCGAATGTGTATCTGTCTGTTGTATCTACATCTCCATGATTCCAACCTTCAAAGAATAGAGTGTTGTTTGTCATGTTATTGTAATCGTTTACATGAATCGCATCAGATTCACCTGCTCCTGCGTCAAATCCAGAATTAGCATCATCCTGTACACCACCCTCAAGATCTGAAAGGTCAAGGAATTCAAAGTCCATTGTGTAAGTCAAATCTACAGCAGCATATGTGTATATTCCAAGAGTTAACCATCCACCTTGTGTCACCCATAGACCAGAAATGTGGTTAATGGTAGGTGCAGTACCGGTTCCGTAGTACGTGCTTGGTTGTGAAACATAGTATGCAGGATTGTAAACTGCTCCAAGACCACAAGGCGAAGTTTGAACTTGGCACTTGTAGATGTATGTGTAAACTGAAGATGGACTATCCCATGTTACGTTCCATGAGAGATATTTCCCAGCAGGAACAAGTACGTTGTAGTAATCTCTCTCATCCCATAAGTCTGAAATCCAACCAGTACATGTACCACCAGTAGAATTTGCCGCACCAGTAGCATCAATTTGAGTGCTTGAGTTCAACCAAGTATTTCCACCAGGGTGAGTATATAGGTTATCGGAAGCATCTACACCACTACCACAATCATCAGGATTAGCTCCTGGTTCGTTATCTGGAGTAATCATTGTAATATCTAGAGTATATTCACCGCTTCCTCTGTCAGTTGTTACTACAATGAAGAGAGATTGTCCACCATAACTGTATGGCGCACTGCAAGTCTCTGGATTATCGTTGTAAGAACTGCAAGCTGTGTACAAAGAAGTTGTACTGTAAGGGCTTGGATATTTGATCTGTAACTCTAAATCATTTTGAACAGGGAATGTCAGATCAACCATCAAAGCATATCCTTGAGGGATATAAATTTCGTACATATCATACATGTCCCAGCTGTCATGACCATATCCAGTAAGAGTATTGTTCATTGAAGGTATTACATTTGCACCTGCACTTGAGAAACTACTGTCATGAGCATCTACACCGAGACCTGCATCATTTTGGTAAACACTCTCTGCAGGTTCCGTAGTAGCATTGTAAACCGACCATGTCAGAGTATAGTTATGCTCTACATCATCAGGAAGAGATGATACCATTACACGGAACCAAACTGTTGATTCTTCAGCTATATCTGTAGTCCAGTAGTATGATTCGTTGGAAGCAACTGCTTGAGGATTAAAGCTTGTTGATGAAGATAATGTAGTAGCATATCCCCTATCCATGTATTGGTATAGATAGAAATTTTCTGCATTTCCATCAGTAACTGTCCAATCAAGACGTGCCCATATACCGTGGTATGCTGGGACTGTGAATTCATACCAATCTTCATCGTCGTAGCCTTCACAAGCCATTCCTTGTATTGTTCCAGATAGTCCCATTGAAGTCAAGTTCATTGGTGATGCATCAGGATCAGTTGTATCGTCATCTGCAGCATCTAAGCCAGAACCTGCGTCATCCTGTACTCCACATGGAGGAGGAACTGTAGGTGTTAGTTGAATTGTTAGTAGATAACCAGCCCATGAGGAAGCACCGTAATAATAGTCAACCTTCAAGTAAACAGTGGTATTTGTTACTGAACCACCTAGGTCAATGAATTCACCAGGAGTTCCAGTCCATGCGTATGCAATCATTCCTGTTTCATCAGGATTAGAGAAAACGTACAAATCAAGATCTGCACTTTGCTCCCATTCAAGAGTTATGTTTGCTTGGTAACCTTCTGGTATTACTAAGGCCCAAAGGTCACTTCCATCGCTAGAACCAACCATTCCTGAACCTTTGTCAACTAGAGAAAATGCATCTCCAGTCAGTATTCCAGTGAATGAACCTAATATAGCTCCAACTTGCACACCAAATCCACCATCACCATAACTGTCTGATTTAGTGACACTGTAAGTACCTGCAGCAGAGTAAGTAGCAACTGTACCTGTGTAACCAGAAGCCCAGTAGCCAGTGTTATCAATAGTACCGTCAGGCAGTGTAATAGCCATACTACTCTCTGATGAACACCACGTATCACAACTTGTTATGTCAACATTAACTGATGTTGTACCATCTAGTGTGAAAGTATCTGTTTGAGAACTCCATGAAGATGGAGAATCAGGCATATCAAGAATAACGTTCAATACATCTTGTGTCGCATCTCCTGCTTGCCCGCCATCAGCAGGGAAAACAGTAATTTCCAGTGAGTACTCTAGATTATTTGCGTAGTAGTAACAATAGTAGCAGCTAGCCAGCACCATCATTTCATCTCCACCCAAATCCATTGGAGCGTTCCATGCTTGTGGAAGACTCTGGTAGTATGAAGAAGATGCGAAATAACAGTAGTTAGCTCCTCCAGCATCACCAACTTCGGTATTCATTGTCATACTGTATCCTGTTGAATAGTAGCAGTATCCCCACGCTCCTCCGTAACTAGCGCTTGTACTGTATGAATATCCAACCATGCTGGTTGGACCCATTGACAATCTGTATCCATAGTTATCGTAAGTACCTGCACCGGTACCATTCCATGAGATAGTAGCTTCTACACCATAACCTGCAGGTGGATCAATAAGGAACATGTCATTATTCGCATCGAGTGTAGTGGAATATCCAGTTGCCGTCATCGAACCATAGTATAGATTCGTTTCATTTACACCAGTCCAATCGAAATCTGACGTGATGTCAATGGAAGTAGCATATGTATTTCCAGCATCTGATCCACGGCAGGCGTCATGGCCTAGACAAGGACTTGGAGGTGCTTCGAGAGCAACTCTTTCCTCCATCATTTCAGGAGGTTCAGAACTGATGTCCGCAAGGGGCACCATAACCGAGGCAATCATCAATAGGGCAAGCGTAACAGAGCGGAGAGTGTTGCTATGCATGGGTATCACTAACGTGCATCACACGTTGCAAAGGATATAACAATACCGACAGATGCTCATTACTACACTGATTTATCTGTATATATCTAAAATGAGGTATTGAGTCCCTTTATTGCTATTTATCATATATAAGTAACCATTAATATTTTAGTCATATCAAAAAATCCACCCAATGTTTTCTTCTTAAAGTTTGAAAAAAAATAATTATTTAATCGATTCTAAAATAATTAATTTCATAATTAATTGTTAATTTTTATCCAAGACTCGTCATCTCTTTCTTCCCATATACCAATCCCTTCACCAGTATACTGTAGGGGGTCTGTATCCGTATAATCCCCACCAGGAGGTAAGTCTTCCCAAGTCGATACGATTTCAGGCTCATTTACATTAACTGAAACTGATTCGAATCCAGGCGGAGGTGGAGGTATCCGAGCACCAGATTGCAGTTCTGGCATTGGTGGTGCATCTGGTACTGATTCTGGCATAGGAGGTTTTTCTGGCATTGGTGATGCCTCTGGTGCTGAAGATTCAGGCATGAGGGGCAGTTCTGGCATTGGAGGAGCATCTGGTACTGAGTTATCTTCATCAAATACCATATCTTGTTCAGTGTAATCAGTCATATCAGTACCTCTTTGATATGATAAAGCACTCTCAGGAGTACGCCTTTTTACAGTATATACTACTACTGAACCGCCAATCATAGCAATTATCACAAATAATATCAAAAATGTAGGAACAGGATTGAGAGCCATTTTATCAGTAATAGATAATGGATACGCATTATCCCCCTTACCGTCACCGTTACGATCTTCCCATTCAAGAGGGTCTTCAGGGAATTTATCAACTTGATTGAGAATATTATCTCCATCCTTATCGGCATCGAGTAAATCACAAGTACCATCTCCATCTAAATCAGAAGGAATTGAATTACTTGACAGAGAGCTTGTCTGGCATAATGCTTCTACGGTATCTGCCCATCCGTCACCATCATCATCAGAATCTGTATTATCTCCCTTTCCATCTGAGTCAGTGTCCATTTGCTCAGTTGGGTCCATTGGGAATGCATCATCAATATCGGGAACCAAATCATTATCATCGTCATTATCGACAAGATCACAAAGCCAGTCCTGATCAAAATCAAGAGGAATTGAACTACCATCTAGTGGATCAGTACCACAGTTAGGCTCATAAATATCTAACCAATTATCGCCATCATCATCATCATCGAAATTATCACCTATACCATCAAAATCGGTATCATCCCATTCTGCATTATCATTAGGGAACATATCAGAGATATCTGGAACACCATCATTATCATCATCATCATCAACTAAATCACAGATACCGTCAGCATCATAATCTACAGGTATTTGTAGAGGAGACATCGAATCTGTATTACATGAATCTTCATCTAAATCTGACCATCCATCGTTATCGTCATCTGCATCTGAATTATCGCCAAGCCCATCATTATCATTATCTACCCATTCTGTAGAATCTAGAGGAAATACGTCATATACATCTGAAATCGAGTCGCCATCGTCATCATTATCTAAATTATTACCTACTCCATCGTTGTCTGTATCAAACCATTCAGACATATCTGCAGGGAATGCATCTATTGCATTAGGATAATTATCCCCATCCATATCACCATCCATTAAATCACAAGAGCCGTCACCATCTAAGTCAGAAGGTATTGAGAAAGAATTTAGAGAATCTGAGTCACATGAAGTCTCAATATTATCTGAATATCCATCCCCATCATCATCTGTATCTGCATTATTTCCTATGCCATCAAGGTCTGAATCATACCATTCTTCATCATTCATTGGGAATATATCTTCAGTATCTACATATCCATCGTTGTCATCATCATCATCTATAGCATCACAAGTTAGGTCACTGTCAAAATCAGCAGGTATACTATTCCCAAGGAGTGGATCTGAACCGCATTCTAATTCTTCAGAGTCAGTAAAACCATCCCCATCATCGTCAGAATCAGCATTATTACCAATATTATCATTATCTGTATCTTCCCATTCAGATGAGTCGAGAGGGAAAGTATCATTCACATCCTCGACGTTATCTCCATCGTCGTCCATGTCTAATGAATCACAAAGACCGTCAGAATCAGTATCGACAGGTACACTATTATTATCTTCGGGGTCACTACCACAATCTTCTTCCGTCATATCATAGAAACCATCACCATCTGAATCTAGTGTAAAGAACCACCAAGACATTCCATAATCACCCTCACCAGAAGTTGCACGGACCTGAACTAAAACATCCATTCCTTCAACAATCATTCCAGGATAAGTTCCCGAGCCGTTTGAAGTTACATATTCTGGATTATTGACACTTGAATAATCAATAGTATTAGCCTGGTCATCACCTAAAATAACTTGAAAATCTACATTTGTAGCGTTGAACCATACTGAAACAGCAACTCCATATCCCATCGGTACATTTGCCTGATAGTTGTCATTAAGATCATCATTTAGTGACCCCCAACCGTTGAAGCTATTGTTAACTGAAACCGCATTAATAAGTAAATTCGTAGGATTTAAGTAATCATTTGAGGCGTCCCCTCCAGTACCTGCATCATCTTGATTATTTACAGGAGCATTAGTCATATTATCAAAAATAAATGTCATATTATAATCATGGGTGCCTGTATTACTACCATAAGCATAAACTCTAAAAAATAAATTATTCCCACCATAATTATTCTCTGTTAAGGTCTCAGGATTAGAAAACCAACTGTAAGAAATTCTAGTACTAGAATTATCATAAATCTCTAAATCTAAATCAACAGTAGAATTCCAACTTAATGATACAGAGACGCCAAAATTGGCAGGTATTGAGATTTTATAATAATCATTGGTATCACTCGAATAAGTGACATCTCCCCAAAATGACATATTAGTTGCATTCAAAACCATCGCCGTAGGAATAGTATCTCCTGCATCATTTCCAGTCCCTGCATCATGGCCATTAGTACCGTTGCCAGTACCACCACCCCCTCCTCCACCAGAAGAACCTGTCGAAAATACCCAAATTTGCATTGTGTAGGACCCGGATCCCAAATATTGGTCAACCCAAATATTGACTGCACTACCACCAACGTTTGTCCCATTAGATGAGACTTCTTCAGTGGTTCCAGATGACGCAACACTAGAGTCGATTTGAGCACCCGCAGAGGTTTGTAATATTAAATCGAAATCGACTGTAGAAGAAAACGTGATTTGAACAGAAATCCCAGTGTTAGGAGACATATTCACACGATAGTAATCAGAAGTATCAGTATTTGCAGTCAAATTACCATAATAAGTGGCATTTGATGCTGGTAAATTTGTAGCATTAGACGATGAATTTCCAGCATCCCCCCCTGTGCCTGCATCGTTACCTAACACAGGCATTGAGAGCATACTTAGCATCAAGATTGAAACTAAAATTGAGATTCTCTTTTGACTATCCATGTGTGACGGAAGGGATATGATGATTTGAAGTCTCTCAAAAGAGAAAAATCAATATTTGTAGAATCCTTCACCGGATTTCCTACCTAACTTACCATCTTCAACCATTTTTACAAGTAATTTAGAAGGAGCATACTTATCATCTCCAAATCCATCATGAAGTACATTCATTATATGCAAAACGGTATCGTTTCCAATCAAATCTGATAAAGCTAATGGCCCTATAGGATGGTTCATTCCAAGTTTCATTATTCCATCAATTGCATCTGGTTCTGCAACACCTTCTTCCAATGTTAGAATTGCCTCATTAATCATAGGACATAGAATCCTATTAGATACAAAACCAGGAGAATCATTACAAGATAGAGCGGTTTTACCCATTTTCTCCGCTGCATTAACTACAGCAGAATTAACTTCATTAGATGTTTTACTACCATTAATTATCTCTACGAGCCTCATGATAGGAACCGGATTCATGAAATGCATACCAATCACTCTATCTGGTCTTTTAGTAGCATTAGCAATAGAATCTATACTGATACTTGAGGTATTCGTAGCAAGTATGGTTTCATTTTTACACAAAGAGTCTAATTCTTTGAATAAAGTGGTTTTATAG
>Ga0213869_10002451_pt1 | contig 12866 bp, 13 predicted proteins | sample PICome_10_FD_160083 | JGI IMG/M metagenome (GOLD analysis project Ga0213869, IMG submission 160083) | Coastal seawater microbial communities near Pivers Island, North Carolina, United States - PICO132 | ecosystem: Environmental > Aquatic > Marine > Coastal | place: USA: North Carolina...
TTGATAATGTTACATAGTTTTGCCGCCAATAACAATATTAATATTTTAATATTTTCTAACTGTGAACGCTTTCCTGGGCATCCTGAAGTAGATCGGCAAAGTCCTTTCTTGGCAAGTTTGTTAGACTATGTTAAACTAAACATTAATATTATAGATCCATGGGAGTTCTCTTTTGCCAACTTTTCTCATGAGCGAGGACATATTCCTAAAGATGTTGAACGTTTTGGACCCACTGGACACCCTGGTAAACAAGCTCACCAAGACTTTGGAGAATACTTACTAAAATATGTTTAAAATAAAGACACTAACAGTTAAAAACTTTATGAGTGTAGGTAATGCCACACAACCAGTTAACTAACATTGAAAGTGATCACTATGATCCTAAAATGTTATTAGAAATTTACAGGGACTTATAGGAACTTGAACTCAGTTCAACTTTTTGAAAACGAAATAGCCAATTGGTTTGGCAGTCCCTATGCTGTGGCTACTGACTGTTGCACACATGCCATTGAACTATCTTTAAGATATAAAGGTGTTACACAGACAGCATGTCCTAGTAGAACCTATGTAAGCATTCCAATGACATTAGAAAAATTAGGTATAGACTGGTCTTGGCATGATGAGGATTGGTCCAGTTATTATTATCTCAAAGACACCAACATTGTCGATGCCGCGGTATTATGGGAACAAGATAGTTATATTCCAAAAACCTTAATGTGTCTAAGTTTTCAGTTTCAAAAGCATTTAAGTTTAGGCCGAGGCGGTGCTATACTCTGTAGCACAAAACAAGATTATGATCAATTAAAGAAAATGTCCCATGATGGTCGAGTTCCTTTCGATCCATGGATGCAACAGGACATCGATACCTTAGGTTATCATTATTATATGACATTAGAAACAGCAGAAGAAGGACTTATGAAATTAAAAGATGCTAAGAACAGAGCATCTAAGATATGGACACAGGATGAATATCCTTACTTACCTAACATGAAGATATTTAAGGATAAAGGATAAATGACTAATAACTTTTTTCTAATATCGTATCCTCAAGGTGCCGCTGGAAGATTTTTATGTAGCATCTTAGGGGCCAGCAAGTCTGTTGCACATTTTGATTCGACCATAGAAGAAAACAAGTCATATGATAAATGCTTATCTTACATAGTTAAGCGATTCGTCCCAGATATGTCTAAGTGGTTAGCCAATGAACCTAAACATACCGAAGCATGGAACTTGCATTTTGTAAGCACTAAGTATGCTAGAGGTGATGATTTATCCCTTAACGAATTTGTATCATTATGCGAGGCGCACGGAACCACACATTTTAAAGAGTCTGTTGCTCAAAACAAGTTAATATTATTCCCGTGGTGTAAAACTAATATTCCTGCATTTTTCAACAATACTAAAAAGATTACTGTGTTATTGGATAAACTATCTCACAATTGGGTTGATCGTGCTCTCTGGAACAAGCATTATGCTATAGAAGATAACAAAATATTAAATCGAGTACACGATCATCGAAATGACCCTGTTATGTTAGAATATTATAAGAAATTTAATAATCCTCTTTATTCTACACAGCCCGTTGATGAGTTTTATCAAGAGAATATAACTAATAATCCCGACAAGAAACTATTTGAATCATCAGACCAGTTTGCCAATAGAGTAAACAATATCTCAGTTAATTTATCAGATATACTGAATGTTAACAGTTTTGTTTTGTTTATCAGACATGTAGTAGAAACACATAACCTAGATCCAATTGACGAAGATTTTATTATTGCCGCACATCTCCATTGGAGTGGTCTTCATGACTTTTAACATACTTGGCACAATAGATCTGTTAGACTACGATGATCAACTCGAATTACTACATGATCGACTAACTTCATTACCTATTGACACCATACAAGATTATATGTTAAAATGTAATAATGTATTAGAGCATAATCATAAACATCTGCTTGCCGAGCATAGCTCGATGCCAGAGCGTGTTGACAAACTATTAGAGGAATTATAATTTGTTTAAAATAAGAACATTAACAGTTAAAAACTTTATGAGTGTGGGTAATGCTACACAGGCCGTTAACTTTGATCGTGATGATTTAACTTTGGTGCTAGGTGTTAACGTTGACCTAGGCGGAGATGATAGTGGTGCTAGGAATGGCACAGGTAAAACTACTATAATTAATGCTCTGAGTTATAGCCTATACGGACAAGCATTAACTAACATTCGAAAAGATAATTTGATCAATAAAACAAATGCTAAGGGCATGTTAGTTACTGTTGAGTTTGATCACAACGGTCAAATATATAGAATTGAGCGAGGTCGCAAGCCTAATACTATGAAGTTTTATGTTGGCGAAGATGAACAAGAAATTACAGACGAAGCACAAGGTGATTCAAGAGAAACACAGAAACAGATAGAACATATGTTAGGAATGACACACGAAATGTTCAAACATGTTGTTGCTTTAAACACCTACACAGAACCGTTCTTAAACCTTCGTGCTAACGATCAAAAGGCTATCATTGAGCAACTGTTAGGTATTACTATGCTTAGTGAAAAAGCAGACAGTTTAAAAGAAAAGCTTAAACAAACAAAAGACAATATTAAACAAGAAGAATTTCGTATCAAAGCTGAACAAGATGCTAACGAAAAGATCAAAAGTCAAATTGAAAGTCTTAAACGTAGACAATCACTATGGCAAACAAAACACGATGAAGATGTTAATAAAATACAAAGTGCGTTAGATAACTTATTAAAATTAGATATTGATGCGGAGTTAGATGCTCATAAACAACTAGTAACATTTAATCAAAAAGTTAAAGATATCAATGACTTATCCACTAGCATTACTAGGTCTAAAACAGATGTTGAAAGAGAAATTGCCAGTATTAAAAAACTTGAAAAAGAAATAGCTGATCTTAAAGAACACAAATGCTATGCTTGTGGTCAAGAGTTACACGACGAAAAACACGAAGAAGTACTTACAGCAAAAGAAAAACATTTGACAGAAGCTAATAAAGAACACGATGGTCACGTTGAATTACTTGGAGAGTTAGAAAAAACATTAAACGAAATTGGACAAGCAGGTGATAAACCTAAAACATACTATCCAACAGAGCAAGATGCTTTTGAACATAAGAACTCTTTAACTACACTAGATGCACAGCTAGAAAGTAAACAAGACGAAGAAGACCCTTATGAAGAACAAATTGAAGAAATGGAGGCTACTAGCATTGACGAAGTAGACTTCAGTGCAATGAATGATCTTGATAAACTTAGAGATCATCAAGAATTCCTACAAAAACTGTTAACTAACAAAGACAGTTTTATTAGAAAAAGAATAATTGATCAAAATCTTAGCTATCTGAACGCTAGACTAAGTCAGTACTTAGAAAGAATCGGACTGCCACACACAGTCACCTTCCTTAGCGATCTTTCTGTAGAAATTACTGAACTAGGGCGTGAATTAGATTTTGACAATTTAAGTAGAGGCGAACGTAATAGATTAATCTTGTCACTGTCATGGGCATTTAGAGATGTCTACGAGAGCCTCTACGACCCTATAAACTTATTGTTCATTGATGAATTGATTGACTCAGGTATGGATGCTAGTGGTGTCGAAAGTGCTTTAGCTATACTTAAAAAGATGTCACGTGAACATAAGAAATCAATCTGGTTAGTATCGCACAAAGACGAACTAAGTAGTCGTGTTAATAATATACTAACCGTAACAAAAGAAAATGGCTTTACTACATATGGCACAGACGTTGACACAATTTGATCTTGACCAAGTTAAAGTTTTACATATTGAACCAACTACACTATGTAATATAGCCTGTCCTCAATGTAATCGTACTATCGGCGATCCCTACTACAACGAAGAACGTGACCGTAGTGAATTAACTTTAACTAAGATACGTAACACTTTCTCAGATGACTTTATACGTCAGCTTGATAAAATGTTTATGTGTGGTAACTTTGGAGAGCCAGCGGCCGCTAGAGAAACATTAGACATTTTTAAGTATTTCAAACAGATTAATCCTAACATTACGTTGGGAATGAATACCAACGGTAGTCTACGTAGTACCAAGTGGTGGCGAGAATTAGCAGAGATACTTAGTGGACAGTTTGACTATGTGGTATGGAGTATAGATGGTTTAGAAGACACGAATCACATTTATAGAGTAGGTGCTCGCTGGAATAAAATAATAGATAATGCTCAAGCATTTATTGATGCTGGCGGATCAGCACATTGGGATATGTTGATATTTGATTACAACGAACATCAAGTTGATGCCGCTACTGAAATGGCACGTGAGTTAGGATTTACCTGGTTCCGTGCTAAAGTATCTAAAAGATTTGACTACGCACCAGTAGACTTTTTAAACACTCCTAAAGGATGGACGAAACCCAATGTAGTTAAACGCACTGGTATTGAATGTATTGCTCTCAAAGAGCGTAGTGTATATATGGTAGCAAACGGAGATGTCTTACCATGTTGTTGGTTTGGGGCAGAAGCATTTAGTTTAGACAGTAGAGCACAAGAATTAGTTAAAGACTTACCACAATTAGTTGAAAGTTGGAAAACTGACCCCCATCCAATCTGTTCGTCAACTTGTGGAGTAGATGAACAAGGAACAAGTTTTGATAAACAATGGCAAAAAGAGATTCAACTAAACTAGATATTGTTTTACTCAGCGTTCCTCGCATTGCGCCTGTACGACCGCAAATGGCTATGGGTGTACTTAAAGGTATATGTAATGAGCTAGGCTTAACAAGTTTAGTGTTAGATATCAATCAAGACTTTTATCTAAAATGGGGCAAAACAAATTCAGACACTGTTGAAAAGTTAGATGATTACTTTATAGAATTTAGTAAGCCATTACCCTTTGATGTTAAAGAACAATACTATGAGTGGTTAGACCAGTGGGTTGACAAAATAGTTGAAAAGGATCCTAAGCATATTGGTATCAGTGTGTTTAGTTGGCAAAGTCAAAGATTTACAAGAGACTTATTAACAAGACTACGTCCTAAAACATCAGCTGTTATTCACATTGGTGGGCAAGGATTAGTACATAATCAAAATCTAAGTGCCCATTGGGCTAACAAAGTAACGTTTGCTTGGGAACTGTTAGACAACAATCTAATTGACTACTTTATGAAAGGCGAAAGCGAAGACACATTTAAACGCTATATGCTGGGTGATAGAACATTACCTGGATTAAACAACGACAGCGTTGTTAAGTTTAGTGACTTAGACACTGTAGCATTGCCCGACTACACTGACCTTGATGTTACTGATTACCAAAACGGTTATGAGAAAGGTGTACTACCTATAGAAAGTAGTCGTGGCTGTGTGAGAAGTTGTAGTTTTTGTGAAATGAGTAGTGAACATGGTGGGTATCGTGGAAAGAGTGGAGTCAGTATAGCTGAAGAAATGATTGCTTACTATGACCTGTACGGCGTTAAAGATTTTTACTTTCACGACGACTTAATGAATGGTAATCTCAAAGACTTAAATGATATGGTAGACCACTTATTAGACTACTATGACAAAAACGCATTAGGTGATGCTTACTTTAGCTTTAGTGGGTATTGGATTATACGAAGTGAAAAGAACTTTAACAGTGGTCGTTGGAAACGTTTAAAACAAGCAGGAGCAAATTTATTTGTTGTTGGTATTGAAACTGGGTCTGACAGATTAAGAAAGACCGTGAGAAAAGGATTTACTAATAAAGATTTAGAGTTTAGTATTAAACAATTAAAAGAGAACAAGTTAAAATTTTACTTTATGTTGATATCTGGAATACCAGGAGAGACCGAACAAGACTTTCAAGACACACTTGACATGCTAACAAGATGGCAAAAATATGTTGCTACTGGAACTATTATAGGTATTAACTTAGGCACAACAGCTACTATTGAACAAGGTACTGACTTATATAATAATCCCGACAAGTATAAAGTGATTGGCATAAACAACGAAAGTCCTCAAGGCATTAATTGGATGAGTACAGAAACACCCGAATTAGATTACAGAGAAAGAGTGCGTAGAAGATTGAAAATACAAGAACACGTTATAGAGTTAGGTTACCCATTATGGAAAGGTGATGATCATCTTAAGATTGTTATGGATCAATATATGTTGAATAAAGATGATTGGGAACTATATCAATCAGGACTAATAATGTAATGAAGTTAAATCTTAAATTTAAGTACAACAACCACTTTGGCGTTCCACAATGTTCAATCAAAGTAGATGATGAAGTATTGTATCAAGGTGACGTTAAAGAAGAGTTAGTGTTTGATCATAAGTTAGATCAAGGTAAACATACTATGAGCATTACTCATTACAACAAACAAAATTCAGAAACAACTGTTGATCAGGATAAACACTTTGTGTTAGAACAGATTGTAATAGACGAAGTAGATATAGATCAATTTGAACACTGTAGACTTAGCCATACTGGTCGTTTTTATCCAGACTATGACAAAGCTTATGTTAAAGATCAAAATCTATTAGGTAACATGTTACCAGAGTACATACAACCTAATCACTACTTTGGTCATAACGGCACTTGGGTACTTGACTTTGAAACTCCTACACTGTTATGGTTAATTAAAGAACAAAACCCAAGCGGAATACATTTAGAAGATACTATGTTTAAAACTGGACAAGAAACCATGAGTAATTTAAGAAGATTTTTTGATCTTGACTAACTTTGACTACAACACAATAGACGAATATCAATTAGAAATTACTACTAATTGTAACGCCAGCTGTCCACAATGTCCTCGTAATGATTTAGGTGGCAAACTTAATCCATACATGGACTTAGTTAACTTACCTCGTGATGTTATTGATCGTGCGTTTACTACAGAGCTATGTGGTAGACTTAGGCAAGTATTCTTTTGTGGTAGTTATGGTGATCCTATCGTACACCCAGACTTCTTAGACATCCTGAGAGACTTCCGTAGTAAGAATCCTACACTGTGGTTGTATGTACACACTAATGGTGGTGCTCATAACACAGAGTATTGGCGAGAAATGGCTGAAATAATGAACGGGTATGGTCAAGTTGATTTTGGAATCGACGGGCTTGAAGATACCTTACATCTATATCGTAAAAATGTTAACTATAACAAAGTTATAGAAAATGCTGAAGCATTTATTTCTGCTGGTGGACGTGCTATGTGGCAAATGATTGTATTTAAACACAATGAGCATCAAGTTAAAGAAGCAGAGAAACTGGCAACTGACATGAACTTCTTTAAGTTTCTTGCTCGTAAGACTGGTCGTTTCTTTCATCATGGTGAAGAGCGTGAACTAGACAGTTGGCCTGTTAAGAACATGAAAGGGGAAACAGAATACTATTTGGAACCTCCAGTAAATAACGAATGGCGTAATCAAAGTGTCATTAAATTGCCAGAGCTTAAGAAGCAATACAAAGACCTACAGCAGTACTTTAAGACCACAGACATACATTGTGATAGCCTACATGGTAAGAAAGTTGCTATGAACGCACAAGGGGTATTGTTGCCTTGTAACTTCTTTAATCATAACTTATATGATGCTAGGTTTAGAACAGGAGTATTGCCTGGCAGTAATCAAGGACACACTGTAGACGGCCGTAATCAAGTAACTGAGTTTTTAAATCAATATGGGCTTGACAATCTTAGCATTCACAACTATACTATAGAAGAGATATACGAAAACAAATTCTGGAGCGACCTTGTAGACAGTTGGACAGGCGAGAACAGAATATTTGAATGTGCCATGACATGTGGCAAACAATTTACAAAAGTATGGGATCAAACTAAATGAAAATACTAGTAACGGGTGGCAACAGAGGTCTAGGGTTAGACATTGTCAATGACTTATCAGCAGATGGTATAAGTAGACAGTCAGGCTTTGACATTACCAAAGACATTAAAGCGATAGCAGAAAAAAGTTTAGAATATGATGTCTTTATCAACAACGCATTTGATGGCCCGCCACAAGAAGATTGGGCGAACTTTGGCCAAGTCAACTTACTGTTAGAAGTATATAAGCAGTGGCGTGAACACAATAAAACAGGTTGGATATTTAATATAGGCAGTATTGGAGAGAAGAGCATAGTTGCTCCAGATCCAGACTGGGAGACTTATAGAATATCAAAGTCAGCATTAAGACATGCTAGTCAACAATGTACTCAAGCATTTAAAACCAACAAAGTTAAATTTAAAACTACTTTGATTAGTCCTGACAGAATTGAAACTGAGCTGTCGCGTTCTCGTGACAATTGGACTGGCAATGGCATACAAACAAAGGATATCATTGATTTTATTAAGTATTCTTTAGCTATAAATCCTAACACTATTATAGAAGAAGTCACTTTTTACTGTGGCCTTGATTACCAGGCATAAATGTATTATGCTATACAAATTCTAATAAAGGAACTACATTGTCATACGAAAATCCCTGGATGTATCAGGACAAAATCTTTGATACCGAAGACATTGGGGATGACTATGGTTTCGTTTATAGAATTACAAATACCACTAACGGGCATGACTACATTGGAAAGAAGTTTTTCTGGACAGTTAAGAAACGCCCTCCACTGAAAGGCAAGAAAAATAAAAGAAGATCAACTGTTGAAACGGACTGGAAGACCTACTGGGGATCTAGTGACCGTTTGACCCGCGATATAGAAGAACTAGGCAAAGACAAATTTACAAGAGAAATAATCTACTTGTGTAAAGCAAGAGGTGAAACAAATTACATGGAAGCCTATTTTCAGTTTAATGAAAATGTATTACTACGTGATGACAATTACAACGGTATTATCAATATAAGACTTGGTATCGGCAGTGTAAAGAATATATTAATAGAAGATTTAACAAAGTAGTCAATGATGCAGACTTGTTCTGTATCCTGAGGAGATCGTAGGCAACACCTACGTGGAACGTGTAGAGAAGACTACACACAGGATGACGCAGTAAAAAAATAGGTTTAAAAACCAAATGATGTAGGCTCTGAGAAAAAGCAACCTACGTGACTTTGATAGTTGGCTAATTACGGCTATCATTGCATCCGCCAGATGAAGCTAGAATAGGGGGTACCGGCTGACCGCCTCCGTGTAGAAATACAATTTCTTTTAATTAGTATGTGCGTAAGACTCAGATAAAGTGTCTTTCATACTTTGCCTTGTGTAGGTGAAGTATGGCTGAAAGATCTAGATAAAGCACGAAAGAACATACAGTTATTAAATTAATCAAATTAAATTTATTCTGAAAAACAACTTCGAGCGTAAGCGAAGAAGTTAGATGTCGTAGACATCTTTAATACGCCTAAAGAACTATAGAACATAATCTTTATTATGTGATATCCATGACTTAACGTTCTGTTAGATTATCTCTGATTGTGGATCCAAAAAAAAGCACCCCTAAAGGTGCTCTTTTAATTCTGTGGAAATGGTGTAAGGATATTCTCTTACTTCTTATTCCAAATTGTGTATAAAACCCATACTGCGATTAAACCTACTAAGCCTTCAGCTCCTAAAGATTTAACAACACCAGTCACGTTACCAATAACGTTAACTTCTGGAAAAAACGGTATGTTACCTACACCAAGTAGTTCTAATACGATAAACATCGCCATTAGTGATACAGCTACATCAGCAATAGATGAACTCCATTTCTTTATGTTATTTAATACGTCCATTTTATTTCCTCCTGGGATTTGATTCCCGTTTTATTGCGACTTAGTAATACATTATTGTCATACTAAGTATTGTCACTGTGCTAATATTTTACACAGTATCTAGTATTTAGGCCATTAAATCGATGTAATAAACACAGTTATTAAGAATGTAGTATTCTAGATAACTATACACGATTTTTAATCCTAAATAATATATTAACAGATTTGCTAATATTTGTCAACCTAATAGAAAGGCATTTTGGTTTTTTTGGTAGTTTCTAAATTTTCTTTGATTATAGCACTAATGATTGCTCTTTCATCAGTACTAAGCCCCATACTTTCAGTATAGCTTAATCCTCCACGCATGTACCAGGCTAGTTTTAATGATTCAGTTTTGATATTTTTTACGTCTTTTTCTAAACTGTCTACTAGATCAGCAATTTGGTCAGGACTCAAGGCCAGGAGCCTTATTCGAAAAAATTTGACATATCCATAGTAAATGGTTGAGTGTACTCTTTAAGACACTTTTCGTCACTACATTTAATCTTTAAAGGTTCCATTTCGGTTTTTGCTCTAAGATCAGTTAGATGATCACGTATACGATTAAAAACATCTCGATTAGTGTTGACCATAAACTCTTTGATATGGGCAGGATTGGATACTGGTTGTCCTTCGACATTGATCATTGAAATACTGTTTGCTATTGCGTCTAGAGATAACTCTGTAATCTTATTCAATGCTGTACTCATTGCTGTCAGTTTTTCTTCTTCTGTCGCACCTTCTTGATTCTCTAATATCTGTAAAGTCTTTTGTTGTTCAAACTGTACTTTAGCCGCATCATTGACTTCGTGATAGTTTAACGGTTTAAAGTAAACTTCAAGATCACCTAGCTGTACACCTTTAGAATAGTCTGGACTTTGAAACTTATCAACAACAGTTCTTAAGTCTAATGTGTAATCTTGTACTTCTTCACAATGCGGACAAGTCACAGTCATTTCCATATCGTGTCCGTAACTGGCAATTTTAATTGAAGTTAACAATAGATCAACGTCAGTTTGCGGTATAGCCCACGGGTCTTTGATGTTTGGTACACAACTCTTAAAGATCTGCATCACAGCAGAGCCGTTAAACAGTGCGTCTGGAGTTCTTGCCATAATTTCATCCATTGCTGTCATTGGATATATAGGTATCTCTCCGTTTTGAGGCATATCTAATGTACCCTCTGGATAGAACTGACCACCACTAGGCAATTTGATATAAATTGCAGGCTGTCTAAAGTATTTCTGTAAAGGGTTATTTTCAGTCATTTTTAATTACCATAAATAGTATAATATACAATATTACTTATAACAGTATAAAACCAGGAAAAAATAAATGGCATTCGAAGATGATTATGATCCCAGACTGATGCGAGAATTTATGTCTCAGATGCAAGAAAGCGGCAAAGTAACTGAAGAGCTTGCTAAAGAGATAGAACAGTCTAATACCAGTTTTGCTAAATTGCGAAAAGAAGGACTAAAAAACTTCTCAGACGGACTTAGTCAAGTTGCCGGTGGTAGTAAAGACCTAGCATCAAGTCTAGCTAAAGGGGAACGCGGGTTTGGTACCTTAGATGCGGCTGTTGACTTAACCGCAGGAGCCTTTAAAGGGCTACTTGGCTTTATACCAGGTGTCAAAGGATTTACTGATGTTTTAGCCGGTGCTTCAAAAATACTCATCGCAGAGATGGGCAAGCAGGTCACTGGATTCCAAACACTTGGCGAAACTGGAGCGTTAACTGAAGAAGGTATAGAAGGATTCCAAGAGTCAATGCTTCGGTCTGGTCTTACGTTAGAAGACTATACTAAAAGAATAGCATCATCATCCAGGACATTAGCAAGATTCCAAGGACTAACAGGAACAGGGGCTGAAACATTTGCTGAAATCACAAGAAAGCTGACACAAGGTACTGATATGAGTCTTAGAAGATTAGGGCTTAGTGCAGAACAAATGGGCGAAAGTACAGAAGCATTCTTAACTCGCCAAACAAGATTAGGTATGAGTCAAGGAATGACAGCTACTCAGTTAGCGGCATCCACAACATCTTATATCAAAGAGTTAGATGTCCTTTCAAAAGTAACTGGTCAAAGTAGAAAAGCAATACAAGACCAACAAGATGCGGCACTGAGTGAAACAAGATTCAGAGCAAGTATGGAAGGACTACGTGGTACAGTAGACCAAGGTGCTATCAACAGCATAATGAACTTCCAATCAAGCATAAGCGACATGGATTCATCTTTAGGTGCTGGTGTTAGAGATTTAGCGTCAGGCTTTACAGCAACTGAAGCGGCACGTCGAGCAGAATTTGTAACAGGTGGACGTGCTAGTAAAATTATGGCACAACTGCAAAGTGGCCAAATCAATGAATTACAAGCTAGAGAGCAGATGCAACAGGCTCTTAGAGATAATAGAGAGCAGTTAGTGTTTGCTGGTCGTGCGTTAGGAGATAACGCTAGTATCATTGGGAATACCGCAGGACTGTTTGATATTATAAATGCTGAAATGGGCACAAACGGGGAGTTTATTAAACAAGCCACAGACGCTCAGAAAGGTCAGATTGGCGGTGCTAATGCGTTAACTAATGATTTAGTTAAAACTCAACAAAGTTTAGAAAAAGCACAGATAGAAGTACAAAGACTATTCTTTAAAGCAATGCCAATGGCCGCAAAAGCCACTGAAATGTTTACAGATGGATTATCATCTGCGTTAGTAAAAGCCAATAACTTCCTTGCTGATAAATTTGGCGGTGAACGCATGGAGGAACCAAGTCAGACTGACCCAATGATCAGCGAACTAAGTAAAGAACTTAGGATACTGACAAAGAAATCAGTCAAAGACAGAACAGACGACGAAGCTCAGCGAATCAAAGAACTTATGAATGTTATCAAAACTGAGAGAGATAAGATCAAAGAAAAGCAAGACTTTAGATTTAAAACAGGATTTTCCGCATTACAAACAAGACAAGAAGCACAAAAAAACTTATTAGACGCGGGTGTAACACCACACAACAACATCGTTAAAATAGCACAACTAGAAGGTGTAGGTTCCGCAAGAAAAGTAGCAAATGCCAATAAAGATGACCTAGTATCTAACGTGTTAGGACTTGATGCTGTTGGGAAGTATGGAGCAACGACAATA
>Ga0213869_10002452_pt1 | contig 12864 bp, 5 predicted proteins | sample PICome_10_FD_160083 | JGI IMG/M metagenome (GOLD analysis project Ga0213869, IMG submission 160083) | Coastal seawater microbial communities near Pivers Island, North Carolina, United States - PICO132 | ecosystem: Environmental > Aquatic > Marine > Coastal | place: USA: North Carolina...
TTAGAGTATAATTTATTTGTTGATGTACTGTAAAACTTCGCCACAACACTCGCGTGAAATAATACTCGAGCTTCCGCTTTTTAGCACCAAAACTCTCAAACCGCATTCGTTCACTATCACTAAGTCTCTCGAGGTCAAGTGCGTTTATATTGCAGTCTTTGTAATTGAGCACTTTAACGTGTAATTCCTCATTTTTAATTATGTCGTTAATTTCAAAATTCAATGCTTTCTGTTTAGATGGTGCAAATTAGAAACTTGTTTTGTACTTTTGCCCCATCTTTTAAAGAAAAATTTAAAAAAATGAGTAATACACAAGAACAAGTGAAGTTTAAAGTTGCAGACATTAGTCTTGCAGATTGGGGAAGAAAAGAGATTAGATTGGCTGAAAGTGAGATGCCAGGATTGATGTCGTTAAGAGAAGAATTTGGAGAGTCTAAACCACTTGCTGGTGCTAGAATTGCTGGATGTCTTCACATGACAATTCAAACGGCTGTTTTAATAGAAACATTAACGGCTTTAGGTGCTGAGGTAACTTGGTCGTCTTGTAATATCTTTTCAACTCAAGATCAAGCGGCGGCAGCAATTGCTGCTTCAGGAGTACCAGTTTATGCTTGGAAAGGTATGAACGAGGAAGAGTTTGATTGGTGTATAGAGCAAACATTGCATGCATTTGAAGGTGGAAAACCTTTGAATATGATTTTAGATGACGGTGGTGATTTAACCAATATGGTTTTTGACCGTTACCCTGAATTAACAAAAGACATCAAAGGATTGTCTGAAGAAACAACTACTGGTGTTCACCGTTTATACGAAAGAGTTAAAAATGGGACATTAGTAATGCCAGCAATTAACGTAAATGATTCTGTTACTAAATCTAAATTTGATAACAAATACGGATGTAAAGAATCTTTGGTTGATGCAATCAGAAGAGCTACAGACACAATGATGGCTGGAAAAGTTGCACTTGTTGCAGGTTATGGAGATGTTGGAAAAGGTTCTGCTGCTTCACTAAGAGGTGCAGGTGCGCGTGTAATTGTCACTGAGATTGATCCAATTTGCGCGCTTCAAGCGGCAATGGACGGATTTGCTGTAAAGACAATGGAAAATGCGGTAAGCGAAGCTGATATTGTTGTTACAACAACAGGAAATAAAGATATCATTGTTGGACGTCACTTCGAAGCAATGAAGGATAAAGCAATCGTTTGTAATATCGGTCACTTTGATAATGAGATTGATGTAGCTTGGTTAAATGATAACCATGGCTCAACTAAGATTGAGGTGAAGCCACAAGTTGACCTATATAATGTAAATGGAAACGATATCATTTTATTAGCAGAAGGTAGATTAGTGAATTTAGGTTGTGCAACTGGACACCCGTCATTTGTAATGTCAAATTCATTTACAAATCAAACATTGGCTCAATTAGAATTGTGGAATAACACAGATGCTTATGGGAATGATGTTTATATGCTGCCAAAACACTTAGATGAAAAAGTGGCAAAACTACATTTAGCTAAAATTGGTGTTGAGTTAACTGAATTATCTAAAGACCAAGCTGATTATATCGGTGTTAAAGTTGAAGGCCCATACAAACCTGAGCACTACCGTTACTAGTCAATAACGAATATTTATAGATATTAAAAAGCGAGGGTGTGCAAACATTCTCGCTTTTTTTAAACGACTATAACTAGTTATAAATAGTTACTGTATATGCGCCGTCCCAATACGCGTTATAACGCCTCAACCCATATTGCGCTGGACCAACTAATACCACACCGCTTATAATACTGTAGGCCGATCCTGAACAGGTGTCAATTAATTCGAATGGATTGTCGGCGTTAACCTGAACTATGGCGCATTCTTTTTCTGAGTCATAGGTGGAATGCCGATCTAATGCAATAAACTCATCAAAGTTCCTATACACTACAATTCCTCTCGATCCTCCCTCAACGTAAACAGATCCACCTGGGGAATTCAAAGGAGTATAAGAGGGGAGGTCTAGGTTTAAACTCAAGTTTACGGGGACATTCGGAATAGGATATTCCTCGTCTTTACATGATGTGAGAAATAAACTTGGAAAAAGTAGCCCAAATAAAAAATGTCTTAAATATATTTGTTCCATGGATAAACGATTGTATAAAACTATAACGAAAATACTGATAATTATTGCATCAGTCATTGTAGCTCCCCAAAATGGGTTTTTGCAGGACAGAGGAGCGAAAAGCGTTAAGTCGGGAAATAAGGGGAGTAAGGGCAAACGTGTTAAGAGTGCTTATAAAAAGCAAAAAAGAACACATAAGAAACATTGGAAAAACCAGGATAAAGCAACACGTAAAAGAATAAAGCGTGCTGCGAAAAACGCTAAAAGACGTCAAAAAGGGAAACCAATGAAGAATAATAGACTGGTATAATTTGATTTAAATTGTAATCCATACAACTGTCATTTTCATTATTGTTAGCATAAATTTGTCAATGGGTTTTAGCCTGTTAAATTTTTGTTATTTAATTTTGGCTGTTGAATTATTATATTGCCTATATTTACGGGCTATTGTATTTTAAGATTTTTTAACAAACACGCTTACTTATGCTTAAAAAACTAAAATTATTACTTGCAATATTCTTGCTCTCAGTAAGTTCGGGATTTGCTCAAACAGGTACAGGTTCCATCAAGGGTACTGTCCTTGACAAATCTACGGGAGAACCACTTCCATTTGTGAAGGTGGTTGCATTTCAAGGAGGGCAGCAAAAAGGGTTTGCTGCAACCGATTTTGACGGTAAATTTTTAATTTCATCCTTATCTCCCGGAGAATATGCTGTGGAGGTTCGTTTTGTAGGATATACCTCAATTCGTAAAGAAGGAGTTTTAGTAAACTCTGATAAATTGACAAGTTTACCACTTGAATTAGGTACATCTGATGAAATGTTGGATGTTGTAGAAGTAACTTATTATGAAGTTCCCTTAATCGATAAGGATGGTGGTGCCTCAGGTGCTGTTGTTACACGAGACGATATTTCAAAGATGCCGACACGTTCTGCTGCTGGTATTGCTGCAACTGTTGGAGGTGTTTATAGCGCTGAAGGAAGTGGCGGTTTAAGTATTCGTGGTACCAGATCAGATGCGACTTATTATTATATTGATGGTATTAAGGTTCGTGGTTCATCTTCGTTACCAAAATCCGCAATACAAGAGGTTGCCGTAATTACTGGAGGGGTTCCTGCCAATTATGGTGATTTAACTGGAGGTATCATCTCTATTACAACGCGTGGGCCATCTGCAAAGTATTTTGGTTCATTTGAAGGGGTGACTTCTGGATTCTATTTTAATGGAGCAGATCCAATTGGATATGACGGAAGAGTAATTGGTTTAGATAAATATGCTTACAACTTAGTTGAGGGTATGATCTCTGGTCCAATTTTGATGAAAAAAGATTCAACAGGTAAACCAACTAAACCGCTTTTAGGATTTTTCCTTTCTGCAAACTACACAGATGTTGTTGATGGAAGACCGTTAGCCAACGGTGGTGGTTACCGTGTTAAAAGAGAAGTAAGAGATTCATTGCTTGCAAACCCATTACGTCCAACTGGACAAGAAGGTGGAGGAGCTTATTATAATACAGATTTCTTAAGACATTCGACAGATCCAGCATTGTCTGATTTCGAACAAGTACCTTATAGAATGAATGCTAGAGGGACTTCTTTCTCAGCTGCTGGTAAGATTGATGTAAATGCGGGTCCAAACATTAACTTAACGTTTGGTGGTAATATGGCTTATTCAAAATCTGCTAATTATAACTATGATGGCTCATTGTTTAATTTTGAAAACTTTGGACAATCAAGATCTATTGATTGGAGAGTTTACGGACGTTTTACTCAACGATTTAATAATAATACGGAAGGTTCATCATCAAAAATTAAGAGTGCATTTTACTCATTGATGGTTGATTATTCTCAAAATCATGGTAGAACATGGGATGCTACTCACGAAGATCGTATCTTTAACTACGGTCACGTTGGTAAATTTGAAACTTTCAGAGAAATAACGTATGAATTCAATCAAAACAATGATAGTTTAATCCATAATGGATTTAAAGATACATTGGTAAGGTTTACACCTTCAACTAATAATGCCGCTTTTGCTTCTATTACTGAGCAATACTTTGATATTTTTGCAGGAAACCCTAGAGGGAATTATGAAAACTTATTCCAAATTGAACAAGGAAATGCACTGAGAAATGGTGATGTTCCGCAAAATGTTTACGGAATATGGAATAATATTGGAACACCATTTAATTCATATGGTTATAATCAAGCTGATCAATTCCGTATTACAGGTTCAGGTACAATTAACCTAAATGATCACGCGATTTCACTTGGTTTCGAATACGAACAAAGATGGGACAGAGCTTATGGAGGTTCTCCACTAGGAATCTGGACAATTGCTCGTCAATATATGAATAGTCATATCAACGAATTAGATAAAAGTAAATCTACTTTTGATTATTTTGGGACATACCCAAGAATCACTTATGAGCGTTTAAACGCTGCTGAAGGTGAGTTTTCTGGTCAAGAAGGTGATGACGCTCAATATTTCTTCGATTATAATGTGAGACAAAAACTAATCGAAAATGGCTGGGATATTTCAACAGACGGAACTGATTTCATTGATATTGACGCTTTGGATCCTGATTTCTTCACGGTTGATATGTTTAGTGCGGATGAATTATTGAATTCTGGTAATTCTTACTTTACTTGGTATGGTTATGATCATACAGGAGAAAAAGTTCGCGGAAATACGGATATCAATAAATACTTCAACGATTTTAATGAAGACAAGAATTACGCGAGAACAATTGGTGCTTTTCAACCAATTTATATGTCTGGATACTTAATGGATAAATTTGCTTTTGATGATATCATCTTCAACGTTGGGTTGAGAGTTGATGTATTTGATGCGAATCAACCAGTTTTAAAAGACAAATACTTATTGTATGAAGCAAAAACTACGCAAGAAGTATCAGCATTTGAGAACGGTACACTAATCGAGCACCCAGAAAATATGGGAGACGATTATATAGTATATGTTAATGACATAGATAATCCAACTGTAATCAACGGTTATAGAAATGGTGATACTTGGTATGATGCCTCAGGTGTTGAGGTTTCTGATCCAACAGTAATTGAAGGAGCTAAAGGTATTGCACCTTGGTTACAAGATAACACATTAACTTCTCCAACTGCAGATGCTTTTGAAGATTACAAACCGCAAATTAATGTTATGCCTAGGGTAGCGTTTTCATTCCCTATCTCTGATGAGGCTTCATTCTTTGCACATTATGATATCTTAACAAAACGACCTACTACTGGAAATAGATTTAATCCAATTCAGTATCAATTTGTTGAAGCTGTTAATAATGTATTCTTAAACAATCCAGACCTAAAACCGGAAAAAACAATTGATTACGAATTAGGTTTCCAACAAGTACTAACGAAAACTTCATCTTTGAAAATTTCAGCTTTCTATAAAGAGCAAAGAGATCAAGTACAGTTAATCAATGTTTTCTCTGCTTATCCAAACACATACCGCTCTTATGGTAATAGAGATTTTGGAACGGTGAAAGGTTTAACTGTTTCTTATGACTTAAGAAGAACAGGTAATATTAGAATGACGGCTGCTTATACACTTCAATTCGCAAACGGTACTGGTTCGGATGCGAATTCAGCAGCAACTTTAGTGAATTCTGGAGAGCCTAATCTAAGAACAATCTTTCCTTACAACTATGATCAAAGACATGGATTCAATATTGTGTTTGATTATAGATATGGTGATGGAAAAGATTATAACGGACCAATGATTGGTGAATTCGGAGTATTAGAAAACACTGGGTTAAACATTGTAACTCAAATTGGTTCAGGAACTCCTTATTCAGGATTTAAGCAAGCTGCTGGTGAAGCATTGTTAGCAGGAGGGTCTTCTCAATTAGATGGTTCATTAAACGGATCGAGAAAGCCTTGGCAATATAGAGTTGATTTACAGTTAGACAGAAACATAAGCTTAGAGTTTGGTGATGATGAAAACAAAAAGAAATCAGCTTACTTGAATGTTTATGTGCGTGTTACAAACATATTCAACATTATAAACGTTCTTAACGTTTATAGAGCAACTGGTAACCCGAGTGATGATGGTTACTTAGCTGCATCTCAATTCCAGGCCTCTATCCAAAACCAATTGGACGAGCAGTCATTTAGAGATTATTATGCGTTGAAAGTGGCAAACCCTTTCAACCTGGGAATTCCGAGAACAATTAGATTGGGAGTTAAATTTGACTTTTAATAGATTTAAAGGGAGAAGATTAATAAAGAAATTATGAAGAAGCTATTATTAAGTATTTTAGTGCTAGGACTTACAAACGTTATGTATGCCTACAAATTGGAAGGACATCTTGGGCCAAGAGTTGATTCTGATACTGAGACACGTGCTGCCGGATGCGCTCCAGCAAACGAGAAGATATTCATGGAGTTCAACAACATTAGAGCGTTGGTTGAAACTGGAGGTTCTCTTTGGCAAGACCGATCTAATGGTCGTTCGTCTTATGAGTATCCAAAAGACAGTAGGAATCACGTCATCTATTCAGGAGCACTTTGGATGGGTGGAGAAGATATTAATGGTCAGTTAAAATTAGCGGCTCACATGTTCCGTCAAGGAAATGATTTCTGGCCTGGACCTTTAGGAGATTTAATTCAAGGAACAGGGAACTACAATCCTTTTGTACCGCAAAATGCAGATGCAACTTTAGTGAGAGATTATGGTGCTGCGGAGATCTTTACAGGTCAATGCACGGAATATGATCAGTTCTATACAATCACAAAAAGTGAAGTGGTACAATTTATTGCTTGGTGGAAATGTCAAGCTGGTGTAAGTGATCCAGAAGATTGTGAAGAAGTGGCTCGTCCAAATGAAGTGATTTTGGATAAAATCAGAAACTGGCCAGCACATGGTGATGAGTCATTAGGACAAGATTTTTATTTAGCGCCATTTTATGATAACGCTAAAGAAGGAGAATCTCCAAATGGAATTTATGATCCAATTAATGACGGTGATTACCCTTGGTATGATATCGAAGAAGAGATTGATTGTAGAAATGATAGACGTGTAACGCTATTTGGTGATGAAACACATTGGTGGGTATTCAATGATAAAGGAAATATTCACACAGAGTCTGGTGGAGATCCAATTGGAATGGAAATTCGTGCACAAGCGTTTTCTTTCGCAACGGATGATGAAATCAATGACATGACATTTTATAACTATGAGTTAATCAATCGAGGAACTCAAACGTTATACGAAACATATTTCGGTCAGTGGTGTGATGCGGATATAGGATACGGATTAAATGATGATGATTATATTGGTTGTGATGTAGCTAGAGGTTTAGGATATTGCTATAACGGTGATTTGAATGACGAAGGTGGAGGAAACCAACCTGGATATGGCGCGAATCCTCCAGCTGTAGGTATTGATTTCTTCGAAGGGCCTTATTTAGATAACGATAACGTTGATAACCCATTGTATAGAGCAGAACCAGAAGGAGATCTTCCTGCTGTACTTCTTCCAGATGTTTTTGCAAATAATGGCATTCCTTACCCAGGCTTAGGAATTGGTTATGGTGATGGTGTTGTGGATAACGAACGTTTTGGTATGCAAAGATTTGTTTATCATGAGCGTGATCCAGGACCATACGGAGATCCAAGTTCAGCTGCAGATTTTTATAACTACTTAAGAGGTATTTGGAAAAATGGATCAAACATGAATTTTGGTGGTAACGGAAATACGACTGGTTCAGGTATACCAACTAAATTTATGTATCCAGATGATTCCGATCCATTAGGATGGGGAACTTATCCAAGTCCACTTCCTTCTACAGATCCATGGTCTGAAGTTAGCGTTGGAAATCCAAAAGGAGATAGACGTTTCTTACAATCAGCTGGTCCTTTTATTCTGCGTCCAGGTGCAGTAAATAATATTACTGTTGGTGTAGTAATTGGTCAAAGTAGTGAGTCTGATCTTGAAGCTCCAATTAGAGCATTAAAGACTGCCGATACAAAAGCACAAGCATTGTTCGATAACTGTTTCGAATTGGTTGAGCCGCCATATGCACCGGTATTGACTATCCAAGAAATGGAAAACGAATTAATCCTTTTCTTATCTGATCCAGCAATTGTTAAGCCTTTAGAAGAGTATACTGAGGAAGATAATATCAATATTATTACTCCAGATGAATTACAAGCATTGGGAATATTCTACGATAACCTTTACCGTTTCGAAGGATTCCAGGTTTATCAGATGGTTGATGATTTAGCTTCAATTACTGATCTTGCAGATCTTTCACAAGCGCGTTTAGTTGCACAATCTGATTTAGAGAATGGAATTGGAAAACTAGTAAACTACTCATACGACGAAGAACTTGATATTTCAATTCCGGCTGTTATGGTAGAGCCCGTTGGTGAATTTGATTTGGATGGTGGTTTACGTCGTTCATTCAGAATAACTGAAGATTTATTTGCAACAGGTGACAGAACATTAGTTAATCATAAGAAATACTATTATTTAGCGGTTTCTTATGCTTACAACCAGTATAAAGAATATGATCCAAATGATCCTACTTTATTAGATGGTCAAAAAGTTCCTTATTTGCGTTCAAGAATTTCAGCAACAGGAGGCGGAATTGAATCAGTAATAGGTATTCCTCACGATCCTTCGCCAGAAGCTGACGGTAGAATATTTACAACCGCTTATGGTTTCCAACCAGAGATTACTCAAATTGAAGGTGAAGGAAACGGTGGAACATTCTTAGAATTAACTACTCAAACTGTAACAGACATTATCGCAAATAACAGTGTTGACCACCCGACTTATCAAAGTGGATCAGGACCAATTGACATTAAAGTTGTTGATCCTTTAAACTTAAAAGGTGGTGAGTATACGTTGGGATTTGTAACGGATTCTAGTGATATTAACGAAACTACATGGTGGCTTGAGAAATTTGCTGACGGTGAAAGAGATACAACTTGGTCTTACGGATCAATTAGTATTGTAAGAGAGCAACTAATCTTAGATTGGGGAATCTCAGTTCAATTGAACCAACAGTATTATCAAAATGCTGGTGTGAATGCTTATACAGAACCGGTTGGTGCTACGATTACATTCGCAGATTCTTCTAAAAGGTGGATGTCGTTTATTGAAGATAATGATGCTTTCTATCCATCAAACTGGATTAGAGTAGGGAATAGCGAAGAAGCGAATAACCATGCTACAGATCCAAATCCGGATTGTGTTGCTGAAAACTGGATTCGCCAGCCATGCCATTATGATGATGGTGGATTAGATGCGGAAGATCAGTATTATGAGCAATTATTAAACGGAGGTATTGCACCATTTAAATTTGTTGCAAAGGCACCTTATGGCAGTCCATTCGGCTTCCCAGGTGAAAATACAAGTACACCTTGGTACGAAACAAATAGTAGCTGGTTTACATCTGCATCTGCGGTTCAGAATCAAATTTCAATGACTGACTTGCATGGTGTTGACATCATTATTACTTCTGATAAAACAAAATGGACAAGATGTCCAGTGTTGGAGATTAATAATATTGAAGCGCAAACTGAACATGGTGATGATGTAATTACTCCGAGAAGCGACCTTTCTGTTGATAAAAACGGATTGTCTGCTGGACAATCTGGATACAACGCAGCTGAAGGTGGAAGTGTTAATGAAACGGGTATGGGTTGGTTCCCTGGTTATGCAATTGATGTAATCACTGGAACTAGATTGAACATGGCATTTTCAGAAAACTCTTGGTTAAAAGGAGATAATGGAGATGATATGGTTTGGAATCCTACATCTAGCTACATAGATAATTCTTTTGCACCGTTATTCGGTGGAATGCACTATATTTATGTGTATGGAGAAGAAGGAGGAACTGCGTACGATCAAGGAGCATGGCTAAGAGACTACTTTAAAGTCAATGGTGCTGGAGTTGGTGACAATAACGATTACCGAAATGCTTGGAAAACTTGTATGTGGGTAATGGAGCCATTATTAACTCCTGGTCAAGAATTATTATCAAGTGATGTGAAAATCAGTGCTCGAGTTAAAAAACCTTACGAAGAACGCGAAGTGAATGGTGAAAATGAGGCATACCCTCTTTATCAATTCAGTTTCGATAACCCTTCTATTGTTGGAGACGGTGATCGTTTAACGTCAGTTCTTGATAATATTAACATTGTTCCTAACCCATACTACGCATACAGCGAATATGAGACTGGTAAACGTGATAATAGAGTTAAAATCACTAACCTTCCTGAAAGATGTGAAGTTACAATCTTCAACATGCAAGGTGCTTTGGTTAGAAATTATATAAAAGATGATCCATTAACGTCGGTTGATTGGGATCTTAAGAATCACCAAGGAATTCCGATTGCAGGTGGATTATATCTCGTACACATTCTGATAGAAATTCCAGATGAAAACGGAAATATCGTCGAAAACGAAAAAATCCTAAAGTGGTATGGCGTTTTAAGACAACCAGACCTGGATAACTTGTAAGATTCTAAAGTTTTAATTTGAAATTCACAGAGGATGAAAATAAATAAATTAATTAAAAACACATTTTTAGTAGGAATGGCATTCGGATTAAGCGGTGCTGCTTTCGCTGGAAATGGTGACAGAGTTGGTTCGGCAGGAGCAACAGAATTGCTAATCAACCCTTGGGCAAGAAGTGCCGCTTGGGGAGACGCAGGAGTTTCTTGTGCAAATGGACTTGACGCCGTATTTACGAATATCGCTGGATTAGCCTTTACGGAGAAGACACAAATTCGCTTCGACAGAACAAATTGGCTTGGCGGTGCTGGAATTAATCTTAATTCAGCAGGATTTGCACAACGTGTTTCTGAAAGCAGTGTAATCTCTGTAACCGTCATGGCAATGACCTTCGGGGACATTGATATTACGACGGTAGATTTACCTGAAGGCGGAATTGGAACGTTTTCACCAACATATTCGAACTTTAATGTCGGATATGCACGTGAATTCTCGAATTCAATCTATGGTGGAATTAACTTCAAAGTAATCACTGAATCAATTGCTGATTTAAGAGGTACTGGTGTAGCTGTTGATGCTGGAATTAGATACGTAACTGGTGAAGAAGATCAAATGAAGTTTGGTATTGCATTAAAAAATATCGGACCAACAATGAGCTTCAATGGTGATGGACTTGGACAACAAGTTGAGTATCCAGGAACTGGAGACCTTGCTACATTGGAGCAAAGATCGGCAACTTTTGAAATGCCTTCTTTACTTTCAATTGGTGGATCTTATGATTTTAACTTTACTGAAACAAACAAGTTAACTGCAGCATTAGCGTTTTCTGCAAACTCTTTTTCAAATGATCAGTTCCGCCTAGGAGCTAATTACGAAATGGAATTAGAAAAAGCAAGATTCAACTTAATGGCTGGATACGTATATGAGTCAGGTGTATTTCAATCTACATTTGGTTACGAGCAACGTGGAACAGCAATGAGCGGTTTAACTGCGGGAGTTTCTGTAGATGCAATTGTTGGAAAAAACAAAAGCATGCTAGGAATTCAGTATACTTTTAGAAATACTAGAAATTTCGACAATGTTCATTCAATTGGATTGTCAATAGAAATTTTGTAATACAATTACTTGTTCTGCCATCCTTACTGATGCGAAAGTAAGGATGGCAAGATAAGATTTAAAATAATAACCACCCCCAATGGTGGTCATTGACCCAAAATGTGCGTTGAGCGCGACCTATGTTAGCAATACGTTAATATATGGTCACAGTTTTACCAGGTGTGTATTCGGCTTTTAATTGAAAGATTAAGAGTAATTCTATTGTTATAAAACATGGAATTCAGTTCAAAAATTGCGAAACTTTCTTCCTATAATCTTCATTTTTAAATACGCTGTAGTGCCCATTTGTGAAATAATTGTGGGCCATGTTGGTATAGTTTATACCCTCTTTATAGATTAGGTGTACGATTCGATTTTTTTATCTATTAACTCAAAATTGAAAGGTTATGAAAAAGTCGATTTTTATTCTTATTGCCGTTTTTTGAGCAAACAGTGTTCTTGTGGATGGTTATGAGGCGATAATGGTGACGATATGATTTGGAATCCATCTTCAAATTTCAGCGACAATGTGGGAGATCCAATTTTCGGTGGAATGCATTATGTTTAAGTGTTCGGAGAAAAAGCCCAGGGAGAAAATTCCCCTGCGTATGATAATGGCAAATGGTTGCGCGAACGATTTGAACCAGATACGACTCAAACTGTTCGTAGACAACAATATCGCAAAGCTTGGAAAACTTGCTTTTGGGTAATGGAACCTATGTTGGCTGATAGACAAGAACTGTTAGCAACTGACGTAAAGATTAGCGCTCGAATTAATAAACCTTATGCTGAGGACAATTTAAAAGGAGCTAATGAAGGTTTTCCGCTTTATCAATTTGGGTTTGAAAACCCATCTAATATTGAAGATGCAGACCGCCTAGTTTCTGTTATTGATAATATTAACATAGTGCCAAAACCTTACTATGCATATAGTCAACACGAAACGAATAAACGAGATAATCGGGTCAAAATCACCAATTTGCCAGAACGTTGTGAAGTCACGATATTCAACATACAGGGGGCATTGGTACGTTCTTATGTGAAAGACGATCCTTTAACGTCAATTGATTGCGATTTACGTAATTATCAAAGTATTCCAATCGCTGGCGGAATGTATATTGTTCATGTGAAAATTGAAGTGCCTAACATGAACGGAAACCGTGTTGAACAAG
>Ga0213869_10002454_pt1 | contig 12859 bp, 10 predicted proteins | sample PICome_10_FD_160083 | JGI IMG/M metagenome (GOLD analysis project Ga0213869, IMG submission 160083) | Coastal seawater microbial communities near Pivers Island, North Carolina, United States - PICO132 | ecosystem: Environmental > Aquatic > Marine > Coastal | place: USA: North Carolina...
CCCCACAAGTTACTCTAACAAGAGACATTGTTCAAGCAATTAATGAACGAGGAGATTTAATCTCAGCATTTGAAAAGTTACATGAGAATCCATCAAAAGGGTACCATATCTTAGAATTTGCACCAGGAGTTGAATGTTTACCCTTACCAACTCAAACTTTACCTCCTGCAACACATACTAATTGTTACGTTTTAGGGGTCTCTGGAGGAGAAAGAATAATTGTAGATCCTGCTGCAAAAAGTAAAGAGGCTCTAGATATATTGAGGAATAAAGTCAGAGAAATAGAAAGTACAGGAAGCAAAGTTATTGCAACAATATTTACACATAAACATCCTGACCATATTGGAGACTTGGAGAATATCTCAAAGATATATCAAGCACCCATATGGGCGAGTAAAGAGACATTGGAAATAATTCCTAAATGTGAATCGAATATAATTCTGAAAGAAGGATATGAATTCAATTTAATCGGAAAGGGAGAATCGATATTTTGGAGCATAATAGAAACTCATGGGCATTGCCCCGGACATATCTGTTTGGTAGGAGATGCAGGTATTATTAGTGGAGATAATGTGACAGTTATAGGAACTATTCTAGTACCATCAAGTGATGGAGATATGAATCAATACTTAGAAGGATTAGAAAGAATCAAAAATCTGAATCCACCATTATTATTCCCAGGGCATGGTCCATTTTCAGCAAATCCTCAGAGACTACTAAACAGATATATTACTCACAGAAATGATAGGCACATGTTAGTATATAATGCTGTGAAAAATAATAATAAAGAACTCGTATCGATTGCTAAAAAATCGTATGAAGATACTCCCGATGCACATCCTGCCTTACTAATCGATCAAACATTATCACATCTTAAAGGGCATATTAAATCAGAGAACATTAGAGAAGAAGATGGGAGATATTACATAAATTAGTCATGTAAGTCTAAATTCCGGGTCAATATTGAATAAGTAAGTATTACTAGAAGGGGTATAAGATAGGAGATTTTACAATGCCAGACGATAGATGGTGGGACAATGGGAAATCGGAAAAGGAAGAGCTTGGTTCTAAAGAAGAAGTAGAAGAAATGATGAACCATACTGAAATGATGAACATCAAAAGAGAAGAAGAAATGGCGCAAGCACAGCATGAATTCAATATGAATAAGATAAATCAAGAAATGCTTGAAACAAAAGCCGGAACTCTTACAGGAACGATAAATCAAGGCGCTGTGATGAATCAAACAAAGAAAGAAGGCCCATTTAGTTGGATGACTGATGACCCAGGATATCTTTTTCTAGCAATTATTGTTTCTTTAGGACTTGTAGGATCAATTGTTGCTTCAATATTGACACCAGATATTGATGAAATTTGGGGGACGGCTGATGGTACCGTTTTAGAAGGCACTGAATGGTGGGAGTGGGAAATAGAGGAAGAAGAAGAAGATTGTCTATACGATGAATATTACGATGAATACTACGACTGTATATATACATACTATTACACATATGATTGTGGAGCAGATGTCATCTATAATTACTCGATATTAGGAACAGAATACATTGGCGAAGAATTTGATTGGTTCCTAGGAAATTGGGACGATTATTGTTTAGAAATTGTTGAGAATGAGACATTACCATTGGGTCACCCGGTCACGGTTTGGTACAAGCTTGATGATAATGGAATTAGTCAAATGGAAACACCCAGTGATAGGGGTGCATTTTTGGCATTCTTTGGACTGTGTTGCTTGCTCCCTATTTTGCTAAGTTTACTGTTCTTTATGTATTTTGAAGGGAATAATGACCAATATGAAAGTTCGGAATCTAACGGCAGTAATGAGGTACATCATTACCACCATGGTGGAGGAATAATGGGAGGAGTGTATTATGGAAGCCCATGGTATAGGAGACCATGGTTCCATCGTCGGAGAAGTAGAAGGAGGGTACGAATCTCAAGTAGTGGTAGTCGTCGCTCAAGTGGTGGCAGTCGTCGCTCAAGTGGTGGCAGTCGTCGCTCAAGTGGTGGCAGTCGTCGCTCAAGTGGTGGTAGTCGTCGCTCAGGTGGTGGCGGAAGAAGATCTCGTTGAGTCTTGGATATTACGGAAGTGGACAAATGGAAACACATTGGGAGGGAATTCCCAAACTCCCGAATTGCGAAGGTAAAGAGGACTGGATTAAAGTCTCAGAAAATGTCTCATTGAGAGTTTTTTTATGGAAACCCATAGATAAATCTCTTAGAAAATTATCACCAATAGTCATGGTTCCAGGGTGGGGATCGGTTTTCGAAGGCTGGAGGCCTCTAATCACAGAATGGGTTGGAAGAAGGCCAATAATATACATTGAAACAAGGGAAAAATCAAGTGCTATTTTTGAAACTAAGATGGAAATAAAAGATTTTTATATGAGCGAATTCACCAATGATATAGCAGAAATAATAAGGATTCTCGATTTAAAAAATGATTTGCACTTCTTCTCATCATCCCTAGGCTCAACAATACTAATCGACGGTATGCAATCTGGGGTAATATATGGGAAAAGTTCAATCTTTTTAGCTCCAAATCAAAGATTTATATTCCCACTATGGGCTAAAATTTTGATTAAAATGCCCTTACCAAATTTTACATTAAAATGGCTGATTAAAGCAGCAGTATGGGGCGTAGAAAGAAAAGTGAAAGAAGATGGGCAAAAGATTCGTTATCGAAGAACACTATTGTCTCAAAATTTCGAAAGGATTCGATTTTCTGCAAGATATTTGATGAAATATACATTACCAGATAATTTATCAAATATAATTATTCCATGCGCAATAATAACCGCAGATTCAGATAAATTACATGGTGTAAAAGACATAGAGAACATTGCAGATAGGATTCCTAATTCAAAGATAATACAAGTCCCATCTAATCAATATGCGCATGAAGCTGATTTTCTCAAAGAGATTGAAGATTTTCATGAATCTATATAATTACAGCACATAAGCCAAAGCGATTGCCTGATGAAGGATGGCTCTTACCGGATAATGAGATACATGCGTGAACAGGCCTCATCTTTTGACGTGGCACGTATTGTGCGTGAGCTTTCAAAGATGATAGGGGCAAGAGCAAGAAAAGCGTATCAACCGCATTATGAACAGGTCGTGATACGACTGAATCCCAAAGGCTCACCGTCTTCTGATTTAGTAATAGTTAGTGGAAGGAGGTTGTATCTTTCTCAACGAGATAGGCCTATGCCATCACAACCATCACAATTTGCAATGGTGCTTAGAAAACATCTCAATAATTCGAGATTAATAGAAGTGGCACAATTAGGATTTGATAGAATTATATCTTTAACTTTTGAGCATGGGAGTGGAAAATTAAAACTAATAATAGAACTATTCAGAGATGGTAATGTATTACTTCTGGATAACGAAGACATAATTATTCAACCATTAACGCATGCTAATTACGCCAGTAGAACACTGAAAAGAGGTGTCAAATATGTTTCACCACCACCTGCTATAGATCCTCGAGAAATTGATAGAGTAAAACTAGACCAACTACTCGATGGAAGTAATGATGATTTGATTAGAACATTAGCAGCAAGAGGTAATCTTGGAAGAATATATGGTAGCGCTATTTGTGCATCGGCAGAATTAGATGAGAAACTAAATGCTAAGGAACTCGACGATAGTCAAAGAGAAAAATTGGATAGTTCGATAAAGATGTTACTAAATGAACTTGCTGAGAATCAAAGCAGTAGAATGTGGTTTAGCAATAATGAGACCCTTAAATTATGGAATAATTCTGTAAACACCTCGGATAAAGATAGCGCAGCAGAGGGTATTACAGAAATAGCACCTATAGATTTAAGATATTTAGACCATGATTTGTCAATTGAAATACCATCTCTATGTCATGGCTATGATTCTGTATTTGGCCCTCATGACGCCTCAGCATTTATACGAAGAGAAGAGGAAAAACTTGTCAGTATTGGACAAGATGAAGGAGAAAAAAAGGCAAAATTAGAGAGAAGAGCGGATCAACAAAAAAATGCGATAGGAAGATTTCTATCACAGGCGGCAATTAGTCAAGAATTAGGTAAAGCAATGCAAGAAAATTGGACGCATCTAGAACATATAATGAAGGAATTTAATGAACAAATATCTAAACTAACATGGCAAGAAGTCGCAGAAAAATCTAGGGAGGTTCCTTGGATTGATAGGCTGAATCCAGAAAAAGGGACTTTTGTGGCATTTCTTCCGGATGAAGAGGGAGATCCTGGGTCAAGTGTTACTCTCCATGCCAATAAATCAGTGCATCAAAATGCACAAAGATATTTTCAAGAGGCAAGAACCTTGAAAGATAAATCTAAAGGTGCAGAAAAAGCACTAAAGGATACTGAAAATTCTAAATTAAGGCAAGAAAAGAAGAAAGCAAAAGATGTTGCGGCTGGAAGAGTTAAAGGACTCCAAAGAAGCAAGAAGTTTTGGTTTGAAAAATATAGGTGGGCAATTCTTGAAGGGGGACATATATTTGTTGGAGGAAGGGATGCTAGAGGAAATGATACAATAGTACGTAAACACCTCAATTCAAATGATATTTATGTTCATGCGGATTTACATGGCGCACCTTCTTGTTCACTGAAGTTAAAGGATGGATTCAGCCCATTAACAGGCATCACAAATCTACCAGAAGGAGTTATTTCATTGCAAATTACTCAGAACTTAGGGGAAAATGTAGAAGATGCAAGAGACCTAGATGAAAAAATACTCGCTCAGGCGGCTCAAATGGCAGTTTGTTGGTCCAGAGCATGGGGTTCAGGGGGGGCTGCAGCAACTGCCTTCCATGTTAGACCCAGTCAGGTTTCCAAACAAACTGAAAGTGGAGAGTCACTTGGCAGAGGAAGTTTCGTTGTAAGGGGAAAACGCACCTGGCACAGAGATTTACCATTAGAATTGGGAATGGGCATAGGGGTGATTAACGGAGTGCCATTACCAATTTGTGGAACTATTGAAACAATTTCAGGCATGTTCGAAAAATGGATCAAAATTACCCCAGGTAGAGAAAAGAAAGAATCTATTGCTAATAAAATAGCTAAGGCATCGGGGCTTACTCAAGATGATGTTTTAGCATCTTTACCCCCAGGTGGATGCACGATAGAAGACTATGGAATCATGAAGAAGACTTAGAGGTAATATTCCATTCTGGAGCAGTTATTGCGTACAATGCCGCATCAACATATGTATCATAAAGCAATTCTCTATCTTTTATTATTCCCTCAAGCCTCATACCTAATTTTTCTGCAACTTTACGACTAGCAAAATTTTCAACCGCTGCTTCAATTACAAAACGATGAATTTGGTTATTCGAAATTAAATTATTAATCAAAGATATGCAACAACGATTTACTATTCCTTTACCAACTTTCTCTTCAGATATCCAATACCCCAATCCACATGATTTATTATCCCAGTCAATCCAATTAATACTAATAGTGCCAACTAAATCATTATTTTCTCTTATCAACCAAACACCTGAACTTCCTTGAATACGATTTTTCTGAGAGATTTCAATGAAATCAAGTTCATCTTTGACAGACAAATTATTATCTAGCCAAGGTAACCATTCTCTGAGATATTGTCTGTTATCATCTACTAATGAGAATAATTCTACGGCATCTTCAGAGGTCGGAACAATAATTGATAATTCATCATCGACAATAATTATTGGAGATAATATAAACCCTAATTTATCATGGTTATTATTGAATCCTGAAAAATTAGACATATAGGCCCCTAAGGGCTTTATTATTTGAATTTCATGCATTAATTAGACTTTTATATTGAAAAATCGGAACGGCCGAGACAGTAATGATTCAAGAGTGAAACGCTATCGGACGACCATGAGTGGCCAGAATTGGACTTATGGAAATTATTTACAGTTAGAAGAATTACTAAGTCTTCAGGGCGATGAAAGAGGCATCTCATCTGATGAAATGCATTTTATTATTGTTCACCAAACTTTCGAATTATGGTTCAAGCAAATAATTAGAGAACTGTCTGAGGTGAGAAATCTACTCTCTCAAGAACAAGTTCCAGAGAAAGATATCCCCAAAGCAGTTGAACACTTAGGAAGAACTACTGAAATTTTCAAGTTGATGGGGGCTCAATGGACTGTTATGGAAACCCTAACTCCACAAGGTTTCCTATCATTTCGAGATGGTTTGGGTTCGGCTTCGGGGTTTGAATCTTTTCAAATGAGGAAATTCGAGATACTTTTAGGACTAAAAAATGAAGATAGATTATTTGGCATGGATCCGATTGATACATTCAGAAAACTAGCTGGTAATAGCGATAATGATGCTGCCATACTTTCAGATTTAGAACAAATGGCATCAAATCCATCATTAGAAGAATCATTAATGAAATGGATTTCTAGAACCCCAATAATGGGTTCTATTTATGCATCAGAGAATGATGTCGAATCTGTTCAAAAATATGTTAATTCGCATTTAGCTGCTCACAAATCAATGGGGGAATTGGCAGCAGAACGAATGTCTGGGTACGGTGTCTCAGATATAGAAAAGGCAAAAGCAAGATTTAATTCAGCGCATGAAAGTGCCATCTCATTTCTCATGCCTGAAGGAAAACTTAGTAGGGCGAGAGCGAGTTTGTTGTTCATAGAATCATATAGAGAATTACCACTTTTAGCTTGGCCGAGAAAACTTATAGATGCAGTTGCAGAATTAGAAGAGTCTATGGTAAAATGGAGGCATTCACATGCAAGAATGGTAGAGCGGATTATGGGTAGACGCATTGGGACAGGTGGAACCAGTGGAGTAGATTATCTAGACAAAACTTCTCAATACAGAGTTTTCAAAGACCTATGGGCTGTTCGAACAATTCTAGTGAAATCAGACTCACGACCTGATTTGATAAATCCCAGTTTCTATGGTTTCAACTCTGATAATGTATCATAATAACTAGTTTGCTAATAGCACTATTCAAGACCATAACCTCACTCGAAGAGTTATGCCTAAAGCAGTGATATGTGCTTATGCAAGGACGCCTCAAGGTAAATTTAGAGGCGCTCTGTCGAATTATTCGGCTACAGAACTCGGTTCTAAAGTAGTAAAGAATCTTATGGAGAGAGTCAATTTAAATCCTGAAAGTGGGATAGTCGATCAAGTATATATGGGGCAGGTTTTACAAGCCGGTTCTGGACAAGCACCTGCTAGACAAGTCGCAATAAATGCAGGTTTACCATACTCAACACCATGTACTACGATCAACAAAGTTTGTGGTTCTAGCCTGAAAGCGGTGATGATTGCAGCTAGTGATATAATCTCGGGACATGCTAATGTAGTAATAGCTGGAGGCATGGAATCAATGAGTAATGCACCATATTTCATCCCAAATATGAATAAAGGAGATGATATTGAATTTAAATCTCTGAAATCAATAATGACACATGATGGATTGACAGATGCCTTTGACGGAACGACAATGGGTATGACAGGAGAAATTGTTTCTTCTGAATTTAATCTTTCTAGAGAACAATCAGATGCATATGCTGTACGTTCACATGCTTTAGCTAATGCTGCATGGGAAAATGGATGGTTAATAAATGAAGTAATTGAAATGGAGGAGCTTAGTCGCGATCAAGGCATTAGACCCGGGACAAATATGGGTACTTTGACTAAATTAAAAGCAGTATTCAAAGAAAATGGGCAAGTGACAGCAGGTAATGCCAGTCAAGTATCGGATGGAGCATCCGCAGTTTTAGTTTGTTCAGAGGAAATGGCTAAACAAAAAGGATGGCCTATATTAGTTGAAATCTTGGACTATACTACATCAGGAGTTGAACCAAAAAGAGTCATGGTAGCACCTATATCTGCTGTAGAAAATATTCTTCGGAAAAATAATTTAGATATTATGGATATAGATATTGTAGAACATAATGAGGCTTTTGCAGCAGCGTCAGTAGCAGTACAAATGGCTCTTAAAATACCTGAAGATAGATTCAATGTCCATGGAGGTGCTGTTGCATTAGGGCACCCATTAGGAGCTACTGGAACACGCTGTCTAATGACCACAATTAATGCATTAGAAAGAACTAATGGGAACAAAGGAATTGTAACTATCTGCCTCGGTGGAGGCAACGCAGTAGCCATGTTATTAGAAAGAAAATAATAGTGATTAGATATAATTTACGACTTTAAAGCATCATTTAATCAGTCAATGCCCTTATGTGGGGGTCGCTGGCCGTTCTATATCATGGTCAAGCCAGCAAGAGCACATACCCGCTTTGAAAAAGCACGAATTATTGGCGCTAGAGCACTGCAAATTAGTATGGGAGCACCTTTGTTCGTATCAGAAGATGAATTAAGACAGGAATTTTCTGGAGAATTGATTCAACTTTATGGTGTGGATGATGCCAAAGAAAGAGTTGTACTTGACCCTATGAAAATTGCTACTCTTGAATATATTAAACACCGAATACCAATTGATGTTGAACCTCATCTTGATGAATAAAACAAAAATATATCTATGACAATTAGGTCGTGAGATAGTGGGATTCGAAAGAGTCAATATTAGCAAACTAACTGCTGCCATTATTGGATTGACAATAATTGTAATAGCAGCTGGTGGAGTAATCAGAATTTATGATGCAGGAGAATCTTGTCCTGACTGGCCGACATGTTTCGGAACATGGGGGTTCGATGTATCTGAAGAAGATCAGCAAGAATGGTTCGAGGAAAATCCTGATGAGATAGACTCCAGGGGTTCTTGGCATACTTATACATCGTTCCAGATCTTCACAGAATGGATTCATAGACTCTTAGCAGGAACTCTATTAGGGCCATTGGTATTATTGAACTGGTGGATAATAAGGAAAGATGAAGAATTAGTAGGAGAGGTAGAACTGGCATCTTTAGTATCTGTTATTCTAATATTGTGGCAAGGTTTCCTAGGATATGTAACGGTGAGGATGGATAACCTACACTGGAGTGTAGCACTCCACTTAAGTTCTGCATTATTATTTTTAATGTCTCTAATATGGATTTGGTTAGCAACGGTTAGAGATAAAGAAGAGATTCCCGATTGGATTGCGTTCGACCCTATATTGGCAAAAAGATGGAAAAATCGTGTAATTTTACTTTCATTTGGAACTTTCATTAGCCTATTCGTAGGAGTATTTGTTTCTACTACTCCTGGTGCAAATCAAGGATGCGGAGTGTTGGGTTTTCCGAATTCTTGGCCTTTGTGTAATAGTTCATTATTAGAAGAAATTATAGATTACGAAGCACAATCACAAATCATACATAGAATAATCGTTGGTTTAGTAGGCTTAATTCTTGTTTTTACATGTTATATTATTTGGAAAGAAAGTAGAGATGAAGAATATGGCTCGTTACTATGTAAATGGATTTGGTTAGCTACCATTCTATACTTACTGAATATGGGGTTAGGAGGGTTGTATGTTCTTTCTGCCAAATTAGAAGGATTTGAAATAACATATTTCGAGTTACTATCGTTAATACATCTCATGATTGGATCTTTGACATTTATTATATTAACAACTCTATTATTAGCAGTCAATAGAGTCACGCTATTTGAGAAAAAATATCTAGTACCTGATAATAGCAGTCAATGAGTTTCAAAGACTAGTGGCAGTAGGGGCTATTATGTCAGAGACGAGGGCACTAGGGAATACTCTCTTTTCTTTGACAAAACCAAGAGTTGTTGTACTATTACAGATAACTGCAATGTGCGCTATACTTAGTCACGATTTAATAAAATTAAATACAGTAGATGGCAATACTTTAGAGAATATGTTTATCGTATTTATTGGAGGATATTTGACCGCAGGTGGAGCCAATTGCATCAATATGTGGTACGATAGAGATATTGACCCAATTATGAATAGAACGTCGAAAAGACCTCTTTCTGTAGGAGAAATATCCCCTAGGGCCGCATTAACATATGGAATAATGATATCAATAATTGGGACTATTTGGTTAGTAAAAATGGCTAATCAAGTCGCTGCATTTTGGGCTCTTTTTAGTATACTGTTTTATGTATTCATATATACAATTTGGTTGAAAAGGTCGAGTACACAAAATATTGTCATAGGCGGAATTGCAGGTTCAACTCCGCCAGTAATAGGATGGTGTGCTGCAGAAGGAGATTTAGAAATATCAATTAGTACATTCCGGGAATTCATAAATTCAATTTTTGAAATTGGAGGTTATATGCCATGGTTTATGTTCCTATTGATTTTCTTATGGACTCCACCTCATTTTTGGGCTTTAGCACTATATCGTTCCGAAGAATATGAAAAAGTAGGTGTTCCAATGTTACCCAATGTTAAGGGTAAAAAAAGAACATTAGTAGAAATGAAAATTTATGCAATAATCTTGATATTATTGTCAATAACCGCACCTTTAAGCTATCATGAGATAGATTCTTGGAATGAAATCAATTTTAATATCAATAACTCATTAATTATCTTAAACACAATGTCACTAAGTATTTGGTATGGATTAACTGTTTGGAAAATTGATGTAATGGAAGAATATGATGAAAATGATAGAATGCCGTCCGCATCTCATTCATTTTTTGTATCTCTAAGTTATCTAGCATTTATGTTCATTGCCCTAGTATTATCAAGTGTAGGATTTGAAGGATCTTTGATAAGTCTGATGATTATAGTGATTCTAATATCACGTAATATGAAAAGTAGAAAGTAATTTTAAAAATCAAAGAACCTGAATAAGTAGAATTAGAATCCGATGGATTCAAACACCTAGTAGTTCGTCCACGAATCGTAAGAACGGAGGTATCAGAGATGAAGGAATCAGAACTAATCTATGATTGGAATACCATAGACTATGAAATCAAAAGAATTTCATCTCAACATCCACACGATGTTTGGTTCGATGATGAAACACTGAGAGATGGTCTACAAAGCCCTAGTGCAAGGAATCCCACGATTAAACAAAAAATAGAATTAATTGATTATATGGAAAAATTAGGCATTCAGAAAGTAGATTTAGGGCTACCAGGAGCAGGAATATTTCACATAGAGCATATTGATTCAATGCTATCACATATTACTGAAAAGTCCTATGATTTAAGACCAGGCTGTGCTGTTAGAACAGTAGTGAGTGATATTGAACCATTAGTCAATCTTCAAGCAAAATATGAAACACAGATACAGGCAAGTGCTTTCCTTGGAACCAGCCCTATACGCCAGTATACAGAAGGATGGGATATGCAACGAATAATCTCAACCGCAGAAAAAGCAGTTACTTTTGCTGTAGATAATGATATTCCTGTAATGTTTGTTACTGAAGATACTACAAGAAGTAAACCTGAAGAAATTAAGGAAGTTTATACTCGTGCTATTGAATTAGGGGCAGATAGAATTTGTATATGTGATACATGTGGACATGTAACTCCAAACGGAGTCAAGAAATTATTAGCATTCATTCAAGAAGAAGTAATACCCGATTCTGGAGTAAAACGTAGAGATATTGAAGTGAATTGGCATGGACATCAGGACAGAGGGCTTGGAGTTGCAAACAATTTAGCAGCAGTAGAAGCAGGTGCTGACGTGATACATGGTACGGCATTAGGAGTTGGAGAAAGAGCAGGAAATGCACCATTAGATCAGACGTTAGTAAATCTGAGTTTAATGGGTGTAATAAAAAACGATTTGACATCACTTAATGAGTATGTGCAAAAAGCTCACGAATATATTGAAGTTGCTCTACCAAGAAACTACCCCGTATTTGGTAAAGACGCATTTGAAACAGGTACAGGTGTGCACGCTAGTGCGGTGGTTAAGGCGATGAAGAAAGGAGATGATTGGCTTGCAGATAGAATATATTCAGGAGTACCTGCACAAGATTACGGATTAGAACAGGTTATTCGAATAGGACATATGAGTGGACGCTCGAATATTACTTGGTGGTTAAATAAAAATGATTATCAAATAACTGATGATTTAGTAGCATATCTATTTGATATTGCAAAGAAACAAAGAAGGCTAATGGAAGATTCAGAAGTACACATGGCAATCTCTGAATGGAAAAATTTATGATTATTGTTAATGCATAAATGACGAATGCCTAAAACCTCATTGAACGCGACAGGGGTATGCGTTCAGCAGTATTCGCCTTCTTGATTTTATTTTTGGCCCCCTTTTCTGGTTTAGTTGCTGCTGATTCAAATCTAAATCAAGAAATTGAAGAAGACATAAAATTAATGATTCCTACATATTCTATCGCTGTACAATTAGCGTTTGAAAGAGTCTCGGATTTAGACCAGTATAGCTTAGAGGAGATCAGGGATACGAAACAATGGTTAATAGTAACAGGGTATGATATTGAAACCCAGAAATCGTTTCTTTCAATACCTGCTGAAATTGAAATGGCACCAGTTTTGGATGGAGCGTATATCTGGACTTTTAAAACTTCATTAAATATAGTTGAGATACTAGAAGAAATCTATCAAAATAAAGATATTGAGTCATTTTCACCACTTGTTGCTAAGCAACAAATAGCTAAGAGCGCACCTAATGACGAGGATTTTACTGATCAATGGCACCTCAAGAATACTGGACAAACCTCAGGACTATCAGGAGAAGATGCAAACGTCACTTCAGTATGGAATTCCTATACAGGAAATGGCGTGATAATCAGTGTAGTAGATGATGGCTTAGACAAAGATCATCCAGATATTTCACCGAATTATTCACCTACTCATTCTTATGATTGGTGCAATAGTGATTCCGACCCAACGCCAACTAGTAATAATGGTCATGGAACTGCTGCTGGAGGAGTCGCTGCAGCTGCTGGAAATAATACAATAC
>Ga0213869_10002456_pt1 | contig 12859 bp, 8 predicted proteins | sample PICome_10_FD_160083 | JGI IMG/M metagenome (GOLD analysis project Ga0213869, IMG submission 160083) | Coastal seawater microbial communities near Pivers Island, North Carolina, United States - PICO132 | ecosystem: Environmental > Aquatic > Marine > Coastal | place: USA: North Carolina...
TGCTCAGCGCCATCCTTCCCTTACTTCCTCCCGAACAAGCCAGGGCCATCTGGTTAGTGGAAGCTTACCTTGCCACTGGCGACATCATACATGGCACCGATGATCTCAATCTCATTGGCTTCAAGCATTTCATTGAGAACAGAGCTATTCTCTCTAATCTTGGCTAGGGTAAACTCGACATTCTTTGCCGCCACGGCGTCGACAAATGCTGCGTTGGCAGAGCTGCGGTCCGCCCCTTCAGGAGTCTCAACAGCATCCACGGCAGGCGTGATCTTCTCAAGCAGCTGTGTTAGATTGCCCAGCTCTGCCTTATCACACGCTCCCTTGATAGCACCGCAAGAGGTATGCCCCATGACCACAATGGCTTTGGCACCGGCCACCTTGCAGGCAAATTCCAAGCTTCCGAGAATGTCCTCGTTGACAAAGTTGCCTGCGATTCTGGCATTAAAAATATCACCGATGCCTTGATCAAAAACAATCTCAGTGGGAATACGTGAATCAATGCAGCTCACCACCGCGGCAAAGGGGTATTGCCCAGCAGCCGTTTGTGATACCTGCGACTGGTAATCACGATTGCTTGATGAGCCGGCTGTGAATCTAACATTCCCCTGCTTCAGCATCTCAATGGCCTGAGAAGGTGTGATCGCTGACTGGCTTTCCGGTGTTTGTGTTGTCGACATAATATGGTGGCAGGATGGGGAGTGCCGCTATGAATATGCTTTTTCAAGTGAAATGGTCAAGAGCATCAGCCCATTTCTTACGGCTATTATTAACCTTACTCAGGCACAAAGTCCCGCGTTTGGCTGCTTGTTGCTAATCCCACCATGTTACGGCTTCTTGAGTTTGCCCTACTTGCTTACTGATGCAGGCAGCTCGGGCCGTAGGTCCTTGTTATCCTTCTGTGGGTAAAGTGCTTTCTTGGCCTCCAAGTCCTTGATCATGGCCGTCATGATCGTCTGTAATTTTTCCGGATGGCTCTTTGACAGGTCTTTCTTTTCGTAAGGATCTTGCTTCAAGTTAAAGAGCTCATACTTGGGGCTGAGTTCTTTTGCTTTTGCCTTCTGGCCTCTTCCTGGCAGTGGGTAGTGATAGATGACTTTCCAGCCGTCATTGACATAGCTGGTGAAGTAGCTGCTGCGGTGGTCGTGGGGGAAGTGGTTGAGGAAGTCTTCCTTGCGGGTCTCGTTCCTGTTACCCGCAAACTGTGGCGTGAGGTCGTAACCATCCAAGGGCATGTCTTTGGGGAGCTCAACTTCTGCCAGCGCGCAGATGGTGGGCACCAAGTCGAGGATGGTTCCCATCTGAGTTTGGATCGCACCTGCGGGAATGGGTAGTTTCTGCTGCGATGCGTTGTTTTTATCTGCCTCACCCCAGGCAGCGATGAAGGGAACGAGCATGCCACCCTCGTAGCGCCAGCCCTTTTTCTGCCGGTAAGGAGCTGAGCTGTTGTGCTCTCCTTTGCCGAGCGGCGCATCAGAGCCGTTATCGCCGACGAAGATGATCAGGGTGTTGTCGGCTACCTTGAGTTCCTTCAGTTTGACGATGAGGTCTCCGAGGGACTTGTCCATGCCTTCGACCAGAGTGGCGTAGGCTTGGGCGTGTTTGTTTGCTCCAGACTGGGCGTAGTTTTTGGCGAAGCGTGGGTCAGAATCGAACGGAGCATGCAAGGCATAGTGCGACATGTGGAGGAAGAAAGGTTTCCGCTCTTTAACACAGGCTTCGATGTGTCGATTTGCCTCCAGGGTGAGGGCTTCGGTGAGGAAGGTGTCTGTGCCGTGGTATTTCTCCAGGTGCGGAACCTGTCCTGTTTTCCCGTTACGCGCGTAGTTTTTTTCTGCGTAATAGCTGCCGGGCTGCCCTGCGGAAAAGCCGCCGACGTTGATGTCGAAGCCGAGGTTGAGAGGCTCTGAGCCTTCGTGGTTATCTGGGCCAAAGTGGGCTTTGCCCACATGGATCGTCTTATACCCCGCCCCTTGCAGCAGGCGTGGTAAGGTGATGCTGGTTTTGTTCAGGCCTGTCCAATTCCACTCGGCAGGGCCAAAGTTGCCACGGTTGTTGCTCTGCGGTTTGATCCAAGTGGTGGAGCGATGGCGGGCGGAGTTCTGCCCGGTCATGATCGACGCCCGAGTGGGGGAGCAAACCGAGTGGGCGTAGAACCGAGTGAACCGAGTTCCCGCTGCCGCCAGCTTCTCCATGCTCGGCGTGCGGTAGAATTCGTTGAGTGGATATTTCTGTGGCTCTCCTTTGGCATCAACAACAAAGGGAACCGAGGTGTCCATCAGCCCCATGTCATCGACGAGGAAGAGGATGATGTTCGGTTTTATAGAGCTTGCCCTCCTCTTGAAGGCTTCGCCTTCAGACCGTCGGCCGCTGGAGCTTGCACTTTCATCGCTCGTCCGGTGCTCGGCAGTAGAGCGCTTGCCCTGCTGCTCAGCAGGAGCAGCCACCGAAGAGTGAAGGGTGAAGAGTGAAGAGAGAAATAGGGAAGCAAGGAATTTCATGGTATTGATAGATTTCTTTGGTTTGCCGGTTCATTGAACACAGATGGCACGGATGAAAGAGGATGAGCACAGATTTTGGTGTGGTCGGTGCTATCAGTGATCTGTGTCAATCGGTGGTCATCTGTGTAATCTGTGTTAGAAAAAAGATTGATTCGATTCGTGCGCCTGGTTGTTAGTTTGACGATGCTTCATCGCTACATCCGCCATCGCTCATCAGGCACTGAAGAGTGAGTCGTTTCATAATCTTTTTTTGTGCAGGCGTTCATCTGACAGAAGCCTTCGGATCATACTATTACTGGCAGCCAAGCAATAATCTTACCACATAATTTCACTGCGGTTTCCGAGAGGGTCCTTGTATCACATAAAAAAGCCAGGCCCTTTATTCGCTTGGAAATTTCTGCTGCGAAGAGTAGAGTCTAGCCATGCAAATGACCTCCGAGCAAATCATGCAGGAAGCCAAAGCCTGCTATGACACCAAGGTCGCGCAGGCTCGGCGCATGTCGCTTGCCGAGAAATTCCTGGCAGGTGCCGACCTGTTTGAGGAAGCCTGCCGTTGGACGATGATGGGAATTCGGAATCAATTTCCTAACCTTAACGTCGAAGAGCAACGGGCGGAACTACGTCGTCGTCTTGAGATGATTTAGACCGATGACTGGAAATGATGCCCTGTTAAAACTGTTGGTCGTTCTCAACCGGCTTTCTATTCCTTACATGTTGGTCGGATCATATTCATCCAACATTTACGGTATTCCACGCATGACCATGGATGCGGATCTAGTGCTACAGCTTGATGGTGATGCTTTGAGCGAGCTCAATAAAAACCTTCCCAAGGGCCTCAGTTTAGCAGAGCAAAGCTTTTTCGAAACGGTGACCGCGACTCAAAAAGAACTTTTACGCATCGATGGAACCGATTTTCTGATCGAGCTATTCCATCTCAGCTCAGATCCCTTTGATCAAACCCGCTTTAAGCGTCGGGTTCAGTCCGAAATCATGGAGGATTTACAGGTCTGGTTTCCAACCGCAGAAGATGTGATTATTCAAAAACTGCGTTGGGCACGGAACAAGGATTTTGACGATGTCGTGGCAATTCTCAGGGTCCAAACCAGCCTCGATTTCGATCACATCAATCACTGGTGTGGCCTCCATGAAACCCTCCCGCTGCTCGATAAAGCTCGTGCGGAAGCAGACGAAAGTTGAATCCACAAGATCATCGGGCGATTCGTCTTTGGATTACACCTGTTGAACAGTCAGACCTTATGCTTGTAGCGGGCGGGACGCCCATGCTCCCGTCTGGCACGGTATGATGAAGTTCAGAGTGAAGTGGCCGCTTGCCCCGACAAGGTAGGTGGCATCGTGGTTATCAACAGGCGCTTATTTTACCTTATACCAAGTAGTAAAACAGACGGGACGATTGCCGAGGTGCATTTCTTATCTGGCAAGGCGCGACGCAGGAATGGTGCGGGCACCATGACTAAGGAGAAACAAAGCCATAGGAGAAATTCATCCGGAACCTCATTGATCAGGAAGTGCATTTCATAAAACCTCAAAATCAATCAATCGTCTTGTCTGTTTTGCGGAGTGGTATTATTCCCCAGAGGATCTTTGATCTTTGTTCCCCAGACTCTGCCGTCGAGGGGGTAGACATGGGTGGCCTTGGCGATCTTGTCCCAGTGGACGGCCATTTTTTCAACGACCTCGGGGTGTTGCTTTGCGAGGTTGTTGGTTTCTGAGCGGTCGGCTTCCATATCGTAGAGTTCCCATTTCCCTTTGATGCCTTGTGCTACCAGCTTCCACTTGCCGTCCCGGATGGCTCGGTTGGCGTTATGCTCCCAGATGATCGGGGCACGTTGGTAGCTCTTGCCTGAGAAGCTTGGCACCAGGCTATGGCCGACGAGCTCAGGGTAGCTTTTACCACTTTCTTTTGGCTGGTAGCTCGCTCCCGCCAGCTCCAGCAAAGTCGGCATCAGGTCGGTAACGTGCCCAATCTGGGTGTTCATTTTCTCCTGTGGCTCGATGCCCTTCGGCCAATGGGCGATCAGGGGTGAGGAGATACCTCCTTCATGGGCGTATTTTTTAAAGTAGCGAAAGGGCGTGTTCGAGTAGTTGGCCCAGCTGGGGCCGTAACCGAGTTTGGAGGCATTTGTCCCGTAGGTGGCGATGTCCATATCATCTTTTCCTGAGAAGGAATGCTCACCGCCATTGTCTGAGAGGAAAAGGATGAGGGTATTGTCAAAGGCATCGTGCTTCTTGAGGGTGTCGATGACCTCGCCGATGCCGCGATCCATGGAGTCGATCATCGCGGCATAGATTGCCATACGCAGCTCCATGGCTTCCTGGCGTTTTGGGTCCAGCTTGTCCCAGTCTTTGACCAGAGATACTTTTTTAGAGAGTTTGACGCTGGCGTCGATGACGCCCATCTCGACCATGCGCTGGTATTTTTCCTCCCGCAGCTTGTCCCAGCCTTTTTTGAATTTGCCACGATACTTGGCGATGTCTTCCGGACGGGCGTGCAGCGGTAAGTGCGGTGCGTAATGAGCGAGGTAGAGGAAGAAGGGTTTGTCACTTGAGTTCTTAAAATGCTCGTTGAGGAAGAGATTGGCATGCTTGGTAATGCCCTCGGTGAGGTAGTAGTCCTCTCCGGGTTTGATCGCTTTGTTATCCAGCGTCAGCTTAGGTGTCCAGTAGCTGGCCCCACCGCCGATCATGCCGTAGAAGCGGTCAAAGCCGCGTTGCCGTGGCCAGGAGCTTTTTTCCCGCGAGACATGCCACTTGCCACTGATGTAGGTGCCGTATCCAGCATCCCGAAGGCACTCGGCAATGGTGCGGCAGTCGTCATTGAGGTCACCGTGGTAACCGTAGCTGCCTAAGTCAGCAGCGGTCATCCAGCCAACACCAGTCTGGTGGGGGTAGAGGCCGGTGAGCAGGGAGGCACGCGTCGGGCAACAGCGTGCCGCATTATAAAACTGATTGTAGCGGATGCCGTTTTTTGCCAGCGTGTCGAGATTCGGCGTGTTAATCGTGCTGCCGTAACAGCCGAGGTCGGAAAAACCCATGTCATCAGCCATGATGAGTAGGATGTTTGGTTTTATAGAGCTTGCCCTCCTCTTGAAGGCTTCGCCTTCAGACCGTCGGCCGCTGGAGCTTGCTCTTTCATCGCTCGTCGGCTGCTCGGCCGCTGCTTGCTCCGCAGGGGCAGCCACCGAATAGTGAAGAGTGAATACTGAATACTGAATGAGGAGCAGGGTGAGAAATTTCATCGTTTCTATTTTGTTTGTCGGGCGCGTTTGACTTCGTTAAAGAGGCGGTGCATTTCTTTGAGTGCTTCGGGGTCTTCGAACTTGCCATCATCTCCTGTTTGTTGCTCCCACTTTGCGAGGGTGGCTTGAAATCGCGCGATCCTTTCCTCTTGTACAGGATCTTGTGCCAGGTTATAGAGTTCAAACGGATCGTTTTCCAGGTCGTAGAGTTCTTCCTCGGGCTTGTCCTTGAAGTAAGGGCTCTGGTGCGCGGGGAGCTTGCCCTGATCAAACAGCTTTTTGCCAGCCTTGCTCGCGGCGACATTGCCCAGGCTGTTTTCAAAACAGGTCATAGGCTGCACGTAGTTGCGGATGTATTTGTGTGTTTTTGAACTCACACTGCGGACGCGATCCACATTCATGTCATGGCGATCGCGCATGGCAAACAGGTGCTTGGGTTCAGGCTGTTTGTTCGGCCCAAAAAAGATGCGTCCTTCCATATAGTCGGGGATCTTGCCACCTGCCAGGTCGATGAAGGTTGGGGCCATATCCAAAGCGGAAACCAGTTCGTCAGTTTGAGTGCCGGGCTTGATGTTCATCTTGAATTGTTCAGGGACACGTACGATGAGTGGCATGAGAATACCGCGCTCGTAGAGAAAGCCCTTGCCTCGAAAGATCGGAGGGCCGTTGTCTCCCATCAGGACGATGATGGTGTTCTCATAGAGTCCTTTGGCTTTTAAATCTGCAATCAACTTGCCGATCTTGATATCCAGCAGGTTGATATTCTCCAGATAAGCGCCGAGTTCTTCACGGGCCTCGGGTGTTTCCGGGGTGTAGGGGTGCAGATCGATCTTGGCACGATCAACGGGCTGCTCCGGGCAGGGGAGAAAGGGAAAGAACTCGCCGTTGATTTTCTTGTTCACCCGGTGGGTGTCATAAAACTGGTATTGGCAGAAAAAGGGCTGCTGCTGAGTCAATGCATCCCAGTCGGTGGTATCATAAGGATCGGTTTTGGGATCGAGGAATCCCCAATCTTTTTTGCCGTGGCCGGGAAATCCAATGGCATAACCGGCATCACGTAGGTACTTGGTAAAAATGTCCACACCCTCGGGCAGGGTTTTTTGTTTCAGCGGCTCCCTGATCCGCATGTTCTTGGAAAACACCTGATGCGGATAGAGTCCGGTCATGAAGCTGGATCGGCTCGGGCTGCAAATCGAGGCCGTCGTGTAAGCCCGGGTGTAGAGTGCTCCCTCCGCGGCAAGCTGATCGATATGAGGCGTGTGAACGCCCTTGGTGCCGTAGCTCGCCATGTCGCAGCCGATGTCCTCGGTGACGATCCAGAGGATGTTTGGTTGAATCGTCTCCGCTGCCTCCATGGGCTTGAGTGATACGGCGGCCTTCTTTTTTGCTGCACCTTTCCCGCGGGGGGTGTGGGCTTGATCCATGAGGCCTTCTATTTTAGCGACCAGCTCAGGTTGATTCGCAGCGAGGTTGGTGGTTTCACCGAGGTCGTCTTTCAGGTTGTAAAGTTCGATGGGGTTTAACTCCTGTGTTTTTTGATTGCGTAACTGCACCGCCTTCCAGTTTCCCATGCGCAGGGAGCGCGCGGTGAACTCCTTATTACGCACCCGGATGAACTCATGGTAAAGGTAGTCATGCTTGGGTTGGGCTTCTTTCCCAAGCATTGCTGGGAGAAATGAAAGGCCGTCGCTTTGTTCTGGCACGGGCTGTCCGATCAACTCGGCCATGGTGGGGAGAACATCCCAAAAAGCACTGATGTGATCACTATGGCTACCGGCCTCAATTTTAGCAGGCCAACGCGCAAGAAAAGGGGCACGGATGCCTCCTTCATAGAGGTCACGCTTGAGACCGCGCAGCGGACCGTTGGAATCCCAGAATTCCGGCTTATGGCCCCCAGCGTGATGAGCGCCATTATCACTAGAGAACATGACGATGGTGTTGTCATTTATGCCCAACTCCACCAGCATGTCGAGTAACTGACCGATCTGATGATCCAGATTTTCCATCATCCCTGCAAAGCCGGCGACCGGGTTCTGCACAGGTGGACAGGGCTCTCCCTTGGGTGCTCCATACTTGGCAATAACCTTGTCAAACTGCGGATAAACCTTACGCCACTTTTCGTGTAGCTCTGCTGGTGCGTGCATGGCGGCATGCGGCACCGCGGTCGGAATATAACAGAAAAACGGCTTCTCGGATTTTGCGTTTGCTTTAATGAAAGCGAAGGCATCGTCCATGATCAGATCGTGGATGTATGTTCCCTCCTTGAGCGGGACTTCCTTACCATCGCGAATGATACTGGTCGGATAATAGGTGTGAGCCACGCCCTGGTTTTTCCAGCCGGAAAAATGATCGAAGCCGTGGGTCATCGGGTTCACGGCTCCTTCGTCAGAGGTTTGGCCCAATCCCCATTTACCATAGGCACCTGTGACGTAGCCGGCATTTTTAAACAAGCGTGGCAGGGTGGTCATGTCCGGATCCAAGGCAGCCGATTGCTCATTGCCATTGCCCCTGCAGTGCACGTGCCCAGGGTGCTGTCCCGTCATCAAAACCGCGCGGGATGGTGAGCAGACCGTATTTCCAGAGTAGTGGTCAGTGAACTGCATCCCCTCCTTAGCAAGGCGGTCGATGTTGGGGGTTTTCAGTTTTTTCTGTCCGTAACAGCCGAGGTCACCGTAGCCGAGGTCATCCGCCAGAATGTAGATGACGTTGGGCTGCTCCTTTGCTTGTGCAAAGGAAGAGTGAAAGGTGAAGAGTGAAGCGAGAAATAGCGAAGCGAGTAGTCTCATGATTTCAGCGGGCTTTGGTTTAATCCGTCCTTATCATCCGCCATCGCTCATCAGGCACCCTGGTGCCTACTGCCTCGTGCGCCCTGCGTCGAGTTGCTGCTGGAGTTCTGTTTTCAAGCGCTCGAATACCTCCGGGTGCTGCTTGGCAATGTTTTTGGATTCCGCGGGATCGGCATCGAGGTCGTAGAGCTTGTAGCTGGCGTCTTCTTTGGTGAATGGGGCACGGTTCGGGTTTTGTCTTTGTGCTTTGCTGAGCTTGGGCATCTGGCGCTGCAGCTTCCACTTGCCAGAGCGGTAGCCCAAGGGGCTATTGACTCCGTCATTGCCGTTGCTCTGCTGGATGAGGTTGCTACGCCCTTTGGCGCCTTCCTTGCCGATCAGGGCATCCATGACGTCAAGGCTGTCTAACAAGGCGTCCTGCGGGATGCTGACACCCAGGTGCTTGGCCAGGCTGGTGCCGAGGTCGATGGTGCAGACGATTTGCTCAGAAACACCGGGTTTGATGGTGCCCGGCCACCAGGTAATGAAGGGGGTGCGGGTGCCGCCCTCCTGGATCTTATACTTGCCGCCGGCGAAGGGGCCCGCGGGTTGGTGGTCGTGAAGTTTTTCCACAGCCCCGTCCTTGTAGCCGTCATCGAGCACGGAGCCGTTGTCTGAGCAGAACAGGATCATGGTGTTTTTTTCCAGTCCTTGCTCCTTGAGGATGCGGACAATTTCCCCCACGCACCAGTCCAGCTGGACGATGGCATCCCCGCGGAAGCCGGTGCGGGACTTGCCGTGAAAACGCTCATGCGGCATGCGCGGCACGTGCAAATCGTGGGAGGCAAAGAAGAGGAAAAAGGGATTGTCTTTGTTTTGCTTGATCCAGGCCTCTGACTTCTCCACCCACTTGTCAGCGAGGTCTTCATCGCGGAAGCGGGCGGCGTGGCCACCGGTGTAGAAGCCAATGCGGCTAATACCATTGTGAATGGTGCTATTGTGGCCGTGGCTCCAGTCCATCTTGAGCTCGTCACGGTGGCTGATACCGGTCTTGTGATCCGGGCTGGGTTTTTTGTGGCCGACCCAGAGCGGGTCTTTGGGATCGAGGTTGAGCACGCGGTGGTTCTCTACATAGACCTGGGGAACGCGGTCATTGGTGGTGGGCAGCAGGAAGGAGTAGTCAAAACCAATCTCGAGTGGGCCCGGCTTGAGGTCGCCGTTCCAGTCAGGTTTGTCTGCTCCCAGTCCAAGGTGCCACTTGCCGATGACCGCTGTTTTGTAGCCCGCTTTTTGCAGCAGGTCCGGCATGGTGACGACTTCCGGCTGGATCAGGGCGGGAGAGTTGGGGCCTGCAATTCCGGTGCCTTTGACACGAAAGGCGTGGGTGCCAGTAAGAAGCGCGTAGCGGGTTGGCGTGCAGGTGGAGGCGGAGCAGTAGCCGCTGGTGAACTGCAAACCCTCGGCAGCGAGCTGATCAATGTGCGGGGTCTTGATGTTTTCCGGTTTGGCACCGTAACAACCGACATCACCGTAGCCAAGATCGTCTGCCATGATGACGATGACGTTCGGCTGTTTTGGCTGCTCTGCAGCCAAAACAGCCGAAGAGTGAAGAGTGAAGATTGAAGTGAGAATGAAGAGGAGAGTGAGGAATTTCATGGTTCTAGGGATACGTTACGTGGGGATGGGGTCTTACTGCCAGCCTTAATGAAGAAACTCCCCGTGGCTGGGGAATCTTATGGGGGATTTAGAATTTGGAATGAGGAATTTGGAATTTGGAATTCCAGCAGGATGGGTTCATCAAAGCCTGATAGGGGGAGCACGCCAAGACGCCAAGGCGCTAAGGGATTCGCTGAAAACAAAAAACCCCGCCGTGGGTCACGGCAGGGGTTTTTGAAGTTGAAGTGGAGAGTTTAAGTTGAAGTAGGGAGCCGCAGAGCGGCTATCGCTCATCCGCCATCCTTCATCCGCCATCGCCGCTACGCGGCTATTAGCTCCTGCGTCTGCGCAGCAGCAAGGAGCTAAGTCCGAGCCCTAAAAGAGCTGTCGAGCTAGGCTCGGGGACAAACATGGTCAATTGGATGTCGTTCCCGGAGATAAACAGCTCGACGGATTTGATGCCTTCAAAGCCGCTGATGTCGGTGAGGTTTGATCCCAAAACACCAGTGAGGCTACCCGCACTCACGAGATCCCAAGTATGGAAACCACGTGTGCTTGATGTGTATCCGAGATCGGTGAAGGTGAAGTCATCCAGGTCAAGTCCGTTGTTCGCCGAATTGAATTCGAAATTACCACCCACCGAGAGCAGGTCACCGACTCCATTGGCCCCAAGGTCCCAGAGCATATTGTTGTTACTAGCGGAAGTTGCAGTAGCGACATTGACGTCGACCAAAGCACCGAGGGTCAAGGTGCCGATACCGCCGTCACCGGGGGATAAAGAACTAGTGGCGTTCACGTTGATCGTCTGGGCAGTCACATTCCCACCGATGGTGCCTGTTCCGCCCAAGGTTCCGTTGTTAACGATGATTTGTCCTGTGGCGCCCGAGCTGTCGCCGTTGACGTAGAAGCCGCCACCGCTTTGGACGCGTGTGATTCCGCCGTAGGTGTTGGTTCCGTTGAGCCTGAGATCCCCGGTGCCCGTGTGCCACACAAGGTTTCCCGTGCCGCCGTCAGAAGTGATACCGTTGACGAGCGTCTGGTCAGCACTGCTGGCGTAGAAAAAATTAGCGTTCTGGTTGAGGTCAATCGTGCCTGCGTAGGTACCGGATCCCAGCTGGCCGGCACCGCCAATGGTGATCACGGCGCTGTTGTTTGCTGTGAGATCACCGGTGAAGGTGTTGTCCCCGCTGAGGATGAGCTCATTTGATAGGGTCGTGGTAATATTCAGGGGGTTGGCGCCGTTGTCCGCCAGGACACCCTGGATCTCGGTGATGGAATTGGTGTTGCCGGTTGATATCAGCGTGCCCGTGGTCAGGCCATTGACAACATCCCCGGTGAAGGTCACGGTGCCACCACTCTGGTTGTTGATGGTATTGTTGCTTGCGCCTCCCTCGAGCCTCAGCTCGCGGTCTGTGCTGTCGCCAGCGGCTCCAGCATTAAATTGAAGCGTGGCGGCGCCCCCGAGGGCCACAAAGCCGCCATCACCAGCAGCACTGGCTGTTCCGGTATCAGCGATGGAGGTGAGCTGGACAGTGCCGGCGTTGATCTGGAGTCCGGTGTTGATGGTGCCGTCACCAAAGTCGTTGCTGTCATTGGAGAGGATCATGGTGCCGTTTCCGGTTTTTTGAAGAGAGTGGGATCCGGTCACCTGGGCGGAAAACGTGATGTCATTACCTGCTGAAGTGGTAATGGTGGTGGGGCTGAACAGGTTGTAATTGCCGCTTCCGCTGATGTTTACCCCTGAAGCGTTCGATGTGATGTTACCACCTTGACCTCCCAGCTGGAAGCCGTTGGTGTCGATGGTGTAGGCATCGTTAAAAGTAATACCGCTACCAAAGGTTCGGACATCACTTTGCATCGTCACAGTACCCCCGGCGCCACTTCCGAAAATTGCGCGGTCAATGTTAGCGTCAACGAAGTTCTGGTTGGTAACACCACTGTCAGCCGTCCAGTTGTTGGTTACATCATCGTCCCAGTTGCCGTTGCCGTCGGTAATCGCTCCGTCGGGAGTCGTGACAATATCCCAGGTCAACGTCGCCGCGTGGGCGGTGCCTGCGAATGCAAATGCCGCGAGCAGTATCCCTGCGAATGCGGGTAAGCTTGATAGATAGCTTGTGGGGCTTGTTGTAGGGCTTGTTGTGGGGCTTGTTGTGGGGCTTGTTGTGGGGCTTGTTGTTTTCATAATAGTTTGTCTGTTCGATGTTATCTGGGGGTATTCAACGGGGTATTGAACGGGTGTTCTTGTTTGTTTTTTGTAATATTAAGTGTTTATTGATGTTTTAGCTCACTAAAAGTTATTTAATAAGATGATTGATGGATTTGTGATGATTTTTGTGTTTTTTGTCAGCAAGTCGTTGATGACGAGTGATCTAAGGTGCTTATAAAGTGGTTTTTTGTGCCTGAGCATGCCAGCTTCATACGTTTAACTCCCGGCTAAATCGGGGTCTTACGAAAAAAAATGAAAAAAATGATTTATTAGCCGCCACCACCACCGGGGGTGGTGGTCCCTCCGCTAGTAACTCGAACTCTCAACTCGAACTGCCGCTTTGCGGCTATCAGCGGCCGGCCATGGGCCAGAGGGCGGAGGGTCTGCCTTGCTTGGTGAGTTGCTCGATTTCGTCCTTGGTCAGGGCGCGTTTCCAGATAGCGAGCTCGTCCATCCTACCGCGCAGAGCACGCA
>Ga0213869_10002473_pt1 | contig 12793 bp, 22 predicted proteins | sample PICome_10_FD_160083 | JGI IMG/M metagenome (GOLD analysis project Ga0213869, IMG submission 160083) | Coastal seawater microbial communities near Pivers Island, North Carolina, United States - PICO132 | ecosystem: Environmental > Aquatic > Marine > Coastal | place: USA: North Carolina...
TATATTGAGGCTCCTGGTTTGAATAACTGGCAGGCTCATTTAGAGGAGGTATATTAATGGTTAAGCCAAATAACGAATTTAAACTTACTGTCAGAGACATAGAAATAATTGAACATGCACTTAGGGCAAAAGCAGGCCGTAGAGGTTTAGCCATTGCACAAGGAGAAGTATCAGATCAATTAAAAGACGAGATGCACGAAATACAAGAATTATTGGGAAGAATACATGATCAAAAGGTATGGTATTCTCCTAAAGGAAAGTTCGTACCCGGAGGATAAAATGAAAATAATATGTACAGGTAATCCGGAGTTTGGCGTAGCAAGTGCGATAGCAGAACGCTGGCCTGAAACGCAATTTGTTAGTAGAACCAATTGGAACTACGATTTAACACAAAAAAGCTACCAAGAAAAGCTCGCACAAAAGACGATCAACTATGACGTTTTTATTAACTGTTCTGCACTCTGGTGCTACAATCAAACACAGCTACTAGATGTAGTCTATAAAAACGCTTTAAAGAACCTTAATGAACTACATATTGTGTCTATTGGCAGTACAACCGATAGAGCTACCAAAGGCTCTGATTGGCAATATCAGCAAGAAAAGAAGGCTTTGCGTAGTACTAGCAACGCTTTAGGGCTAAAAAGCATTTGGGCGGGCGGTCCTAGAATAAGCTATGTAACAGTAGGTACACTGGATAATAACGCACATAAACACCCTAATAGACGCTGTATGACGCTCAATGAGTGTGTAGATGCACTAGAGTATGTAATTAATGCACCTAAACATTTAAACATAAATGAGCTAAGTCTTGACCCTATACAAACGGATTGGCCAAATGATAGATAAACCACAAGCACTGGTAACCTACCCTGGAGGGGCAAGTGGCGAATGGTTAGCCATTCAAATAGGTAAGCACGACAAATATTATGTTGAAGAAACAGAGGGCATAGAAATTGGAAACAATAGATGGCGTTTGAGACATAATTGGAGAATGCAGATAGAGGGTGAATTCCTAGCCCACTTTCAGGAGTCAATGTTTGATAATAGTCCAGAATGGTGGACAAAATTCTATACACATGTTCCTGACAAAGTAGAATGGTATGAAAAAGCTCATACTATAATGAACACTATGAAGGGTGGTAAGATTCCAGTACACAGATCACATAATGGTTGGTATGATTGTTTCTGGAAAGACATGTTTACAGACTTTAAAACAATAACTATAAAAGCACACCCATTTCACCAACCTACAGTGGATCGCATACAAAATAACTTTATAAAAAAAGTATTATGGCAGGAACTACATTGGACTGATTATGCTAAAATGGCAAGTACAGTACAACGTGAGCTAAAATCTAAAGCAAAAAGACACAACGTAGATTATGATATGGCATTAGAAATTCTACAAGAGATGCCAGTAGTAAATATCTTACAACAACCGCAGGTAAGATACATAGATATGATGTACGCAGTTTTTAGATGTCAGATTGATCCTGAGTTAGGAATGATGACAAAAGAACAAGTAATAGAAAAAGCAATATCATACGGACTGCCAGGTATAAAATCATGGAACCAGTATCATCACAGAGTAGATGACAGCTGGCATGTTGTAGATTTTAAAAAGATGTTCTTAGATAAGGATTATTTAGAATACGTAAAAATGTGTGAGTTCTTAGAAATGCAAGCATGGCCATGCGATAAATGGCTTGAAGAATTAAATGCGTATCTATTACCAGATGAACAAGAAGAAATTACAGTACAAGATTTAAGAGACAGGCTGGAGAAGCATCAATGAAATTAGTCAAAATGAAAGATCTACCACTTGAATTGAGTAAAATAGAGTTTGATGATATATGCAAAGTATGGGATAATTTATGGCCTGGACAAACACATAAGAGTCACAGTGCTATGAAGATGATGGGTGGTACAGATTATACTATTCAGGATTGGTTTAAATGGAGAGGCTGGAAAATTACTCAAGGCGATAGTATAGTAGGTGTTATGGCTGGACACAAAAGTGGCAAGCGAGAATATCGTACTCGCGGATTATGGGTTAAAGAAACACATAGAGGTAAGGGTATTGCTAATAAGTTATTTGCAATAGCAGAGAAGCAGGCAAAGGCAGAATGTTGTAGATATTTGTGGAGTTATCCACGCCTACAGGCTTTGGGTGCATATCAGAAAGCAGGATACGAATCATTCGGTAAACCTGATAGAGGTAAATGGGATGATTGTGTACGTGCGAAGAAGGATCTATCTACAGTAACAACAACGGTGTGGAACATAAATGAGAACCCGCTGGAGAATCCAGAGTGGTTACAGAATATTGACTTATGGGACGAGCAAGGAATTCTCTTAGGACAAAATGAAGAGATTCGTAATGAGAGTTTTATTCACGTAACCCAACATTGGGTCAACTCAGATTATGCATACCACAAGGCGGCAGTCGGAACTGATGTATTTCCTATACTCGAAAAAATAGGGGATCCATTGGATCCCCTACACGTTCTATAAAATTTGTTTTATGGCTTTTCTTTATTCCAGCTATCCAACATATAGATAACTAATGCTACACCAAAAATTGCAATTAAATATCCTTCGTCCATTCTAGATCTCCTTTACCTGTATCCTGGCACCATCGAACAAACAAACCTACTTCGCGTCCATGTGCCTCAATCTCCCAGGGCAAATCCCAATATTCAATATCTTTAGAAAGAATTTTACCCTTCCATACTCTGGGTTCTTTCATTTCATGTCGTGCATATTGCTTAACATGTACCATTTCGTGTGCAACAGTTTCAAGCATTCTACGTAATCGAAGTTTAGGATTAACTTCAATTTCAAATTCACGGTCATCTATAGCACAACACAATCCGTCTGCATCTCCCATACCTTTAGTTGTTAATTTTACAGTGATGTCTAATGTTTTAAAGCGAGACATTCCTAACTTGTCAATGCAATAACCAACGAGGCTATCTACGTGTGTCCGTTGTTTTGCAGTACCACCAGTAACCTCAATGTAATTCATTAATCTTCAAGTCCTTCATCTGTTTTCTTTTTACGACCACCACGTTTCCATTTGTATGTAACATCATCTGGATCTGTACGTTCTCCTGGAGGCAATACAGTTACTTCATTTTTCTTTAACCATTCTGCTATAATTGTATCCTCTTCTGGAGTTCTACTATATCTTACCATTATGTTCCTTCTTTCTATGTACCAGCAATATACAACATTACACTCTACTTGTCAAGTAGAAAATTGTAATTAGATCTATATAATTCAACCTTAAGATGTCGCTCTTTAACAACATTCTCAATATCAGTTGTAAATTGTTCTACAGTTTCGTTGTCTTGTAACCATTCAGTTTTCCAACCATCCTGGCTAATAAATGTACGATCAATCCACTGTTCTTTTACAATCCTTTCCAGCTTCTTAACGTGTGGGGTATGTCCAGTCCAAAGTTGTGCAAAGTGAGCACCACTATTTGGTCCAGAGTGTGAAACGTAATCCTGGGCTCTGTTCACATAATTTCCTGTGATACCAAACCCAAGATCAGTTGAATTTTTAATAATGTAAAAGTACATTAAGCCGCCTCAGCTAGATCAAGAATCTCACTAGCTAAGAAATCTGGAATACCCGTATTTGATTTTGGATCAAAATACTTGTCCATCAGTACAAGAGGAACATTCTCTTCACCGCCTAATTTTACATATAGTTGGAATAGTACAGCCGCATATTGATCGTCTGACCAGTTGCCTTCGTAACCATACCTAGCATTATGCCATGCAGTGCGAGCCGCCATGGCCGCTTGCCCAAACTCTGTCATGTCACCAAATAATGACTGGATCATTGCCGCCAGCTCACGTGCAAGTTTATCAGTAAATTCTATCTTTGCTGATTTAAAATCACGGATGATATCTCGGAACAATGGAAATACAGACGCATGTACTCCATCCATATGGAAATATTCATTGTGCCAGCTAAAAGCAGACTCCAATGCTTCTTCAGTTGCGAGATTAAAAAGGCTAATGTGCGTAAATGTTCCAGGATACTTTGTAAGTTTTGAGTTGATTTCTACAGGATAGCAATCATGTTTTTCACCAATCTCAACCTTACGCAATGCTTGAACGTCATCAGGGTCTTCTGTATTGCCATCAATACGGATACAAAATATAGAGTTACGTAGTTCATTAAACAAACTCTGTTTTAGTTTACCCTTGCCGTTAACAATACCAAATGCTTTACGTGCAAATGACAAGTCATCAGTTACAACGTATTGCACAGGATATTCCAGTGTTTTCCAATCATCAGTATTGAATAGTCCAGCATGAACCATGCTTGCTACTGTTGAACCACTCTGTTGTCCGTCAATTGAAATATATTTGCCAGTCGTTGGTGACTTAGCACAAATAAGTGTACTCAAGTAACGTGGGTCAAACTTTGCACCACCAATAGTATTGGAACAGTGTTTAACTTCTAATCCACGTTGGATATCTTCATCAATAATAATCTCACCTAATGGCACTTTTGCAATTTGTGGTATAAGACTAACATCAAATGTACGCCCTGCCGCCTCATGGGCACGAACTGATTTCTGCCAAAGATTACTATTTTCAAGTTGTTCAACACGATCACCATATGTAGCTTGTTTACCACTTGAACGTGCTAATGGATTAATGTTGCTCATTGGGTTTGGCCTACGTACAACATCTTGATATTGGAATTTAAAAGTCAATGTAGTTTCTCCGTTTAGTTACATCAATGTTAACAATATACGATACATATACGATTATATACGATTTGTCAACCTTTTTTTAATTCTTTCTTACTTACTGGTAAGAAGTATTACTGTGAAAGTTTACCACTAAGGATAGCACTAATGCCAGCAGTAAAGCCAACGATTGTGAAAATCCAAAAGCCAATCCAGTTGTCACTCTCATGGCCTACTGGGCCGTCAATTGAACCAACTGCAAGTATCATACAAATAAAAAATATAGCAAACCTAATCATAACATCTTCTCCTTTGTTAATGGGGGAGTTTTGTTTAAAGACATATAACTCCCACCCCGTAAAACTTCGTCTGCAAGTTGGTTTATTAAAGTAAAACCCCAGGACACCCTGAAAAACCTAACCACTACCCCTTTAGTCTAACCTTGAACCAGCATATGCTTTGAAGCCATACTGTGAAAACACAGCCGCGGCCGCTTCAGCACCAGCTTCTTTAACATCAACATTTTGTACAGATAAACCACCAGGGTTATAAATTTGGTGTGAACCTGTATATGATTTTTCAATACCAGCGGCCTTCATTGCTTTGCCTAGCTTAGTATTGCCTTTGATTCCATGAATATTAACCCAAGCAAATCCACAAGGATAGTTATCTTCACCACCTAGCTTTTCATCTAAGTAAGTTTGAGAAGCAGTCTGTGCCTCAACCTTTGCTTGTGTAATAATGCTTTGTATTTCTTCTTTTGTGTACATCATATGAACCTCCTAGTTCTTTAGCTTATATATACATAATACAGTAAGATGCCTTACTTGTCAACCTTTTTTTTACTTCTTTTTAAATAAATCTTTGATGTCCTGTTTAGACATACCATATGCCTCGTCGCCAGGCTGTAAAACGTCTATAATAACTTCACCCTCACCTAAACTATCTAGCATAGGATCAATAGCATTAACTGCACCCTGTTTGCTTATTGCTTTAACATAATGAACATTAAATGTCTTAGCATTACTAACTGGACGAGTTCTAACCATAAAGTTTGTTTTTAACGTTTCTAATGATAACATATGCATTCCTTATTTAATTAATATACTACGTATTATACAGGTAAGACGTCTTGGTGTCAACCTTTTTAGCAAAAGATTTGCCCTTCTAAGTTATTGATTTTCTTAGAAAACTGAAATCTTTTCGAAATCTTTTTAAAATTTTGCTTCAATTTCCTTAATATGCTTGCATTTTACCCTTGCAGGACAGTCACAAGTGAAGCCTTTATCAACCATTTCAATGCTATACATGTCACCTTTACTGCCCTTAACGGGCCAAATAACACCCACAAAAGGGTGTTTTTTAGTATTGATGCCCTCACTAGCATGTACTGGAATGAAATACTTAGCCATTAAGCATACCCTTTCGTGTATGTTTTGCCTGTTTTAGGAGATACATTAAGAACAATCTCCTGTTGGAATTGCTGGTAATCCTCATCATCTGAGGACATACCTTCCAGCCACTCTGCTACAGTCTGGCTTGCAGAAGGATATTCCTTCCAACCAATGCCGTTTTCAGAGAAGGCCGCCATTACAAAAGCAATAGCATCCTGTTCCCGATCTACATCAGAAACAATATAAGTGCTACCACCCTTAAATTTCCAGTAAGCATTGCCACTAGAAAACTGCCCATCTTCACAATGAGCACCATAATTTTCCAAGCCTTGAGTGTGTACTACGAATTTTGTCATATCTAACTCCTATACAAAAAGTGGTTGCATTGTTGAGAATACTTTGTTATAAGCATTCGCCTCATATACATAGTTGTCATAAAATTCATCGTCATCATTTTCTGATGCACAATGCTCTTCCCAAACACGGTTCATAGCCTCCATACCTTCTAGTAAGTCACCACGACCAAAATTTGTAATTACAACTTTTGCTTCATCGAACTCTTTGTATTCTGAAACATAAAACGCTGGGATTCTAAACATGTACTTCTCCTTGTTTTTTTAGCTTATATATACATAATACAGTAAGATGTCTTACTTGTCAACCTTTTTAGTCATAAAAAAACCCTTGTAATACAAGGGTTTGTCATTTTATTTGAAATTAATTTACGCAGAAACTCTACGTCTTGGAATAGAATAAGCAGAAACGGGTCTACCAACAGCACCAAAGTTATCATCAGATGTGCTTGATTTTACATTAAATCCAGCTTCTTTTAGCTCTGATATTCTAGCACCTGGGCTTGCAATATGCATGTCTGATCTTAAATCATCCATTGTAAATGTCTTGCCGTTACCCCAAAATTTAGCTAGGATTTGTTGGTTTTGTGTTCCTTCTTTAAAGAACTTGGTGCCTATCGCACTCTTAGTTTTCTTTAACTTCTTTTTCATATATACTCCTTTTAAGTAATTTATATTACTTTTATACTACTTTCCAGGAGTTGTCAACCTTTTTTCCAAACAATTCCAAAAGCTCATGATTTCTGCGATTATATCCAACAAGCTCATTCTCATAATGTTTAGTATTAACGTCAATATTCAGCCATTTGGCTATGCGATTCAATGTATCGCTAGTGTTATTAAATAAGTCCCCATATTCAACCTCACAAATATCTGCACCTTTTTGCTTTAGTTTTTCGCAAAAATTATAGTTATGTCGTGCAGTTCTGCAGTAATGTTCGTTCCATGCATATCCTTCTATATTAAAGCCAGGTTTTCTACCAGTTAAATGTTCTTTAAATTTAGATATTCCTGATAGATACGGACCAGCATTACCAACTTTAAGATATAGTATTTTTTGTTCGCTCATAGTTTCAATAAGTTCTATATATCGTTGTTTTGTATATGATGTTATATCTCTACCATTTAACTCACGTTTAAATAATATGTCTAATGAAAACTCAGCTAAGTTATCAGTATGCTTGATGCAATCATATTTGTTAAAGTCTATGTATTCAACATTACTTTCAATACCTAGCATATCAGCTAACATACCACAAAGGAACCCAACACCTTCATCCCATTGATATACTATATTATATTTGCTGAAGGTTTTTCTATAAAAGCCGTGCTCATCTACTTTACCGTTTTTATGAAAGATGTTAAATATGTCGTATCCTTTGCCAAATGTTTGGTCACAAAACTCAACCCAGTTATCGCCACGTTTGTCTTTATCCCATATAGCAATATCACCCAACCGTTTTGTTTCCTGCATCTTTATTCTATGAAATCTATCAGTTACAGTAAGTGCTGGTGATATAGAATAAAGCGGGTGCTTTTTTGCTAAACCTTTTAGTCCAGCCCAGTCAACTTTCTTTTGATCTAGCTTGGGTGTTGTTTCTATTTCTGGATCTAAAACTCTATGCATAAAATCACAATGAAATTCTAAATCAGCATCAATACTAAGTTTAAACAAATCTCTGTATTGTTGTTCACTTGTTATTTTAGTATGGGGGAAATCTTTATACCAATCGTTTTTTGGATTATCGTAATATAATTCCAGAAGGTTATATTTATGATATAGTATTTTGATATCATGATCTGGAAAGAAATGTAACATTACTTGAATTTTGTTATTGCTTGGATGAAATGCTAGTTGACCATCAGTTCTCATATGTATATGAAAGGGAGTCATAACTCCATCATTTTTAATACTCTCATATAGTTCATGTATTTTAAATGCATAAAACATATTAGTGCTACTATTAGCATTTGAGTAATCTGAGCTTAATTCGTCTTGCCAACCAGGAGTACTAACCATCCTTTGTACTGTTGGAATAATATTACGTTCTTTTACGTAATCTGAAATATCACTAACTTTACACTCAACTAGCAATAGTTCGCCCCAGGGCATATCAAAATTAAAGAATGTATCAATCTTCACTGTATTCTGCTTTCCACCATTCTGATTTTGAACTAAGATATTTTTCTTTCATGCCAGGCTCTTGTATTATTTCTTCTGCTAACTGTTGAGTACGCCACATTCCATTATTTACGTCTGCATATAAAGGCAGACTACGGAAGAAATCTTCCCATTCAGGAAATACATCAACAAAATATTGGTTACGTGATTTATCAAGCCATATTGTTTCTGACTTGTATCGTGCTAACCTTTTCATTCGTTGTTTTAAATCTTTATTATTTTTTACTTTACTTTTCTCACAAAAACTGAGTATTTGATCTACTTGCTTTGGTGCTATATTTCTTTTACCCAAGTAAAACTTTTCTATGCGTTCTATTTGTTCGTTTGGCAAATCATTAATACCTGTACCATCTGGGCCTGTGCTAAAGAACACATTAACTTGCAAGTCTTGATATCTTTCAAACATATCCCACCAAGCGAATGCATTGTTCCAATTCATTGTTGAATGAAACTTCATACTTCTATTTTCAGGTCTTTCTAGAGTCCAGTCTTTAACAGCCCAAATATTCTTATCTAATTTTTCCCAATCATCTAATCCGCCAGATCTTAAATAATCATGTATCTTTCCTATACCATCTAAACTTACTGACCAGTTAACAAACTTCATCTTTGCTAATAGATCTAGTATACGTTTTTTCTTATATTCAAGACGACTTGTATTGCTAATAATGCCAACATTGATTTCATGATTTCTACCCTGTGCTTCTAATTTTTCTAGCATTAGGTATGTACTATCCATAGCAGTTGGTTCACCACCAGCCATATGAATATCAACAATGTGGCTCAAGTCTATTTCATTCCAATCAATTCCACTCTCACTAACACCTGTTTTCATATTAAGTCCATCTACCATTCTGGATCCAGCATATGATTCAGTCTTAGGGTTCCATGCTTGTTCTCTAAATTCTTTAATCCAGGAGTTAGAGCTATTGATGTTACAGAATCTACATCTGTAATTGCATATATTATTATCTCTAAATTCCAAGTATGATATTTTAAAATCGTCTATACTACCATCTGAATTAGTATTTGCGACAGCTTCTTCAAGTGCAGTTGCACATTTTTCACTGTGATTTTGTCCATCTCTGACATAACGGTCCAGAGTTATTAGTCTATCACTTTCAACACCCCTATCTTCTCTCTGCCAACAATCACCACAACTACTGGGCCTAACACCATTTATCATGTTAGTTCGCATCATATTAAACTGTGGGGTGTTCATCATTTTCTGAACATCATTATCTTCACGCACTTTAGAAGGTGCTTCATATTTCATACTTACACAACATGGATAAACTTCACCACGTGGGCTCGGATAGAAACTTACCCAAGGATGAGGACAAAATGCTTTTTCGTCATATATATGATTTTTAAAATCGTCAAATTTCTTAGACATCTATTCTATTAGGAACCTTAAATTATTTGGCAAGACACTCAGATCATGATTGCCTTCCTTAACACTATTTATTGAAACAAGTTTTGAATTCCTATTATTTTGCATATTAGCAAATAGTTCAATCATACGAGCTAGGCTTACAGGGTCATTACTCCACTCTAAGTCTGCTATTGCTCTATGTATTATACTAGTTCGTTTACGACTATAATTAACAGCCCAGGCATCCATATTCCATATTGTGCCAGAAGGGGGGTTGTCTTCTATGGCATGAGCTCCAAATACAACAAAACGTGCGGATGGATCTGTCCATATTTCAGTAAAAACTTTTTGTTTTAGTTTATCATGCTCAGGATATATTCCATCCATGCTTACTACTATTACTCTTACGTAATATTCAAAACAGTTGTCTAGATACCATTTGGCACGTTCAGCATCTGGAAACACAACAATCACACTGTGGCGATTCTGTTCCATAACCATATCAATATCTTTAACGTTTAGATTAGCCTTCACGCTCGCATACTCTCTTTCTTAAATCACTAGTACTAAACCTATGGTCACGTTTGTTGAAGTGTAGATCAATGTCACGTCTTTTACATATGTCTTTACCTGTAAAGTCTTTTTCTTTGTATTCTTCACCTAGTATACGCACATCAATATGATACATTTCTAGTATATCTTCTAAGTCTTTTTCAGTACCATATGGAATGATCTCATCAACATATCCTACTGCTTTTAATTGTGTATAACGTTCTACAATGGTTTGAATAGGTGCATTCTTTTCTGTTCTATCTAAACTAGGATCAACCTGCAATCCACAAATTAAATACTCGCATTGTTCTTTTGCTTCTCTTAACATTTGAACATGTCCTGCATGTAATAGATCAAATGTGCTACATGTAAATCCTACTATCAATGTGATCTCCTTCCATCAAAAACGCAAACAAAATAAATGCCGTGTGGACCAGCATGTACACGATGGAATACGCCATCTTCAATTAGCACCACATCATTTTCTTTGACATTTATTGTTTTATCATCTAATTCCATTCTACCACTGCCAGACACGAAATAATATACTTCTTCCTGTCCTTTATGTGAATGTCCACTAGTAGACATTTTTGGCTTTAAGTCTGTACTACTTAATACTAAATTATTTAAACTTGTGTTGTCTTTAACAACGTATCTTTCATCTTCTTTGGCAATTTTGCCACCAACATTTCCAATTTTAACTTTCATTAGTCCTCCGAATTATAACCCACTGTCTCTCTTACAATATCATTATGATTGAACTCTGCCCAATATAATTCATATGCAGTACCAGACTCAACACACTCAAATTGGTGATATAGTCCTGGTTTAACTTTGGTGTATTCACCAGCCTTTAGTAGAGTTTCATCTACTAGCTCGTAATCTTTTTGCCAGATACGGATAATCATTGAACCCTTTTGTACATAAAATCCGTTCCATTTATAATCGTGTTTATGTTTAGAACATACACCGCCCTTTTGCATTTCAATCTTGTGAAATTCAAGAGCATTATTTGCTTCAATAAGTTGTGTCGTTCCCCATACTTTACCTGCTCGCATTCCATAACCTCGCATCTTCTGGTGTGTTTATTTCTCTTACTCTATGTGGCACTTTTAGAATACCTATATCGTATCCAGCCTTTAACCAACGTAACTGCTCAAGTCCTTCGTTAAGTTCTTCCCTAGTTACTTCTAAATCATTATACTTTTCTAAAATATGACGTTTAAATCCGTATATACCTAAATGATGATGACCATATGAAAAGCCTCTACCAAACCACAATGCTTTATCTGCACTAGTAATTACTTTTACTTTGTTTTCATCATGTCTTTCATCTATCTCTAGCTCTGCCCATAATGTTGTAATTTGATAATGTTTCAAGTGCCATTTAGTCTTCTCAATCATATCAAGATCAACATCTGGCATATCCCCCTGTACGTTTATAAATTCAGTATAGGGTGACAATTTTGGATCCCCCATTGCCTGACAACAACGTGCGGTTCCGTTTTCAGCATCACGTGTCCATATTACATATTCATATGGAACTGCATCAGCTACTTTGTGACTATCAGTAAGTACAAATGTTGGTAAGCCTGATGCAACACATGCCCTGTAAACTCTACTAACCATTGGCATATTACCTAATGCAGTAAGTGGCTTTCCTGGAAATCTTTTACTTTCGTACCTAACTGGTATAAGAATAGCGGTAGATGCCATCTATTGTCCTTTCAAAATCATCTAAATGTAACATATTAGCACCATCGCTTGGTGCATTATCTGGATCAGCATGTACTTCTATAAAAAAATTACTAATCCCAATAGCGGACCCAGCACGGCATAAAGCAGGCACATACTTACGATTACCACCAGAGGCGGTCCCTCCACCTGGTAATTGGCATGAGTGCGTAACATCATATATAAATCTGCTACCAAAATTATTAAGGAGATCGTACATGCCAGTGAAATCATTAATAAGACGTCCGTACCCAAAACTAGTACCCCTTTCTGTTATCCATACTTCTCGAGCACCTTCTGTTTTTGGTATTATTTGCTGGACATCTTCAGGTGCCATAAACTGTCCTTTTTTAATGTTTATTATCTTATCTGTAGAACAAGCCGCCTGAATTAAATCTGTTTGTCTACATAAAAATGCAGGAATCTGTAATACGTCAACAGCATCATTAAACTCACGTTCTATTCTTCTTACTTGTACATAATCATGTA
>Ga0213869_10002475_pt1 | contig 12787 bp, 12 predicted proteins | sample PICome_10_FD_160083 | JGI IMG/M metagenome (GOLD analysis project Ga0213869, IMG submission 160083) | Coastal seawater microbial communities near Pivers Island, North Carolina, United States - PICO132 | ecosystem: Environmental > Aquatic > Marine > Coastal | place: USA: North Carolina...
AGGGTTCGGCAATCTCGTCCTACTAACGAAGCATATCTCAGCGAAGCAGCATATATCCACGAAGCACCATATATCCACGAAGCACCATATATCCACGAAGCACCGTCATCCCAGCGTAGGCTGGGACCTCTAGAACCTCGCTGTTAACCCATTGTTATAGTATGCAGTGATAGAGACAGGTCCCAGCCTACGCTGGGATGACGGTGCCGGAAAGACGATATGGAGGGGACGGACGAGGTCCTTCGCCGCTTTGCGTTTCACGGACGAGGTCCTTCGCCGCTGCGCGTTTCACGGACGAGGTCCTTCGCCGCTGCGCGTTTCACGGACGAGATCCTTCGCCGCTGCGCGTTTCACGGACGAGGTCCTTCGCCGCTGCGCGGCTCAGGACGATAATTCAGGCAACGCCTGAATTATCGCTTTTTCGTATTCTTAGGGTTTTTTGCTTCATTGCGCTTACTAAACTTAGTCACCGGCTTGCGCTTAAAGGTCGGCTTGGTTTCTGGCTTGGCCTTGCTGTAAGGGTTCTCTGAGGTGCGAAATTCAACCTTGACCGGGGTGCCATGCAAACCTAACTCGCGGCGGAATATCTTCTCCAAATAACGGCTGTACTGTGCAGGTACAGAATCGGTCTGGTTGCCGTGAATAATAATTACCGGCGGATTGCGTCCACCGGCATGGGCATAGCGCAACTTGATACGGCGGCCGTGCACCATAGGTGGCTGGTGCTCTTCTACCGCCCCCTGCAATACTTTGGTCAATCTTGTGGTGCTCAGTGCATCGGTAGCCGCACGATAGGCGTTTTCAATGGAATCATAGAGGTTGCCGACGCCGGTGCCGTGCAGTGCGGAGATAAAATGTACATCGGCAAACTCGGCAAAGCGCAGGCGACGCTTAATATCTTCTTTAATCTTCTCGCGCTTTTCCGGTATTAGGCCATCCCACTTATTAATGCCCAGCACCAATCCGCGACCGGCATCGATAACCGAGCCCATCAGGTGTAGATCCTGCTCTACCAGACCCTCGTGAGCATCGACCATCAACACCACCACATTGGCGTCATCAATCGCCTGCAGGGTTTTCACAATCGAGAATTTCTCTATCGCCAGCTTGATGTTTTTGCGCTTGCGAATACCGGCTGTATCAATCAACGTATAGTTTTTACCGTGGCGCTCATAGTCTATATAGACGCTATCACGAGTAGTACCCGCCTCGTCATATACCACCACACGATCTTCACCGAGCAGACGGTTAACCAGTGTCGATTTACCCACATTGGGGCGGCCAACAATGCCGATCTTAATACTGTTTAAACCACTGTTATCAGGCTCAACATATTCCGGGAAAGGCTCCAGCAACTCTTCCATCATCGACTTAACGCCGCGACCGTGAGTGGCTGTGGTGGGAAACATTCCAGAGAAACCCAGCTGGTAAAAATCCGCCAACGCCTCGGCGGGATCCAAACCATCAATCTTATTTGCCACCAGATAGACTTTGCGATTCTTCTGGCGCAGCTTTTCGGCAATCATATAGTCCGCGGCAATAATCCCCGACTTACAGTCGACCACAAAAAGGACAATATCCGCTTCGTCCATGGCCAGCAGCGATTGCTCTGCCATACCAACATCAATGCCCTCTTCCTCACCACTGATACCGCCGGTATCAATCACCATAAAACGCCGATCGAACATTTCACCATCGCCGTACTTGCGATCGCGGGTCAGGCCAGAATAGTTGGCCACCAGCGCGTCGCGACTGCGCGTGAGTCGATTAAAGATTGTTGATTTACCAACATTGGGGCGGCCCACAAGGGCGATAACAGGAATCATAGGGATAAAAAAATGCCGCAGGTTTCAATTGCGGCATTCTACTTTAGTTCAGGCTTCTTAACACCCTAGAATATTAAGCATAATCCATCTGCTGTGTCTTTTGCTGTATATGGTTTTCAATGAACTCTTTGTGCGCCATTAAATCCGGGGCGTGCTCAGCGACAATGGTCGTCGGAATATAGTCCAGATTGCCGCAGACCAACCCATTCACAAACACGAGAATCTTAAGGTCAGCTATGGTCAGTCGACCATCGGCAAAGTAGTTACCACCAGCGGCGACCAGGCTATCATTAAGCCCGGATAAAAATAAGGGTAAGGTCTCGCCAGCGATTTTTTCTCGAACAGATTTCTTTTCATCTTCTTCCATAAAAAACGTATTCACCAGTTCCTGCATGGCATCATCCGCAGTATCCATCACCGCATCACAGATCGCCGCCTGCCAATCATCTTCCGGGTAAAGGCCGGCTAGCTTGCCAACGTAGCGGGCAATTACATTAGACTGGTTTAGCACCGCGCCATCGACTTCAAGCTCAGGTAGTTGGTGATAGCGATAATTAGCTTTAATCTCAGGCCATTCAGCTATGGGGATGCGACAGTCCTCAAACTCAATGCCGCCAATTCGCAACGCCAACCGAGCAGGTTCGCCACGGCCGCCATCAAAATCAAAATAGGTCAGTTTAAATTTTTCCACTGTCTTATCTAGCTCCTTGTCTGTGAAAATACGATTAATATCAATCCTTGAGAGATGGCATTGTCATCATTAAAAATCCCGAAAAAGCGGCGTTGGATGGAGATAAACTACTATCGACCTTTGTCTTGGCTTCATTGATCAAATCTCTATAAGCCGAGTAGAACGCCCAGGTCGGCAATGGCTTATACACCAAACCTGAAACCTCAAAATACTGAATAATATTCTTTGCCGTGGTGGGCTTTACAAACACCTCATCAGTGGGTGCAAAATAGGCCGGAATAATCGACACCAGACTCCACTTAGCCAGTTTTTCAGTCTTGAGTAACTCAACCAACGCCTCAAATCCCGCCTGCTGATTGCTCCCGTGCAGAAAGTCGTGCATTGCCTGAACCATAAAAGACCGTTCGCCGGGCGCCAAGCGCTTAACAAAATCTCGAAATTTTGGTTTCTCAAACATCGACACCATTGATGAGCGGCCTACAACTTTAGCCATATCATCAGCGTACTGCTGAATATTTTTCCTCGCCTTTGCACTAAAGCACTCACGAGCCAGCGCGGTCATTTTCGCCATTGGGTGCCGCTTGCCAATTTTGACCATTTCGGGGTCGGCAAAGCCATCCGGATAGCGGGACATAAAGTCCGCCTCAGCCTGTTTGAGTTTATGACTATTTAGTTGAATCATGGATTTATCTCTCAGGAATACAGCACATCGAACAATTTGTTCTTATGAATATAGTCCAACAATCCATTTAAAAAGGAAGATTAGGGCAACTGGCTTGTTGCCCTAGAAATCTGAGTAAAAGCGAAAGCTTGTATTACTGGATTTTAAACGCGCTCAACGAGCCATTATTAGACTGAACAATCAGGCTTTCACCAACCGTCAGCATCGGCGCACTCACGCCACTGCTATGCACTTTGGTGCGAGCGACAAAGTGACCGTCGAGGGGATCGAGCAGATGCAGATAACCTTCAGCATCGGCAACTGCGATAGTGCCGCCGAGTTTTGCCGGGCTGGTTACGCGGCGTAAAAACAGCGCTTCATTGCTCCAGATAACCTGGCCACTGCCGGCACGAAAAGCGCGCACTGTACTATCTGCTTCGCTAACATAGACCTGATCGAGGCTTTTCACTGGTGTCTGGTAGGAATTGCTGTCTTGGAACCACAGGCTGCGACCGGTGCCGCGAGAGATTGCTCCCAGGCGCCCCTGGTAGGTTACCGCGTAGATAACATCGCCCGCTAGTAGAGGCGAGCCATCGAGATCAACCATGCGCTCCAGATCCGTTCGTCCCTTTGGCAGCGCCATTCGCGCTTCCCAGATCAGTGAGCCATTTTCCGGGTTAAAGGCAATCAGCTTTCCAGAATCAAAACCGGCAAGCACCATGTTACTGGTAACAACCGGGCTGCTGGTACCGCGCACACTCAACAGGGGTGCATCGTCTTCGTGCTGCCAGATCACCGAACCATCGGCGGCATTGAAGGCAAAGAGTTTATTGTCGATAGTCTGCACTACAACAACCTCACCATTGCTCTGCGGGCTGGAAAGAATCTCGGAGCTGACAGTGCTGCTCCAGACGATAGAACCATCGTCTGCATTGAGCGCGTAAATTTCACCTTCGATACTGCCGACCATAACCAATCCGGAACCATAGCCCACACCACCAGAGACCAACTGTTCCAGTTCGATGCTCCAACGGCGCTTGCCAGTGACTATATCAATGGCGGTAACCTTGCCCTGATGGTCTGCAGCAAATACCAGCTCAGTGCTGGCGGCAGGCTGCAAACTTTTCCAAAAGTCTTTATTGTCTGCACCTATATTCACTGACCACTGTTTTTTAATCGTGGCTTCCGAATCGAACTTAACCAGTTTCGCTGGCTTGATTTCGGCCTCTTCATCACCACCAAACCAACTACAGCCAGAGACTAATAATGCGCAGGCTAATGTGCACAACAATAAATTTAACTTTTTCATGGCGCGTTTTCCTATTTAAACGACGGCTCTGCAGCTGTCTGGTAGATCCTTTACTGTTCAGTCGAGGGCTCTTCGGGCTCTACCGGCTGAACTAAACCAATTTTAAGCTCTAGAAGAGCACGCACAGAGTTGTCACCAGTGGCCTCTATTGCCAGTGCTGACTGATAGGCTGTATAGGCAGCGGCACTGTTGCCCTGCTCCAGATAGAAATCGCCCTTGGCTTCTTCAAACGCCGATTTCATTTCGCCAGCATCAATACCCTGGACTAACTGAAGGGCTTTATCCAGATCACCACGAGCAGCTTCGACGCGCGCCAGGCGCAGCCGGGCAACAAATGCACTGACTTCATCGGCATTGTCCATCGCCCACTGCAGTTCACTGACAGCAGCGTCAAGATCGTTGGCTTCAACCGCCAGCTTGGCTTTGGTCAGAGCCGCATAGACTGCATACTGAGTGCCGCTGTATTCGGCTTTGAGTTTGTCTGCCAGAAGGTTTACTGCAATTTGTGTCTCTTCAGTCAACGTCTCGCCGGGGTTTAAACTATCAAAATTATCAAGCATTTCCTGATAGGTCAGTGAGGCTGCAGATGCCTGTTCTGCGTTGTAATCGGTCCAAGTCTGCCAGCCAAAATAGCCGCCAACAACTAAAACTATAGCCAAAATAGTCTGCTTGCCGTTCTCTTCCCACCAACGCTTAAGAGCTTCGATTTGCTCTTCTTCTGTAATGTGATCTGCCACGAATGTTCCTCAATCTTTAGTCATTATTGTCATTAAGTAGTCAGCCAGGTCTGCCTGGTCAACTGTTTCCTGGGGGCGGTCTTCTCGCAAAAACTTAACCCCAATCTTTTTATTAGCGGCTTCATCATCACCGAGTATCAAAGCGATAGATGCTGCACTTTTATCCGCTTTTTTCATCTGCGATTTAAAGCTGCCGCCGCCGCAGTTTGTCTGCAGGCGAATAGTTGGGCAATCAGATCGCAGATTTTCTCCCAACACCAGCGCCTGAGTCTCTACATCGCCAACGGCAACCAGATACAGGTCTACAATTTGCCCGACACTATCAGGGACAACGCCGAGCTCGTCAAGCAACAGCACCAGTCTTTCTACACCCATGGCAAATCCAACACCTGGGCAGGGCTTGCCGCCGAGCTGTTCGACTAGACCATCGTAGCGGCCACCGGCACAGACTGTACCCTGAGCACCGAGATGAGTGGTCACCCATTCGAACACTGTTTTCGAATAGTAATCGAGTCCACGTACCAGTCGCGGATTGATCTGATAGCTGATTTCAGCGGCGTCGAGCATAGCGCAGAGCTGCACAAAGTGCTGCTTGGATTCTTCGTCGATAAAGTCTTTGAGGCTTGGCGCGTCATTTAACAGCGCCTGTGTCTCGGCATTTTTACTGTCGAGAATACGCATTGGGTTGGTCTGCAGGCGGCGCTGACTATCTTCGTCGAGCTGCTCCTGTCGAGCGCTGAGATACTCAACCAGTGCGCTGCGATAATTGGCGCGATCAGCGGAGGTTCCCAGAGAGTTAATCTGCAGGGTAACCGCATTGTCAATTTTTAGGGCTTTCCAGAGTCGTGCGGTAAGTACTAAAAGTTCCGCATCTATATCTGGGCCAACCAGCCCAAAGGCTTCAACACCGACCTGATGAAACTGACGCAGGCGGCCTTTTTGCGGGCGCTCGTGACGGAACATGGGGCCTGTATACCAGAGCCGTTGCGTTTGGTTGTGCAGCAGACCATTCTGATTGCAGGCGCGCACACAGCCGGCGGTGCCTTCCGGGCGCAGGCTCAGGCTGTCGCCATTGCGATCGTCGAAACTGTACATCTCTTTTTCGACTATATCGGTGACTTCTCCAACCGCGCGCTTAAACAGTTCAGTTTGCTCGAGTATCGGAAAACGGATTTCACGATAGGCATAGCGGCCGAGTACGTCGGCGATTACGCGCTCGAGGTACTGCCATGTGGCTGACTGCTCAGGGAGTAGGTCATTCATTCCCCGGATCGATTGGATTTTCATCTATTTCTCAATACTCTTTATACATCTAATTTTTAACGATCAGGTTAGCGGCATCTTTGGCCATCTGCGCCTCTTTGGCCGCTGCCTTGGCGCGAATCTGTGTCTCTAATTCATCGACTAAATTTTCATTGCCAACCTTGTGATCCGGTACCCCATCGACATAAACCAGATTGGCTGGAGTGCCGCCAGTTAAACCAAAATCGGACTCTTTAGCTTCACCCGGGCCGTTGACGATACAGCCAATAATCGACACATCCATAGGCACAGTAATATCTTCGAGACGAGTTTCCAGCGCATTAACCGTTTTAATCACATCGAAATTTTGTCGTGAGCAACTCGGGCAGGCAATAAAGTTAATCCCTTTACTGCGCAATCTAAGGCTGCGCAACATATCCCAGGCGACTTTCGCCTCTTCCGCCGGATCGGCGGCCAGGGAAATTCGAATCGTGTCGCCGATACCGTCGAGCAACAGTGCGCCGAGACCAATGGCGGATTTAACCGTGCCGGAACGCAGACCACCCGCTTCGGTAATACCCAGATGCAGGGGCTGTTCGATACGCGTCGCCAGATCGCGATAGGCGGCAACTGCCATAAAAATATCTGAGGCTTTTACGCTGACTTTAAAGTCTTGGAAATCGTATTTGTCGAGCAGATCGACATTGCGCATCGCCGATTCAACCATCGCCTCGGCGGTGGGTTCGGTGTATTTGCGCAACAGATCTTTGCCCAGTGAACCGGCATTGACGCCGATACGGATGGGAATATTCAGGTCGCGGGCTTTGGCGATCACTTCGCGCAGACGATCTTCGCGGGTGATATTGCCGGGATTGATGCGCAGGCAATCGACACCGAGGTCGGCCACGCGCAGGGCGATATGGTGATCAAAGTGAATATCTGCAACCAGAGGAATATCCACCAGCTGGCGAATCTTGCCGAAGGCTTCGGCCTCTTCCAGCGAGGGTACCGATACACGCACTATATCTGCGCCGGCTGCTTGAATTTTGTTTATCTGAGCTACGGTTGCCGCGACATCTGCAGTGCTGGTATTGGTCATGCTCTGCACAGAGATAGGTGCATCGCCGCCAACTGGGACGTCGCCAACCATAATCTGTCGCGACTTGCGCCGCACTATAGGTGTTTCACTAAACATTTAATAAGTACTCAATTACTACTTAAAAATTACTCAAGCTGCCTACTGTTTTAACCAAGCTTGGTAGGCGAGGTTTTCCTTTGAGTAAGGAAACAAATTCTTTAGTTTCAGCCCCTCACTCGCCGCTTTATCTCTGTTGCCAAAGCGCTCTTCAACCCGCACTGACAGCCACAGACTCTGGGCGGTTGGCCCAGTCAACTGCCTAAAGCGATCCAGCGCCAGCTTGCTCAGAGGGTAGTTCTTTTGCTGAAAATAGAGTTCAGCGGCCTCTAAGAACGGCGCTGGAAACCCCGATGAAAGCTGCGTGGCCTTTTCGAAGGATTCAAGCGCCTGCAGGCTGTCGCCCATTCTATTCTGGGTCAGGCCTAGTATATAAAAGGCCTGGGCGCGGCGTTCATAGCCAAGGTCTTCGCTGACCCGTTTTATCTGTACCCTGGCCTCTGCCAGTCGCCCCTGATTATATAAATAAGCAGCGTAATTATAGCGTGCCAGGGTGTAATTTTTATCTCTCGCCAACGCTTTTTCAAAGTATTCTTCAGCTAACTTAAATTCCTGCTCGCTCTGGTATAGCAGAGCGTATGCATTGTAGAGCTGCGCCGAGCGCGATCTGTATTTCGCGGCTTTATCAAGGTGGACTCTGGCTAAATCGCGGTTGTCCGAACCTATATATTTTAGTGCCAGTTTAATATGCTGTTGGCTTGCAGCAGCAGGGTTTTCCGAGTTGGCACTTTTTGGACCATCTGACACACAGCCAGTGGTGCTCAGTGCGACCACTAAAAACCCCAGTTTAATCAGTTTTACAACGTACCCTGTTGTTATGTTCATATTCCCTCTCCCTGTCACCACTCTGTATAAGCTGGTATTCCTCACTCAATAATTTTGACCACCTGCTCCTCGTCGAGACGTTTTTTATAGCGCTCCTGACGTTTAGTGCGGTCGTTTACTTCGCCTGCCAACTGACCACAGGCGGCGGCAATATCATCGCCGCGGGTGGTTCGCACAGTGACAGTGTACCCGTCATTATGCAGAATGTCCCTAAACCGCCCAAGGGCCACCTTGGTGACCGTTTTATAGCCGGAACCCGGAAACGGGTTAAACGGAATCAGGTTTATCTTGCAGGGTAAATCGCGCAGCAGTACCGACAATTCTTTGGCGTGTTCATCGCGGTCATTGACCCGATCCATCAGCGTGTATTCAACGGTGATTTTGCGACGATTGTCGGGCATCTTATCCAGATAGCGCTTGGCGCTGTCGACAAATGTCTGCAGGGGATATTTGCGATTAATCGGTACCAGCTCGTTGCGCAGCTCATCGTTGGGCGCATGCAGTGAGATCGCCAGCGACACATCGCTGACATCGCCGAGCTTATCGACCTCGGGAACCATGCCCGCAGTACTCAGGGTGACACGGCGCTTGGAGAGCCCGTAGGCATTGTCATCGAGCATCAGGTTCATGGCATCGACAACATTGTCAAAATTCATCAGTGGCTCGCCCATACCCATCATCACCACATTGGTGACTCGGCGTTTCGTTTTGGGATCAAACTGATCAAAGGATTCTGCGGCGATCCACAGCTGGCCAATAATCTCTCCGGCAGTCAGATCGCGATTAAAACCCTGCTTTCCGGTGGCGCAGAAACTGCAATCCAGCGCACAGCCAATCTGCGACGAGACACAGAGGGTTCCGCGATCGCGCTCGGGAATATAAACCATTTCAATACAGCTGCCACCATCCATGCGGATCAACCATTTACGAGTGCCATCAACCGAATCTTGAACACTGACCACCTCTGGCAGAACGACTTCAGCCACTTCGCTGAGGCTGGCACGCAGACCTTTGGAGATATTGGTCATCTCATTGATATCGGTGACACCCTGCTGGTGTATCCACTTGAGAATCTGGGTGCCACGAAAACGCTTCTCGCCGAGTGACTCTAAAAAGTCACCTATACGGGAAGCAGAAAGCCCCAAAAGGTTGGTTTTTTCCTTTCGGGGCTGTTCGTCGACTGCTGTTACTTCTACTTCTTGGGACATAGATGTCCTGCTCTCTGTTTATTTGTCTCTTTGCCTTCCCTAACGAGAAGAGGCTTTTATCGAGCACAAATCTCGTTGTCAGCAAAGAAGTATGCAACTTCACGGGCTGCAGATTCAGTTGAATCAGAACCGTGAACCGCATTGGCGTCGATAGATTCTGCAAAGTCTGCACGGATAGTACCAGCTGCAGCTTCCTGTGGGTTAGTTGCACCCATCAGATCGCGGTTAGCCAGAACAGCGCCTTCGCCTTCCAGCACCTGAACTGAAACAGGGCCAGACGTCATAAAGGCAACCAGATCCTTAAAGAAAGGACGCTCGCTGTGTTCAGCGTAAAAACCTTCAGCCTGCTCCTGGCTGAGCTGCTGCATTTTAAGAGCAATAATTTTAAGGCCAGCGGCTTCAAAACGGCTGAGGATTTGACCAACAACATTTTTTGCTACTGCGTCGGGCTTGATAATAGATAGTGTGCGTTCAGTCGCCATGAAGATTTCTCCAAACAAGGGCTTAAATAAATTAAAAAGAATTTAATATTAAAAGTTTAATATTGGGGGTAAAAAAATAGCCCTATTGGGCAATGGCGCGGATTTTACCTGCACTGGGTGGCAGGAACAATTGTTTTTTATAGCGCTTTTTGGTTAGGCCACCAAGAGACGCTGAAACCTGTCCAGTGAAACCGGCATACTGAAGTGGGCACCCTGGTATTTTTCACAGCCAAGGCTGCGCAAAATCTCCAGAACCTCACGCTTTTCAACACCCTCGGCGACCACATCGAGACCGTAGTGATGGGCGACCATCATAATTGCCTCGACCAGCCCGAGGGTCTCTTTGTCGGAGTTGAGATGGGTAATAAATTCACGGTCGATCTTTAAAATATCCAGGGGCAGTCGCTTTAGGTAGATCATTGATGAGTAACCGCTGCCAAAGTCATCGATGGCAAATCGGGTGCCCATATCGCGAATCTTTTTCATTTTCTCGGCGACTGTTTCAAAATCATCGATCAACAAATTTTCCGTTACTTCCAAAGTGAGCATATCCGGACGAATATCGTAACTCTTCAGGCTGTGTTCCAACGATTTAATAAGGTGCGGATCGTGAAACTGCTTGGGACTGATATTGACCGCCATCTGCATATTCTCATCCCAGATTCCGCGGTCGAGCATATTGCGCAGATATTCACAGGAGGTGCGAATAACCCAGAGCCCCACATCGACAATCATGCCGGAGGATTCCAATATCGGAATAAAGTCTGCCGGGGTGTGCCGAGCCTGATCGGAGTTCATCCAGCGCAGCAGCACTTCGCCACCCACTACATCGCCGGTATTAGTTGAAACCTGCGGCTGAACATACAGATCAAATTCCTGATTGGCGACCGCTTTGCGCAGGCTGGATTGCATATTGATGCGCTGGCGAGCCTGCCGGGTGATCTGTGAATCGAACAGCACCACGGTGTCGCGACCGCGGCGCTTGGCCTCGAACATCGCGCTCTCTGCCTGCTGTACTGCCTCTTCGGCATTGGAGAGAGAATCCTCCGTGGGGTAGTAGATCCCCGAGTAGAGCACGCTGATACCGACACTTGCAGTAACACTGACTTCGCCATTTTCAGTAAAGAATGGACGGGTGATAACGCAGCGAATTTCATTGGCTATAGCCAGACTGACTTCCCGCGCCTGCTCGGCAGTCTCGGCAATATCTTTAACAAACAGCAAAAAGGAATCACCGGCCACCTGGTCAACTTCCATCAGCTCTGTACACATGCCCTGAATGGTTTCAGCTGCTCTCTCGAGAATCTGGTTGCCTATATGTTTGCCGAGGGATTCATTGATGGAGTTAAAGTTATCGAAGTCTATTAATAGCAGTGTGCCGCAGGGACTGTCTTCCTGAAAATCATTGAGGTAACTGCTGATACTCTCGATAAGCCGCGGGCTGACCGGCAGACCGGCGAGGGTTTCATACTGGTCACTTTTAATACTCTCGGCGAGTTTGCCCTGACTGTCGAGGATTTCCGGTTCCAGCTGATCTGCGGTGGGAGTTTCAGGGACAGACTCCTCGCCCTCCTGAGGCTGGGCATCCATCTCAACTGTTGGGGGCTTATCGACCTTATCTGGTGAAGGAGCCTCAGCTGGTGAAGGAGCCTCAGCTAATAAAGGAGCCTTTACCGAAGTTTCCACTGCTGTCAGGTCTGCTGTGGAGAATTCCTCAACCACCATCTTGGCCAGAGATGGCAGTGGATAGAGCATTAGGCAGAGCACCTCACCGACATCTTCAAGGGCGCCGGTGGATACAACGATTTCGTCCTGCTCGAGGATATTGTCAGAGCGCCAGAGAATGCCCTCTAACTGATCGTCCTGAAGTTTCCTGACGACCTGCTTGAACTGTTGAATTGATTGCGGCTGGTGATCCTGGTCTTCGCCAATGGCGGTGCCAATAATTTGCGAGCGATCACATTGAAGAATGGAAAGAGCCTGAGCGTTGGCATCAATACAGACACCATAGGCAAAAAACACTGTGCCAAACGGCGCTGTATTGAGAACTTTTTTATACAGGTGATTCTTGTTTGGCATCCTTTGCTCAAATCCCGCTGCTGAAGCAGCTTGCTGTTATTAGTCCTGCGCTCTTTAATCTTGTGCTTTTCAGTCCAGCTCTTCCATCCACGCCATCTGAATCGCTTCAAGAATTTTCTCTCCGCAACGCTCCGGGTCATCGGAAAACTCTTCGAGTTCGAGAACCCATTTGCGCAGATCGACAAAATTCACGTACTGTGGATCTACATCCGGATGGTTATCCGTCAGTTCAATAGCGATGTCATGTATATCAGTCCACTTTAGCATAGCCTATTACTCCATTTTGTGCCGATATCAGTGCTTTTCAGACACCATATTAATCGTGTACTTGGGAATTTCCACCACCAGATCTTTGTCGCCGGGAATAACCTGGCAGCTCAGTCGCGAATCCGGGTCTACACCCCAGGCCATATCCAGATAATCCTCTTCCAGATCATCGGCCTCGGGCAGTTCGGCAAAACCTTCACGCACATGCACATGGCAGGTGGTGCAGGCACAGGACATCTCGCAGGCATGCTCAATTTCTATGCCA
>Ga0213869_10002477_pt1 | contig 12776 bp, 9 predicted proteins | sample PICome_10_FD_160083 | JGI IMG/M metagenome (GOLD analysis project Ga0213869, IMG submission 160083) | Coastal seawater microbial communities near Pivers Island, North Carolina, United States - PICO132 | ecosystem: Environmental > Aquatic > Marine > Coastal | place: USA: North Carolina...
CTGTACAGGTAAGACTACTATTATTAATGCACTCAGTTATGCATTGTATGGCGAAGCACTAACTAATATTAGGCGTGATAATTTAATCAATAAAACAAATGCCAAGGGTATGATTGTTAGTGTTGATTTTGAACTTAGTGGTGTTGACTATCGTATAGAAAGAGGCAGACGACCTAATGTACTAAGATTTTTTGTAGATGGTACAGAGCATGAAGATCAAGAACAACAAGGTGACAGCAGAGAAACACAAAAAGCCATAGAAAAATTAATTGGCTTTAGTCACGAAATGTTCAAACATATTGTTGCACTAAACACATATACAGAACCTTTCTTAGGCATGAAGAACAACGATCAGCGAGACATGATTGAGCAACTGCTAGGCATACAAGAACTATCGCAAAAAGCAGAAACATTAAAAGAAAGAATGAAGGATACAAGAGACAGTATCAAAGAAGAAGAAATTCGTATTAATGCTATCAAAGACGGCAATGCTCGAATGGAAAAGAACATTAAAGAAATAGAAAGTCGCGGCATGGCTTGGGAAGCCAATAAGAAAACTAAATTAAATGAAATGGCATTAGGTCTTGAGCAACTAAATGAACTTAATGTAGACGAAGAAATAGCAAAGCATAATACATTAGTAGAAATAAAAGACCACGAAGCAAACCTAAATGTACTTGTAAGCAATATTACAAACACAGAAAATAGTATTAAAAGAAGTAATACAAAACTACAAACACTAGAAGCAAATCTAGTTAAAGCAAAAGAAGGCGTATGCCCTGCTTGTGGTCAAGAAACAGCACATTTAGACACACATGAGGAATATACGACCGATTTAAACACCGAAATAACAGAAGAAAAGACATATAACGATAGCCTACTTACTAAAGAAACCGACTTAAAAACAGGCGTAGAAATGCTTGGACCGGTTCAAGATCGCCCTAAAACCTTCTACAAAACACTAGAAGAGGCCCTTACACATAGAAATAATGTAGATAATTTAATACAAAGTATTGAAGATAAGGACAACGAAGAAAACCCTTATGTAGAACAAATACAATCTATGAAAGACACGGGCATACAAGAAGTAAGTTGGGATATAATAAACGAATTAACAGCACTAAAAGATCATCAAGAATTCTTATATAAACTACTAACAAGTAAAGACAGTTTTATTAGAAGGCGTATAATTGATCAAAACATTGCTTACTTAAATCACAGACTAGCACACTACTTAAATGCTATTGGCCTACCGCATGATGTTAAATTTAACAGCGATTTAAGTACAGAGATCACAGAGTACGGTAGAGACTTAGACTTTGATAATTTAAGTAGAGGTGAGCGAAATAGACTTATATTAAGTTTAAGTTGGGCCTTCCGCGACATATATGAAAGTCTTAATCACCCAATGAACTTCTTGTGTATTGATGAACTTATTGATAGTGGCTTAGATGGAGTTGGTGTTGAAAATGCATTAGGCATACTTAAGAAAATGAGTAGAGAACAAAATAAAAATATTATGCTTATATCTCACAGAGAAGAACTAAGTGGAAGAGTAAACGATGTATTATATGTAATTAAGGAAGGAGGCTTCACTAGTTACAACACGGACACAGAATATGTAGGCGATAAGTGAGCGGTTGGGAAGGCGATAACACACAACGGCTTATAGAACTTGTAGGCGGTGATGTTAACGAAGACTTCCAGGCATTAAAGCAACGGTCTATAGATGCTCACAATCTTAGATTCGCAGACTACATAAACAGCAGTGATATAGTTCTAGACTTTGGCAGTGGATTAGGCTTTGGTGCCAATGCATTTGCCGACACCGTAACACAATACATTTGTGCCGATGTATCTAGATCTATGCTGATGTCCGCACACCAAAATACATCACAACATAGCAACATCGAACTTAAACTTATATCACGCAATAATTTGTCTGCTTTAAAAGATTATAAATTTACAAAAATAATTTCACATGCTGTTTTTGTACATTTAGAAATACCTGAAATAATTTACTATCTAAAACAATTTAAAAACATACTAGCAGACAATGGTGAAGTATTATTTACATACAAAAACTTAGACTTATTAAATGTAAACGATCACTTGCTTACAGAACACACAGAAAGACTTATGCGTAATAGAGAATTTCAAACTCGCAGTATAAGTTATGTAAGTCCTACCGTTATTAAGAATGTCGCAGAGCAATTAGATTATAAGTATATAGAAGTCGAATGCGATGAGTTTGACCGTACAGCGAGATTAATTAATGAGTAAATGGTTACACAATGGTAAAGCAATAGAATCGCTACGGAAGATTGCGAAGCATTTGTATATCTAATTACTAACAATACAAATGATAAAAAGTATGTGGGCAAGAAACTAGCAAAGTTTAAAACTACTAAACCACCGCTGAAAGGCAAAAAGAATAAACGCAGAGGCACCAAGGAATCAGATTGGCAAACTTATTGGGGCAGTTCGGATCATTTAAATGAAGATGTAGAAACACTTGGGGAAGATAAATTTACCAGAGAAATTTTATACTTTTGTCCTAGCAGAGGCGTCGCTAGTTACCTAGAGGCTAGAGAACAGTTCGAAAGGAAGGTATTGCTCTCAGATGACTATTACAATGGAATTATCAATGTTAGAGTCGGTGGTTCAAAAATATTACGCGAAGGTCTCAAAGACCGATAACTAATTGCTGAAGAACACAAAAAAACACGGCACATTCAGACACAAAGTCTAACTCACATTACGGCACACAAATAGGACCATACACCACCCCATCGAGGCATATAATATCGATTTCCTTGACAATCCGGTAACCCCGGTGCGAGATTCTGGAATGTATGGCGGTACATGAGATACAAACAAACGACAACAGTATTAAAGGATGTAGGCACTGAGAAAAAGCAACCTACAAATTTGTATAATTGAACTCTACAAGATTATATAAGTTTCCGTGAGATTCGTGAAGGTAGTGTAAAGGGACTAAAGGCTCACCGGTTCCAGCAAAGCACCCTAGTTAGAGATGACGATGCATTACTTGATGACACCATCGACATTAGTTCACCCGGAGACGGGTGAATTATGACTCAACATACTTGATAACTTCTATTTAAAAAAATTGCAAACAAAAACTGATATGAACGAAGTGAATGAAGTTTGTAGTTGGCAAAGACACGAAGTGTCTGAAAACATATAATAATAAATATAATTATGATTCCAGTAGAAGATAATTGGTTACACATAAAACATGAATTTCATGAAGCATGTAATAACTTAAACAACAATAGTTTTATTGACAATCTCATGACTTTTAGAAACTTAGGATTGTTTAAACTTTTACTTGATAAAAAGCACAACGGTTTATCTGGACATCCACAGGACTTTTTAGAATGTATATTGGCTATAGCAGAACATGATGTTACTACAGCACACGAGTTTGCCAAAATAGGTAGTATGCCTTTTCTAATACAACAATTTCCAGAGCATACAGCAAACACGGTGTATAAGGATTCTCCTGATGAAATCATAGTTAAAACAAATGCAGAGGCCCCTGTGTATGCTGATTGGATTGTGCGAGAAGAAAACGGTAGTTATATGCTGGGTAGAAATTATAAAAATTTTAAGCCGGAGCATTCAATATCGTTCCGCGACCTACTTGAACCACAGCATGATAACTACATATTCAAATTAAGTTGGTTCCAACTGTATAACAGAGTATTAGTGTGCAGTCACTTAGGGGGCCTACAACGCATTATAAACATCGCTATGCAACGCGATATTAATTACGATGCTGTTGGGTATGCGGCACAAGAACTTGATGCTATGCGCCTTGTAATGCACAGAAACATTAATCATGCATTACTGCATTTAAAAGACAATGAACAAATACCAATGTTTGACCGTACTAAGTATAAACTACAAGCAAGTGTTGTACCTGATAATGTAGTTGATTGTGCGAGTGATATAACACATCAGTCAGAAGAGATAGACAATGTATTAGATAAGTTAGAGCAACTTAATTTAGAACATTTAATATCAGATAATACAGATGGTGCTCAGCACATAGAACAATTAAAAGGTAATAACAGCACAGACTTATTCGTCTGATACAGGCGGAGCATTGTCAGGAATCATTTCCTGTTTCATTTCGTCTTTCTTCTTGCCAGATTTGGCATCTAATAATGCATTAAAAGAATTTAATAACACACCTTGGTCTGGTAAAGATACATTCCATGCAGTTTCCCATGGCACTGAGCCTTCGGTATAGATTACAAAGTCAGCAACTGACTTAGTTATATCGTCTGATTGGGTTTCTAAATTTCCCAGATAGTTCCTGATTTGCTCAGGCTCTGCTCCACCTAGGAATTTAAGAAAAAACCGACTGGATCAAAGTTAATTGATGTTGTGTAAATATGTTCGCATTCGCTACATTGCATTTCTAAATCTTTTTCAACGCCACCGTTATTAATATCACTGACAGCATCGTTAAGTTCCATGCCAATTTCTTTTTCAACATTTTCTAAAAATTCTGAAATCAATACAGGATCTGTAACAGTATCGCCATTTGGAATAGTAATACTATTAATAGATTCAAGAATTACTTGATAATTCATAATGCTGAGTTTTTCTAATGCGTCACCTAATGCTTTTAATTGCTCGTCACTTTGACTGGGATCAATATTTTGAAAATTTCTATTTTGTTCGATTACTGCTTTAGCACCTTGAACTGTGTGAATATAATTTGTTGGCGATAATTCTGCAAGTAAGCCATTTGATAAAGTAATTTGTTTTACTGCTTCAATCTCTTGTGCATTTGATAATACTAAAGCCAAGTCTAGATCAAATTTGTTTTCTGCATCGCATTCAGGACAGTTTCTTGCAACTTCCATAAACTTGTCTTTGCTACTTGCTTTTCTTATTGCAATTAAAATTGCCTCCATATCTGGTGCAAGTAATTCCGCGGGATTTATAACTGCTGGTACACAACTTTTAACCAATTTAATTACAGCATCACCGTTAAGTAATGCATCTGGATTTTTAGTTAATAAATCGTCTTTTGCAGTCATTGGGTAAACTGGTAATTCACCGACTTCTGGCATTTCCACAATATCTTTTGTATAAAAGTCAGTGCCACTTGGTAGTGATACATATAACTTAGGATTTCTGTAAAAATCTGCTAATGGATTAGTGTTTTGTGTCATTTTATCTCCAATATGTGATGTTTTAATAAAAACGATAAATATTAACTATCGAAGCATCACATTATTTGTTAGTGTTATTTATCGATCATAAAATGCGTATATTACAGGAATTGAAATGGCAGACATTATAATTAACGGACCAGAAGGGCAAAGTACTATAAACAACATACCTGCATGGGCAACCGAAGCCACACAGGCAACTATGGCCAAGACTATGATAGGCGTAGGAAAGAAAGCAGAAAAAATTGAAGCAGTATTGCAGTTAATGTTAAGAGGTTACGAGAAATTAAGAGAAGCAAATAGCAAAGGCGACAAAGATATGTCAAAATGGCTTAATATATTAGCCAAAAACGACAAAGTAGAATTAGCAGAAGGCAAAAAAGCAACTAAGGAAATCAGTGAAGGCTTAAAAGAATTAGAAAAGGTTCAAGCAGACGGATTAGCAGAATTAGGTAAACTCAATTCCAATACATCTAACCAAAACGAATCCTTAGATAAAATTTTGAAAGATCTCAGTAATAGCAGTAACGGAATGCTTTCCTTTGCCAGCATAGGCGGAAAAACACTTGGTGGATTAGGACGAGCCATTGGTATTGCGAGTACGGCCTTAGGTGCATTTGGTACAGTTATATTACTTGCCGCTAACTTTGTTAAAAATGAATTTTTAGATGTGTTTAAATTTTTTAATAACAGTTTAAGTGCAGGTACAGGAGGTATTGTAGGATTAACTCATGCAGTAGATAATGTAGCCACATCGGCAAACCTGGCTGGCATGAGTTTAGAAGAGTTTGGTGATTTTGCACAACAAAACAGTAAGATCCTTAGAACATTAAGTGCAAGAGGATTTGCGGATTTATACACAAAAAGTTTATTAGCACAAGACGGATTACTGGCAATTGGCATGACGGCGGAAGATGCAGTTGAATCAATGATGACTGAACTAGAGTATAGACGTAGATTTGGTATGATGGTTGCTGGCGGAGGCAGAGACCTTCAGAACAGTTTAGTTCAAAGTGCCACAGATCTTAGAAAATTTGCTAATGCTGTAGGTATGTCAGAAGCAGACCTTAGGTCACAATCAGAAATACAAGAAAGCAATGTTGACCAATTGCGATTAGTTGGAAAGACTCTTGGAGCCAGTGAACAAGATATTATTAATAATTCGCAGTATATAGCAAGACAATTAGGTGCATTAAGCATGGAAGATATGATTAATCCATTGTTCGAAGCAATATCCAGAGGATCAGTGGGATTATCCGACGAAATGACATCTTTGGGTGTTGCATTTCCAGGATTAATGGATATTGTTAATGATGCCGCTCATGAATTCAACATGACTGGCAATCTAAATAAAAGTCTTGGCATGGAAATTGCAACATTATTTGATACCATGTCAGATGTAGATGCAATGAATTTAAGAAGTTTGGTAGATGCTGGTGTGCCTGCCGCTGACGCAATTTCAAATCTACAGAAACAAATAGGTAAATTTAGTGCAAATCAGTTAAAGAAATTTCAAGAAGAGTTTGATTCCAGCAGATTGGCCATGCAAAACACATTTAATAAATTGGGTTTTATAGTTAATCAGGGAACTGCATCTATAGGCGACTTTGGTAAAACAGCATTGATATCTGCACTAGGCTTTTCTAAAACAATTGACGATGCAGGCAATGAAGTGTATAATTTTGAAGAAGGCCTGCAGGATATGGGCGACAGCATATTGGCTATTACCGGAAGAATTTTTGGAGAAAATAATTCATTATACGAAACTGTAGGATTCTTTAATGATTATATTAAAGCCATGTTTGGCGGTGTACAAAAAGGCGAAACACAAGAAGATTTTGAACAGCGACTCGACGACGCCAGGAAATTGTTTGTTGGCAAGATCAATGCATTTGCAGAAAAGTTAGGTGATGATTTGAACAAAGAGTTGATTGCTGGCACATTGGGCAGTACCATAAGCAAAATGTTCCAAAATTTAATAGACGGAATAGCAATCTCTATATACGAAAAAACAGGTGTAGATATGGGTGTATCCGACATATATGCCAGACAAATCAGAGAAGGTCGTATGGGCATAGACCAGTATCGACAATATGCAGGAAATTTTTCCTCGGGCGATCGAGAAGTTTTATCAGATCAAATATTTAAAGATATTATACACCAGGCAGGCAAAGAGAAGAAAATTACCAAGAGGATGAGTGGAGCAGTTGGTGGGTATATGGAAGGTGATGATGCAGATATTCAAAGACTCATGAAGGGTAGCAGAGGATCAAAAAATAGAGAAGGCTTTGACGCCTTTATGGAGGATTTAAATAGAGTCACTGATGGGCGGTTTGAACAGCAATTTGACAAATACTTTAAAACAAATGCCAGCGGTATAAAGCAGAAAGATGGTCTCTCTGAGAATGAAAAAACAGAGGCAAACAACTTACTTGAGATTTTAAACCAACGATATATGGAAGTTGCAGATTTCAACAGAACGTCATTAGATGAATTAACAACACTAACCAAATTAGCAGAAAATAACGGCTTGGATGTTCAATACGCAAGTAGCGAACTCTTGTCTAAAATGGGTGACTCCGGTGTTTATGGTTTGGCTGAAGGCCAGAAACTTTTAACCGACATCGACAAACACTTAAAAGACATGCCATATGCAGTACAAGACGCATACGTTAGATTTTTCTCACAGTCTTTTGCGGAGCAGGGTATTAATTATGCAAATGACAGTGGATTTGCCAATAGCACTCAGAATAATTTAAACTCAGCCCTATACAGAGAAGGGTTAACCAAGTTAGGTGTTGTCAACGGTGTCATCCCAAAGTATAATTTCAATCATGATGGCACAAGGAACAGAGCAAAATACAATAATCCAAGAGGCGGAGAGGCTTCTTTTGCTGATCAAGATTTTGCGACGTTTGGCGGTGAATACATAAATTCAATGAAAGATAATTTCTTACATTACAAAGAATACAACAAGTTGGTTGAAATGCTTAATAATTTAGACAGCAGGTATACCTTAGATAGCGATAGCCAACAATTAATTGATGGGATGAGAGATCTTGTAGAAAAAAATAGAGATGTATCTGATAGATTAAATAATCTTACTAACGCAATTAGCAACGACAATAGTACCTAGAGCCAGCCATAACAATCAATCCGATTGACATCAAGTGATAAATATAGTATTATAACTACTTAAGAGAAATATATGAGTTGGAAAAAGTTTTTTAATCCGGTAGATAACGCAGGTTTACCCTCAGGCGTTCAAGGCAGTGACGGCAAAGCAGATATGTATGCCAGTAGATACAGCAGTTGGCTACCAGAAGTTTACAGTGGATCGCCAGACAGAGTCATGCGGTACTATCAGTATGATGCAATGGACAGGGATTTAGAAATCAATGCCGCATTAGATATTATTGCAGAATTTTGTACGCAAGAAGAAGATACAAATTTACCTTTTAAAGTAGAGTACAACGACACACCAAGTAATCCAGAAATCAAAGTTATACAACAAGGGTTAGAAAAATGGTGTAAACTAAACGAACTACCTAGACGAATATTTAAAATATTCCGTAGCACATTAAAATATGGTGATCAATTGTTTATTAGAGATCCAGAAACCAAAAAACTATACTGGGTTGATCCATATCAAGTTGAAAAAGTATTAGTAAACGAAAGTAACGGTAAAAAGATAGAGCAGTACTTTATCAAGAACTTGGATTTACATTTAAAAGATTTAGCGGCAACCAGTGTTGCACCTAATCAAGATAGACCATATGGTACAGGTGCTATCATGAGTGACTACACTAATCCACAATCAAGTGCAGGATTTAAAAGCAGTAGTTCAGGATACGGACCAGATGCCAATAATGCAATGCCAGTAGATGCACAACATGTACTACACATAAGCATGAGCGAAGGCATGGAAACAACTTGGCCTTTTGGTAACAGCATACTAGATCCTATATTTAAAGTTTACAAACAAAAAGAATTATTAGAAGATGCAATTATTATTTACAGAGTACACAGAGCACCTGAAAGAAGAGTGTTCTTTATTGATGTAGGTAATATGCCTCCGCACAAAGCACAACAATATCTAGAAAGAGTTAGATACGAAGTACAACAAAAACGAATTCCTAATAAAACAGGTGGCGGACAAAATGTTGCAGACAGCAGTTACAATCCAATGAGTATGTTAGAAGATTACTTCTTTGCTCAAACGGCAGATGGTCGTGGTAGTAAAGTTGATACATTACCAGGTGGTAGTAACTTAGGTGAAATTGATGACCTTAAGTTTTTCAACAACAAACTAATTAGAGGATTAAGAATTCCAAGCAGTTACTTGCCTACTGGACCAGACGACGGATCAGCACCATACAATGACGGCAAGGTTGGAGTAGCATATATTCAAGAATATAGATTTGCAAAATATTGTGAAAGACTGCAAAGACAAATTATTAAAAGTATGAATGACGAATTTAAAATATACTTGAGAGCAAGTGGTGTAGAAGTAGACAATAGCCTATTTGATATATCTTTTGCAGAACCACAAAACTTCAGTTCATACAGAGAATTAGAATTAGATCAAGCAAGAACACAGTTGTTTGGAACACTGGAAGGCATACCTTACTTGTCTACACAGTTCAAACTTGCCAAGTACTTGGGTCTAAGCGAAGACGAAATAAGAAGAAACGAATTACTGTGGGCAGAAGAGAATGCATTTGATGTAGATGCAGTAGACGACACTACATCAGCAGACTTGCGCCAGGTAGGTGTAAGACCGCAACCAGGAGGTGATGTTACTACAGCACCAATAGACATGGGGCCTGTTGATACACCCGATGCTAGTGGCATAGATGCATTAGGCGAACTTGGGGACGAAGGCGGTAACTTAGGAATATAACATGAAACTAAACGAATTTTACGAGCCAGCAAAAGACACAATTAATCAAAGGCATAAAACAGACACAAGAAAGAAGATGCTGAGTCTGGAAGAATTAGGTAAACTGAGAAGAATCAGAGAACTTAAAAAAGCAGAATCAGAAAGTCATAAGAAACTTGCATCTGTAATGTATGCTAAACCAGTTGATGGTGGCGGAGCAGGCGGCTTAATATAATTTAATGAAGACCCTTGTAGTTTGCGGTTGCAGTTGGAGTTGCCGCGATCCACTTTATCCCAATTTTGAATACGGATACCTAGTAGCAAAGGAACTAGGCTATAATTATATTAATTTAGCACGGTGTGGTATGAGTAACTTTGGCATACGAACACAGATAGATTACGCACTAGAACACTTACAACCAGATTTAATGATCATTAATGCAACTGGTGTAAACAGATTTGAAATACTTAAAGACTTAGATAATACATACGACCATACTAAAGCATATGATCAAATATGCTTTGGCGACTTTGATTGGGATCACTTTGATCACGAACATCATATTAACTTTGACAGAACTTATGATCCTCAAATATGGTGCGACAGCATTTATACTGTAATTAGCCAAGAGGCTAGGCGTTATCAACACATAGAAGCAGACAGAGTAAGTGCATTAAAAGACTATGCTTATTATGTGTTTGACGAAAACATAAAAGCACACAATGATTACTATGTGTTACAAAGTGGTTTATTGAGTGTTTTAAATCATAATGTGCCGTTATTATTCTCGCCTAATACCTTTGAATTCAGTGAGTTCGATAAAACGGGTTTGATAGAGGATCATCACCAAATAGGCAGTTTTAATTGGGACTTCGTTCCTGATAAATATATGTTACAGAATGGCGCAGGTTTTTACGCACAATTTAATCCTACGCACTTAGATGAACAAGGAAACGAAACAACACATTACCCAGTAAGTAATCATAACAGTCCATACGCACATAGAAAGTATGCAGATCACATCATAGAGGCAGTTAATAACAGGTCATTATAACTTGTTTTAATTAAAATACCTCAAAAAAACACCGTTTTATACATAAAACAATACATTACTATTAAATACAATTACGATATATCAGGCGTTGCCTGATTTTAAAGGAGAAATTACGATGTCAGATAAAAGTGTTTTAGAACAAGTACTGGAACATCTTTTAGCAGAGGACGATGCACAAGCCAAAGACTTATTACATAGTTTTATGGTTGAGAAGTCCAGAGAGATTTATGAAGATCTCTTAGATAAAGATGCTCTAGAAGAAGCACTCGATAACGAAGTTGTCGAGGAAGAATCTGAATCTGAAGAAACTGTTGAAGAAGCAGAAGAATCCGAAGATGAGGCAGTTGAAGAAACTGTTGAATCTGAAGATGAGGCTGTAGAAGAAACAGTAGCAGGTTCACCAAGTGAAGACTTCTACGATGAAGTAGAAGCAGACGTTATGGCTGATGAATCAGGTGTTAACGAAGATGACGACGAAATGGAAGACGAAATGGAACCAGAAATGGAAATAGACGGTGAAGAAGAGTCAGAAGAAGAAGTCGAAGACAGAGTTGACGATTTAGAAGCTCAATTAGACGAACTAAAAGCAGAATTTGAAAAGTTAATGTCAGACGAAGACGGAGAAGAATCCGACGAGGCTGAAGCAGAATTAGAAGATGAAATGGAAATGGAATCTTTTGAAGAAGAAATTGACTTAGATGAAGAAGTTGCTGAAGAAGAATTAGAAGAAGCAACTAACTTTAGCAAACAACAATCTGCTAAGAATGACTCAAGTTCAGACAACAACAATGCAATGAAATTCCCAAAGAAAGAAAATTTCGGTTCAGACGAAAAATCTTTATTTGGTAAAGACGGCGCAGAAGGTAAGAAAGGGGATTCAGCCAAAGATAATCCAGCAAGTGATAACATTGGCGAAAAACCAAAGGCTCACCCAGCACCTAAAGTAAGTGCTGATAAGTCTGAGAGTCCTATAGCAGGAAAAGTTAAGTAATTAAGGGGATATTATAATGTCAAGGCAGTTATTCGAATACTATAGTCCAGATAAAGCAAATATCATAGTTGAATCATCTAACGATGGTAAAGACTTACATATGAGCGGTCTGTTTATACAAGGCGAAGTTAAGAACCAAAACGGAAGAGTATATCCAAGAGACGAAATACAGACGGCTGTTGAGTCCATTGGTAATAGAATCCAAACTGGGGAAACTGTTCTTGGAGAGTTAGATCATCCAACAGAATTACAAATTAATTTAGATAGAGTAAGCCACATGATTACTGATATGCGTTGTGAAGGCGCAGATGGCTTTGGTAAACTTAAAATATTGGATACTCCAATGGGTAAGATTGCTGAAGCATTACTAAAAGGTGGCGCCAAATTAGGCGTTAGCAGTAGAGGGAGTGGCAATGTAAATGAGAGCGGTAGGGTAAGCGATTTTGATATAGTAACTGTTGACATCGTAGCACAACCAAGTGCCCCAGATGCCTACCCTAAAGCCATTTACGAAAGTTTATTTAATATGCGTGGCGGCGCTCAGATTTTTGAAGCCGCTCGTGAAATAACAAAAAGTGACAGAAACGCACAAAAACACCTTGCACGAATGATGGAAAATTTCATTCGTGAAT
>Ga0213869_10002479_pt1 | contig 12773 bp, 14 predicted proteins | sample PICome_10_FD_160083 | JGI IMG/M metagenome (GOLD analysis project Ga0213869, IMG submission 160083) | Coastal seawater microbial communities near Pivers Island, North Carolina, United States - PICO132 | ecosystem: Environmental > Aquatic > Marine > Coastal | place: USA: North Carolina...
TGTGGCACGGGCATGTGTTGTTGCTTTGGCTTTTGCGGCACGGGCATCTGCTGTAGCTTTGGCTTTTGCGGCACGGGCATCTGCTGTAGCTTTGGCTTTTGCGACACGGGCATCTGCTGTAGCTTTGGCTTTTGCGACACGGGCATCTGCTGTAGCCTTTTTTATTACTTCGTGAGCGATTGGCTCGGGTGACGAAGGGTTCTGGGCGATGAAGTTATCCAGCTGATCAGGGAGAGATATACCAGATTCTTCAGGCTGGAATTCATAGATGGATCCAAATGCGGCACGGCCGAAATTTTGGATCCAACACCCCTGTCCGCCACCACCACCTTGTTGTGTGACAATTCCGGTAGCAACAAGATGCACAAATTGCGGTTTTGAGATGGCGAAGTATCGTATTGTGTCGATATCCACAGCAGCACACATCAAATAAGACCATTCGTGGTCAGGAATGATGTGTTGCCATGTCCACGAATCATCACCTCCGCCCCATATACGCGAAGACTTAAGCTCTATACGAGCGTCGCCCCTGCATAGATCCCAACCGGTCTGCCCTTGTGAATCAGGGACATTTTTACAGTCAAATACACCGGCAGTGATGTGTTCCATCGCGGAACCGAAAGCCTTGTTGCCCAAAGCCACAAGTTTCACGAATTCTGGTGATGCACCACGGGCAGCATACCGAGCAGCCAGATTTGGTCCGGCAGACATTAGGGCGGTAGACATATTGCCAGTTGCATTGAGAGTACGTAATGAAGCCATTGTTGTTGTTATACGTTATACGTTATACGTTGATGAGAGTTGTTTGTGTGTTTGAGATGCATACTACTATTCCAAAAAAAGTATTTCAATTTTCTAGATACCAGGCAATCGTATTGAGTTGACATGGACAATATGTACGCAATGGTGGGTTATTCTTCCGACACCAATGTGCTGTTATTCAATTACTAACTTAGATGTTAAAATCAAACATGATTAACATAGCACAAAAAGTACACCCCCATACATGCACATGTCGAACGTGCAGAAAAAGAAACAGACAAAACAAAAAGGAGAGAAGGACGGTTTTCGGTGTGTTTTATACAATTCTGACTGTCTTTTGTATAGCAGGGTGTATTGCAGCCTAAAATAAAAATAATACAGCCTACGACTGCGGTATTATTTTTCATCCTATCTCTCCTCCCTTTCTATCTCTCCTATCTCTCCTCCACCCTATCTCTCCTCCCTTTCTATCTCTCCTATCTCTCCTCCACCCTATCTCTCCTCCCTTCCAATTCCATTAGCCTTTATCTTTAAAAACTAGGCTGTCACAGCAGCATGCATAGTTGGGTTCGCTTTTCGATGGCTACCACACTTTACCCAAAAGTATTTCAATCATCCTTTACGTAAAAATTGAAATACTTTTTTTGGAATAGTAGTATGCATCTCAAAAACACACAAACAACTCTCATCAACGTTCAACGTACATATCCTTACATATCCTTACAAACCTAACTTTCAGTAAAACACCCGGAAACTCATAACATGTCCAGCTTCCAGCAAACTGCTCCGTCTCATATCAAACCAGCCGGGATCAAGGCGTCGGTGGGAGAAAACAAGATCATCGTATCGGCTGAAGTAGGTAATGAACCTCCCTTAGGCAATGCTCTCAATGGCATTGTCGCCGAAGAGTTATTTAACGAAGATCTAGATGCTGAACTGAATATGCACAGCATCGCAGCCATCCTGAGCGAGCAGGATACGTCGAGGAAGAGGAAGAGGAAGGTTTCGAGCACCGAGGACTTCACACATGATGACCAAGATTCCGGAAATGAATCCAACTAAGTCATCTAATCTACCCCACGCACTATATTCCCCCTTCCCCCAAAAAAGTTAAAACCCCCTTTTTTGTTATGTTGGATTTATAATACTTTTTTTTGGTTTGATTCCTTACGTTGGGAAAATTGAAATACTTTTTTTGGAATAGTAGTATGCATCTCAAACACACACAAACAACTCTCATCAACGTTCAACGTACATACCCTTTCAAACACCCTTTCAGTAAAACACCGGACACTCATAACATGTCCACCTTCCAACGAGCTGCTATCATCAACTTATTCAACGAATATAACACCTCGCTTGTTAAAGCCCTCTCGGAAAAGTACGGCTTTGATGCGGTTGACGCCTTGACGTACATCAATGGTATCTCACCTTCTCCAACCAAGGCGAAGAAGGTAAAAGACCCGAATGCCCCAAAACGGTCACCAACAGCCTTCTTCCTGTTCTCCAAGCATTACCGCACGGAGAATGCCGATGATATCGCTGGCAAAAAGGCATCCGATGTAGCCAAGCTTGCGGGTGCGGCCTGGTCTGAAATCAAGGAAACCGATGCCGCCGAGCCGTACCATACCAAAGCAGCCGAGCTCAAGGCAGCTTCCGTCTCGATCGTCCAGAAGAAGGTAAAAGACCCGACTGCCCGAAAGCGGCCACTATCAGCCTTCTTCCTGTTCTCCAAACAGTACCGCATGGACAATGCCGATGATATCGCTGGCAAAAAGGGCTCCGATGTGGCCAAGCTTATAGGTGCAGCCTGGAATGAAATCAAGGAAACCGATGTCGCCGAGCCGTACCATACCAAAGCAGCCGAGCTCAAGGCAGCTTCAGCCGAGGATGTACCGAAGTCTGGCGTGATCTCGGATGGATCTTCTCCGGCGGAACCCATCTTGTCCAATGCTGAATAACCATTCAGATAAGGATTAAATACACTCTACAACCCTTCCCCCTAAAACCCAAAAAACCAAAAAAACAACCTTTTTTCCTTTTACCTTTGGAAACTTTCTATTCACAAGTACATTAGTATGAAAAGGAGGCCTGGGAAAATTGAAATACTTTTTTAGGAATAGTAGTATGCATCTCAAACGCACACAAACATCTTATCAACGTTCAACGTTCAAACACACTTTCAAACACACTTTCAGTAAAACACCGGAAACTCATAACATGTCCAGCTTCCAGCAATCTGCTCTCATCAACTTCTTCAACACCTCGCTTGTTAACGCACTCGCAAACAAGTACGGTTTCGACGCGGACGACGCATTGATTTACATCAATGATATATCGCCAATGTCAACCAAGGCGAAGAAGGTAAAAGACCCGAATGCCCCAAAACGGTCACCAACAGCCTTCTTCCTGTTCTCCAAGCATTACCGCACAGAGAATGCCGATGATATCGCTGGCAAAAAGGCGTCCGATGTAGCCAAGCTTGCGGGTGCGGCCTGGTCTGAAATCAAGGAAACCGATGCATCCGAGCCGTTCCGCACCAAGGCAGCTGAGCTCAAGGCGAGCTTTGCCTTGGAACGACCAACATCCGATCGGGGGTCGAGTCCAGAGCCTAAGCACGTGGAAGCAGCTCCAGCTCCTGTATTGGAAGCAGCTCCAGCTCCTAAGAAGGTTTCCCTCGTCAAGAAGGCGAAAGCACCAAAGAAGGTGAAACCATCCGTCCCTGCGTTTGATTTGCCGTTCTTGGGTGCTATCGCTGGTTGTTGTCACGCTATAAAGAATAACAAGGGACTCTACACCCAATGCACCAAGGTTCCAGCTAAGGAATGTGGTGACTTCTGCAAGACATGCTTCGCCCAGACCGAAAAGAACGACTCTGGACTCCCGAACTGTGGTACAATCGCTGGACGGGACCAACCTACCTGGTCTGACCCAAAGGGAAAGCAGCCTGTGAGTTACATCACCTTCTTGAAGAAGTCCAAGGATGATAATCTCAAAGCGATCATTGCTGATCATTCGGTAGCCGAAACTGAAGCGACTAGGTTCGGGTGGACCATCCCAGCTGATCAGTGGGTGGCCGCTATTCGCACAAAAGCAGGTCGTCCGAAGACCAACCGGTCCGCTGTTGTAACATCGGATGAGGGTTCTGATACTGATTCTATTGTTGCACCAGCAGACCTGATCCAGAAGCTTGTGGCCGAATCCAAGATTACTGCCGCAGATGCGACTCCTGAAGAATATGAACCGGAAACCGATGACGGAGCCCCGATCGTAGTCACACCAGAGGCACAATCGGATGTATACGATGTGGAAACCGATGACGAAGGTCCACCACCTGCCGAGGTCGGCAAGATCGATGTCAAGGAATACACGCTCGGTGGCATCAAATACCTCCTGGACAAAGACAAGGACGAAATCTACTGCGCCATCACCCATGAGGCGATCGGTATCCTCATGACCAGTAGCGATGGTGAGTCGTACATTGAGTACTACGACCCTGAATCCGACGCAGAATCCGACGCAGAATGATACTGACATCACCAAACACCCTCTATAATTAATCCTTCCCCAAAAAACCCAAAAAACCCAAAAAAACCCAAAAAGAAAAACAACCCTTTTTTCTTGTTCCGTTTAAAATTGAAATACTTTTTAGTTTGGACTGTAAGCATATCCTCTAGTAGAAACATGCCAGTCGAAAAAAGAAGGCATGGTAGCGGAAATTGAAGTACTTTCTTAGATTAAGGATATAACATCATCACTATATGTAAAACCCACAATGCAGCCTGTATTGCGTGAATCATACCGTTCGCTCCAGATGCGAGCTCGAGAACAAGGCATTCGTCCGCTCACGCAGAAAGCCTCGGTGCTTCGAGGGTTAATGGGAGAGCCCGAGCCTGTTCCCTGCAAACGTGTTCGGAGTGGAGCAGGTTGCTCTGCTTCCGGAGGCGCGTACGAAAAGACGATAAATGCGGTAGTCGGTTCCCTCGCTTTTCAACACCATCCTTTCGTGATGGCACCGAGTGCTGGATCGTCGCACGGGGTGGATATCTGTGGACAATGTGATGCCATGCAAGATAATCCGCTATGTATCGAGGCGAAGTCTACCGGTGCCAATAGTCAGAATCCTGATTGGGGACAGATATGTGTGAAGCGTCTGAATGGACGTTGGGCTGTGCCTGATACGAGTAGGTCTCCGGAAGCGTGCAAGGCTGTGCTGGCTAGTGCGTTTGGTGAGCGTGTCCTGTGGGGTGGCGAGGATCCTCTTGCATCGCAGCGTACGATTGAACAGCTGGAGATCGAGAGAGCTAGTGGAAAGTGGCGGGACATCTACATCACTGACGACGTGGATCCCGATAGCATCCGCAAGTTCTACAGAGGAAAAGGCTGCGAGTACATCCAGATTAAGGGAAAAGGGCTGTATAGCTTGGGTACTGACAGTTGGGGTCTCGGTGTACCGGTGTTTGATTGCCCTTGTCGAGTAAGAGTCCGTGTGAAGACTCACAAGTCTTGCACGGCGCAAGGATACGCGTCGCTTTCAGTTACGGCGGCGCTCCAGCCCGTGGGTCTTAAGCATCTCAATAACTCCCCCTGCACCCTTGACGGTGCTGGTTGCGTACCGAACGTGTTTACACCGATATGATCGCAATCTCGGACGAAGACTTCGAGGCATTCATACCATATTTCCAGTCCAACTCAACAATCGTGTAGCCACTATAGAGATCGCGAACCTGTGCACAGTCATTATACGTCATCATCCATCCTCGTCGCTTTTTCATGCACTTCGCAAGACGTTCGTGATCGAATGTCTCATGAAGGTCTCCATTCGTTCCATATAATTTCGACCCCCCACCCAGGATGTAGGGTGGGTCAACGAACATTAGGCAATCTTCGGTGGGTGCTGAGTCGATGAAGGGTTCAAAGTCGGACTGTGTGAAGGACACGTTTGACAGATCAAGTTGCTCCACGCGGTCGATGGATGATTCCGTGAACCGTCCTGCACTTGATTGAGCACTGAAGCCGCCAGACAGGGTTGCTCCACTGAAAGAGCATCGGTTAATTACGAAATACATGACAGCCTGCTCGAGGAGTGAGGGAGCATCCAATATCGTTTGGCGTAGATGTGTAAAATCGGCTTTTGTTATGCTTTTCTCGTGAAGGGTTCGGAGCCGTGCGACAAGGCAGGCATTGTCGGTCTTGGCTGTTTCCCAGAATGCGTAAAGCGGATTGAACTTATCATTAGCATGGATTGAACAGTTCAGCTTGTTCTGCAGGTAGAACTCGAACGAGCCGCCGCCAAAGAACGGAGACACTACTGTATTGATGTTGCTCAGATCGAAGTTATGTTCAAGTGTATGCAAGAGTGTAGTTCTTGCACGCGTCTTCCCTCCGGGGTATCTTAGGGGAGAGATGTTGTTCTGGGCTGCCATGCTTCTATGCGATTCAGCATGATAAACTGCTTGTATCAATTTTGGAATATTCAGTCGATTGATAGTGGACAGACGCGAAAAAGTCTTTCATTGCCTATTGTAAATGGTTGCATCACAGTCAAACGACCAGCACAGAGAATATCGAAATCGGGGAGTTCAGACGGGACCACCTTCGTTATATCACCATCAGGAAGAATGCCATAGTTCTCTTCGTAGATCTTGCGGACCCGCTCATCAATATCCCCAGCGTAAACACATTGGTAGTCGACGTCACTTTTGTCTCTTCTGAACGCAGTATGGAAGGCACCCAAGCCACAGAAGAAGTCAGCGAAGGTGACGGGCATTTTGTATTGCTGACGGAAAAGACAGTGGCCGTCTAAATCAATTTCCTTCTGTAGATGCAATTGGAAATACTTTGAAACATGATAGACTATCTCATCATAGAGCAATGCGGATAGTCTCATGGAACGTGGCGGGTATACGTGCCTGCTTGAAACGAGGAAGCTTAGACTGGCTACAGGATGAGCGATACGATGTAGTCTGCTTTCAAGAGACGAAGGCGACACAAGCGGAGGTTGTCCAGGATGTAAAGTCTGGTATCTACCAGAAACTCAGCGAGATCTACCCGCACCAAGTGTGGCACAACACGGATGGTACGACGCAACGTAAAGGGTTGAGTGGGACGTCTATCTGGTCGAAGATCCCCTTCGAAGAGATCCTCCCTTCCGAGGGATTTGACCGGGAAGGACGGATATGCTGCGTGCGTTTCGAAAAGATCCAACTTCTTACAGTGTATACTCCCAATTCACGCAATGCCAAACATGAACGGGCTGTTTTCAGAGCTGAAGTGTGGGATAGAGAGTTCCAGAGATATGTAGCGAGACTTATGAAAGATGGCGGAGCACCGATGATTCTTTGTGGAGACTTCAATGTGGCCAGGAGAGATATAGATGTGGCAAGACCAGAGAAATGGGCGAAGCAACCAGGATTATTGCCTGCTGAACGAGAGGGCTTTGAAATGCTCCTGGCAAACGGCTTTGTTGATGTGCTACGTGCCTACAATCCTAGTCCAGATCTATACACTTATTGGGCACAAATAGTGAAACGCTACCGACCGAACAACATTGGGTGGCGGATTGACTACTTTCTTGTACAGAAGTCCTTCGTGTCACATGTGACCAATCCCGAGATTCTACCAAACACTATGGGCAGCGACCACTGTCCTATCACATTGACCATAACGGAAAAACCTCATCCTATTCTCATAGTTCAACCACCAGACGATGTTCCGAAGAGCATATCAGATCTCGATGATAGTGAATTGCAACTGGCAATGCAAGCCGTTGACATTCCTCCGGCTTATGTAGATGACTACAGTCGGACTGGCCTACAACACGAGCTGGTAGAGAAAGTAAAAGAGCTTGCGAAATGAGCAAAAAAAATGTACCGGGGGAAAAATGAAATACTTTTTTTCAGATAGTAATGTGCATCTCACTGCCTCAATACACTACTGTTCTTAACTTCAAACAAGCACACTTCAAACTTTCAAACTTTCAAACCAATAGAAAAGATATCTCTTCTATTATTCATAATGAATAAGCAAGGATTCGTACAAGTGAAATTGGGAACTGCAGCAGCAGCAGAAAGCGTATATCCAGACGAACAACCGCCTATACCGGACGCAGCTGGACGTGTAGGATGGAGCTTCATTAAGGATGGTACAATTCCTTCAGCCAAAATTAATTGGTATGTCGGACCAGCAGATAACGAAATCGTAACCTTCGCGCAGCTATCAGCGTTTTGGAGCATCATTACAATTGATGATTTCACGAATGCAGCTTCACTGCCATGGTTGCAAATATTCACGAAGCTTAAGGGTGATGGGTCAGATAAATCGTGGTACCGTTCTAAGCTGGATCTTCAGATACCAACGGGAAACGTACTAGTCCGTCCTGGAGAAAGGGTATGTATTTATTGGGGTAATTATCACCCTCCGCTTTGCCGACTTAATGGAGCAAGACTCATTCAATTGCACCAGACTCTTACGGGTCCTGCAATTATGCCCGATGATGAGATCTATCTTATGCCACTGGCAACCGATTCAGGGGCTACAAGTGTGGGACTGTGTGTGGAAACGATCGCCTATCAGTTGGACAGTCATTCCCCTCAGTCTAGGATGATAAACATGCATCTTGTAGGGTAAAAATATACCAAAAGATTCTCTATGAGTAATACATAGTATGGAAAACCAACGACGCAGAATCCGACACAGAATGATACTGACATCACCAAACACCCTCTATAATTAATCCTTCCCCAAAAAGAAAAACAACCCTTTTTTCTTGTTCCGTTGTTGGATATTGAATACTTTTGATTCAGTACACTAGCGTTGAAATGTAGTTAGTATAAGCTTTGTGAACCTTGCTGGGCGAAATAGTTCAGAATGAAACATTGCGGGGAAAATTGAAATACTTTTTTTCAGATAGTAATATGCATCTCACTGCCTCAATACACTACTGTTCTTAACTTCAAACAAGCACACTTCAAACAAGCACACTTCAAACTTTCAAACTTTCAAACTTTCAAACCAACTTACAGCTACCCCTCGCACTTACTCAACATGCCAAAAGGACGTACACAACAACCACGAACCGCAGCCAATGCCGCCAGTCGGGGCATTCAGCACTGAGACAACATTCAGCACCGAGACACTCGTTCTCTGGTTGATTACAGAGACTTGCAGGAGACACCAGTGAGCCCAGACTATTCACCACCTTCTACTGTTGACTGTGCTGTCAACGGCACCGCCGCATTCACACTCTACATCGGATATGTCCACTCCCACATTCCATCCAAGATGATATTCTCGGTTTTCCGGAAGCTCGGACTGGGGAAGCTCATCAAAGGCGATGACGCGATCGAGATGATTCATCGTGCTGGACGTGACGGCAAGCGTGACTACCAGGCAGTCAAGATCAACTTTGAACACCCATTCCTTCGGGGGCCCGATGGTCAGAAGAACGTCGATATGCTCAACCACATCGCTACCGTCTCTGATGGCGTTACCGTTTCGTCAAAGGAGAGCTTCCAGCTCGAGTATCAGGCAGCCAGGACTAACCAGCGCACCGGACGTGATGAGCCATCCCGGTATTGGCAGATCCGATACTGGTCTGACGAGTCGCCAACAGGTGCCAAGTCGGGTACCAAGTCGGGCACCAAGTCTGGCACCAAGTCTCGTCCAGCAGTCACACTGATCCACAAGGCTACCCGTCGCAACACTACTACATCCGAAGATGGATGGATTAAACCGAAGATCACCAATCCAATGCCGAAGACGCCTGAAGTTCTGAGATCAAACCGCGGTCCAGCTGCATCGGGTGGGCAATTCAGTGCACTTGACGTCAATCACGACGACATCGAGGTTGCAGAGGTGCTTGCAGCTATCGACATGATCCATACCTCTAGTCTCACAAAGACCCCGGAGTTCAACCAGGACGGCACGATCGCCCCGGCGAATGCCATTGATGCAGATATCCAGGCTGAGGCCGAGCTCTTTGCCGCCGAGGAACTGCTCGCCAACGAAGGTGTTGGCAACATCCCGGGCTCTAGTGTGGACCCCTGCGACTTCCTCAACGTCTCCATGAACCACCCATACGACCAATACAACGGTAGTACCACAGTGGTCGACCCGGATACCGGTGCAGCTGTCGCAATTGAGCACTGATTCAACTACCCATTCCCCTACATACACACTCTAATCTAACCCTTATCAAAAAAAACAAACCAATCCTATCCCTTCCCTTTCTCTTTTCACACTGGTTTCTCATTTTACCACTCATTTCTCAACTCGTAAATTGATAAACATACGCAAAGGTGACTCTGTACACTATACATTATGGACGGTTACATTCTCGACGACATTGTTGTCCAGGCGAAAGGAAAAGGGAAAAGTCAAGGAAAAGGGAAAAGTCAAGGAAATGCAAAGACAGGTGCTCGGGGTGCCCGAGGTGGAGGCAAGAACAGAACCAAACGCAAAGCCAAAGATAACAAAAAGACCTCCTGCTACAGTACCAAACACGCGAGGATACAGGCAGAGAAAGCCAGCAAACAAACCTTCAAGTAAATAATCAATAGTAGTAACACATGCGAACACCGTTGACCTTCTGCACACAAGCCATCAAACGACTACACCACATTCAGAAAATCAGCAGGACATCTGCTGTACTCATTGGAGTGAAAGGTGGTGGATGCAATGGTCTGAAATACACCATTACCCCCACTAATGATACACCGTTGAAACACGACGAATGTTTTTCTCTCGATGATATGAATATAATTGTCTGTGGGGATAGTCTTCTGCATATCCTAGGCACAAAAGTCTACTGGGTAGAAGATGTTATGGGAGATCGGTTCGAGTTCGAGAACCCCAACGCTGGAGGTACTTGCGGCTGCGGCAGCACCTTCTCTCCAAAATGAAATAAACATATCTGGAGAGAACCACACAATGTCATCCTTATTGATCCGATTTGAACTGATGGACTCCCGGAAACAGTTTAGTCAGATGATGCAACTTCTACAAGATCCTTCACTTTCTGACACACTCACAACGCACATGATTATGTCTATCTTCGATTGGAATATACGAGACCACCCCCCTTACCAAGAATGGATCGCATGCCACCACGGTATTGTATATACCGAAACGACAGTGTGAGCAACAATTATATACAATCATATTATAATGACTTCCAAAACCAAACAAAAGACTAGACGGGGACGTGTGAGAAAACAGAGTCGTGTTTCAAAGAAGAATAAGCAATACAGTGATGGAATACACGATGAATTTGAACAGCTTAAAACGAGGGTTACCGTATTGGAGGCAATGGTAGGTGTCTCACCAGGGGGTGTTATCCCGAACTCTACGCAAAAACTATTGCCAATGTCCGAGAAGAAATCAAAGGGACTAAATGCCCCGAAGCGGGCACCATCAGCATTCTTCCTGTTCTCCAAGCATTACCGCACAGAGAATGCCGATGATATCGCTGGGAAGAAGGGCTCAGAAGTTGCAAAGATGGCGGGAAAAGCTTGGACCGAAATCAAGGAGACCAATGCGTCCAAACCATTCTATGACGAGGCCACAAAGTTGAAAGCAGCCTCGCTGAAAAAATAGTGAAACTGACGTAAGCTATAGTCTAGCACATTTCCCACGTACTTTGAAAAATTGAAATACTTTTTTTGATATGGTGGTATGCATCTCAAACGCAAACGCATATACACAGAAACTTGAAAAGTACTCACAAACAACCAAAACCCAAAAATAGAAAACTCAAAATGCAACCCTTCGTCAATGTCACCTCAAAAGGCGTGGAGCTCCGATACGGCAATGAAGGCTTCATCGCAAGAACCCCCGAGGAGGTGCCAGCAATCGTGGCGAAAAAGGGAGCGGCAATCCTCCTCGACGCAATCACTCCGGAAGAGTGTGATGCGTTCCGGGAGGGAATGCTCAGGTCAGCCGAGCAGTTGACCGCGAGGCTAGAAACCCCATTCAAAAGGGACGACCCCTCGACCTACGGATCTATCTTCAAACTTGCTCCAAATCACGGTGGTCTCTTTCAACACCACCAGTGGGGACACATCCAGGAGGTCTGGGACCTTCGGCAGAACCCGAAGCTGGCTGCTGCCTATGCTGTATTCCATGAGTGCGAGATTGACGATCTGCTCACCAGCTTCGACGGGGTGAACTTCTCTGCGGGGGCATTAATGCCAGGACGAAAGAGAGGCCAGTTCCGCGGAAACTGCTGGCGGCACCTTGACCAAAGGGCTGGCGACTCAACAAAGCTCTGTCTTCAAAGTTGGGTGACAGCCAATCCGATTGGAGTCGGCGATGCTACCCTGAGGTTCATGGAAGGCGGACACCTTTACCACAGGGAGTTTGCAGAGACCTTCGGATTGACTGAGAGCACTGTCGACTGGACACAACTTAAACCTGAGCATGTGGCTTGGTTCGAGTCCAAGGGATGCAAGGACACATGTATGACAGCTCCTGCGGGGTCTCAGGTCTTCTGGGAGTCACGGACTCCACACTCAGGAATTGAGTTCATCGCGGATGAAGATCGGCCAGACCCCGAAGCACCTAAATCAATCAGGATGGTCGCATACCTCTGCTATGAACCGCGGTCCGGTCCGGTGCTTCCAGAGGGACATCCAGATACGGGCAAGGCGACAAAGGGTCTCCTGAAGATCCTGGCCAAGCGACAACGAATCATGAACCCAGATGATCCCTGGTTTCTCAGACTAGCCTCGCACTGGCCCAACAAGATGAAGCTCTTCGGCAAGAACCCTCGGAGCTATGGAGCAGAGCCACCCAAGGAAGCCACAGACCCGAATGACTTCTGGAGCTTTGTCCCGCCGATCGCGGGTGTACCGGAGCTGACGGACTTCGGGCGGCGGATCGCCGGGCTCGAATAGACTATATCATATCAAAAAAACACAAAAATCCCTTTCCCTCCCCCCCCCTTCTCTCTTAGCACTAGTTTCTCGTTATCCTACTCATTTCTCATTTGAGATATCAGTGGGAGATGGTAG
>Ga0213869_10002483_pt1 | contig 12760 bp, 8 predicted proteins | sample PICome_10_FD_160083 | JGI IMG/M metagenome (GOLD analysis project Ga0213869, IMG submission 160083) | Coastal seawater microbial communities near Pivers Island, North Carolina, United States - PICO132 | ecosystem: Environmental > Aquatic > Marine > Coastal | place: USA: North Carolina...
ATTACATCGAAGTTAGAAATACGCATAAAGACAAAGTGCCTGAGGAGTGGGTTCGAAAACAGACATTAGTTAATGCTGAGCGATATATTACTGAAGAATTAAAAATCTTTGAATCTGAAATTTTACAAGCAGCAGATCTTATTCTAGTCCTTGAGCAGCAGCTTTTTAAAGAGTTAATTCAAAGCTTGCAAAATAGCTTGGAAATATTAAAACAAAATGCTTCAGTTGTAGCTCAGTGGGATGTGCTTAGTAATTTTGCTATAATGGCGAAAAAGAATAACTATTCTTGTCCTAAAATGACGACAGATACCTTTCTAGATGTTCAGGGTGCTAGACATCCAGTAATAGAAAAACAATTACCATTAGGTACTCCATATATTGCTAACGACCTCTATTTAGATCGAGAAAAACAACAAATCATTATGATAACCGGACCAAATATGTCTGGAAAATCAGCTTTATTACGTCAAACGGCTTTGATTTCACTTTTAGCACAAATGGGAAGCTTTGTGCCAGCAACTAAAGCTACTTTAGGAATTGTAGATAAGATATTCACTCGCGTAGGAGCAAGTGATAATATTTCTATGGGTGCTTCTACTTTTATGGTTGAGATGAACGAAACAGCTTCTATTCTCAATAATATTTCAGAGAAAAGTTTAGTACTTCTAGATGAAATTGGTAGAGGGACTAGTACTTATGATGGAATCTCAATCGCTTGGGCTATTGCTGAATATTTGCATGAGCATCCATTTCGACCACGAGTTTTATTTGCAACTCACTATCACGAGTTGAATGAAATGACTAAAGGTTACCAACGAATTAAAAATTTTAATGTCTCGATTAAAGAGACAAAAGATGATGTTTTATTTTTACGAAAGTTAGTCCCAGGTGGAAGCGCCCACAGTTTTGGAATACATGTTGCAAAAATGGCTGGAATGCCCCAACATGTGTTGGCAACAGCGCAAGCAAAACTTAAGACTTTGGAGAGTTCACATAATTTGAAAAAAAATACATTCAAAAAGGATATTGATTCCGAGTTGCAATTAAGTTTTTTCAACCTAGATGATCCTTTGCTAGAAGCTATAAGAGAGGAGATTACAGCTTTAGATATCGATACTTTAACACCAGTTGAGGCTCTGATGCAATTAAATCAAATCAAGCGAAGACTTTCCCAAAAAAAATAAGGTCATAATTCTGTTTTTGTTACTTAATTAAAACCTTAGAATATTTTATTTTTTGATTTAAAAGATCGAGTCATATTTAGATTTTATTTTACATTTGCATTCCACAATGCGAAAGTAGCTCAGGGGTAGAGCATCACCTTGCCAAGGTGAGGGTCGCGGGTTCAAATCCCGTCTTTCGCTCAAACCATTGCTCGGATGGTGGAATTGGTAGACACGTTGGACTTAAAATCCAATGACCATTGCGGTCGTGCGGGTTCAAGTCCCGCTCCGAGTACAAAAGGGAAACATCGAAAGATCGTTTCCCTTTTTTTAGTTTTATAACTAATTGATTAATAAGTTTTTATTACCTTGGAATATCTAAAAACAAACACAATGAAAAAATTATTATTATTTATTTTTGTCTTAAGCCTGGTTGCCTGCAACAATGTCTCAACTGAAACACCACCGCAATCCCCTGTTGATTTAACAGCTAATGGAGAGCCAGATGGGTCTCACACATCAGCTGAGTGGAAAATATGGGCTTATAGTACTGGAGCTCCTTCTTTCATAGCTTCAAATTGTACAGTAATTGATGTTGATGGAACTGTACTTAGAGAAGGAACTAATGGATGGACAGCTATGGCTGGTAATCCAAGAGGTATGTCAGATCCAGAAAATGGATGGAAAGACGCTCATGAAGCAATGCCAATGGTTGCAGATGCTCAAGGAATGAAATGGGCCATGGCCTATATGGGTGGGACAAAACCTGAACTAGATCACGATGGATGGATGTATATGCTTCATGGTGACATGGGAGAAGATAACTCCGTAGGAATGAGATTGAGTGTTGATAGTGATGGAAAAATTGATATAAAAGAAAAAGAGACAGCAGCTGACGGTCAATGGATAGTATCTGGACCACATTTAATGTTAATGCCTAAGGATCCTTCATCTCTTGAGGGTTTAACTACTGATTTTAATTCTGGAGGTCCATACATTATGTTTAAGGGGACTGGATATGATCATGTCATGATTCCTGTTGAGGGATATTATGATTACCAACCACAGCAATAACCAAATATAAAGATAACCTCCTTGCTAAAAAAGGAGGTTATTTTTTTATAAATATAAAACTTTAAAAATTACACTTTGGAATAACGGATCCGTGTGGATCTAGCTGAACGTCTCCCAAAATTTCCTGCATACGAATAAAAAACTTTGTATTTTTTATATGCTCAATTTCTTCAGCAATTTCATGTACTTCATCTAAACTAAATTGCATCTCTTCTACCAAATAGAGCTCAATTAATCTGTGTTTTGCAATAATTTCTACAGCAGCTTTTTTTCCATTTTTTGTCAAAATAATTGGCTTGTAGGGTTTGCTATCTATTAAATCCATAACAACCAATTTCTTGATCATGTTTGATACCGTAGACTTGCTAACATTAAAATGTTTTGAAATAGATGTAACACTAACTTTCTGAGACTTTTCTGCCATCTTATAAACAGCCTTTAGATAATTTTCTTTTTCTATAGTCTTTTGCATAAAAAATGTTTTGCAGTATAAAACTAATTAATATTTTTGTAAACTAAAATTGAACATGACATTTCGTTCGTTTATCCTAATTTTTCTATTCCAAATGGCTTCTGCACAAGAAGTTTCTGTTATAGGGAAAGTTATTTATAATGAGCAACCCCTAGAAGGTGTAAATGTTCTATTAAAGGGTTTAAACCTTGGAACGATAACCGATTCTAATGGACAATTCAAGTTAGATTTCACCAAGTTAAAAAATCAAAAATTGATATTTTCATATATAGGCTATAAACCTATTGTAAAGAAAATAAATTATGACCATTTAAATCTAGGAACGATAACATTAGAAGCTGATGAAAACCTCGATGAGGTTGTTGTATCAGGGACTTTAAAACCAGTATCAAAGCTTGATAGTTCTGTGCCAGTTGAAGTTTATGCTAAAACTTTTTTTAAAGCTAATCCAACAGCTTCAATTTTTGAAGCTCTCGAAAACATTAATGGTATTCGCCCTCAGTTGAATTGTAGTGTATGTAACACAGGAGATATTCATATTAATGGTCAAGAGGGTAGTTATACAATGATTCTTATTGATGGCTTACCAATAGTAAGTGGATTATCAACTGTATATGGATTGTCTGGTATCCCACAATCACTAATTGAACGCGTTGAAGTCATTAAAGGCCCCGCATCAACATTATATGGGTCAGAGGCCATTGGGGGAGTAATTAATTTAATTACGCGATTACCTGAAAACACATCGAAACTAGCAGTAGATTCTTTTCTTTCAGGCTGGGGTGAATTAAATACAGATGTTGGATACAAGTATCGTTTATCTAATAAAAATTTCGGTTTGTTGGGGATCAATTATTTTAATTATTCAAACCCTATAGATAATAATCAAGATGGTTTTACTGATTTAACATTACAAGACCGTATTTCTATTTTTAACAAGTTAACATTTGGGACACAATTTTCAGTTGCAACCCGATTTGTATATGAAGATAGGTGGGGTGGACAAATGAATTGGTCACCTGAATATCGTGGTGGAGATATTTTATATGGAGAAAGTATTTACACATCAAGATTTGAAATCTTTGGTAAGTATAAATTTAATTCCAGATTTTCATTTAGTTTTAGCTTTAATGATCATAATCAAAATTCCTTTTATGGATTAACCTCTTTTAATGCTGATCAAACCATCAGTTTTGGTCAATTTGTTTGGGATAAAAAGATAAAAAAACACAATATTTTATTTGGATTGGCATATCGTTACACTTATTATGATGATGACACTACAGCTACATTTGATGAATTATTACAACTAAATAAAGAGACAATTTCCCACTTACCAGGAATATTTATTCAAGATGAGATAAAATTAAATTCAAAAAACACTCTGCTACTTGGGCTTCGTTATGATTATAATTCTATTCACGGAAATATTTTAACACCAAGAGTTAACTATAAGATTAGTAATGAAGATAGAAGCAAAATATTTAGATTAAGTATTGGATCGGGCTATCGAGTAGCTCAAGTTTTTACCGAAGATCATGCTGCGTTAACCGGAGCGCGTGATGTTATATTTTTAGAAGATTTAGATCCAGAGAGATCATGGAATATAAATGGTAATTTCCTCAAAAAGTTATACTTAAAACAAGGAGCGATAATAGACTTTGATATCAGTATTTTTCATACTCGATTTTCAAATAAAATTATTCCAGATTACGATTCAGACCCTAATAAAATTATTTATACCAACCTTTATGGAAGTTCCGTAAACCAGGGAGCTTCTCTTAATATAAACCTTTTAATTCAAAATGGAATTAGAGTTAATCTTGGAGCAACCTATATTGATTCTTATATAGAAGATCAAGATTTAAGAATAACACCATACTTGACCGAAAGTTTTCAAGGTGTTTGGAAAATAGAGAAAAAATGGAAAGTCTCAAATCTTACTTTAGATATAACGGGTACAACAACTGGCCCCCTAAGATTACCCACACTTGGACCCCTGGATCCTAGACCAAATTATTCATCAACTTTCCATATTCTAAATTTTCAGCTGACTAAGTCTTGGAATAATGCTTTTGAAACTTATAGCGGCATTAAAAATCTTCTTGATTTTACACCATCTGTGGAGAGTATTGCAAGATCCTTTGATCCTTTTGACAAGACAGTTACTTTTAATGTTCAAGGTGACGCACTATCTACACAAAACAACCCGTTTGCATTGACTTTTGACCCTTCTTATGTATATGCATCAAATCAAGGTATCCGATTTTTCTTTGGTTTACGTTGGAAACTTGATTGATTTCAGTTTTTCTAAATATATCGTTTCAAATTCATTTATAACTAGATCTGCTTTACTGTAATTCTGATTTTTAGAGAGACCTCCGTCAAAAGCAACACAAAAAATTCCAGCAGATTTAGCAGCTATAATTCCATTAGTTGCATCTTCAATAACTAAACATTCTTTTTTTAATTTACCACTAAGTTTTGCTGCTTTTTCAAAAATCTCAGGATGAGGTTTAGAGGCTTTCAAATCAGCACCACTTATTTTTGTTTTAAAATACTGATCTAAATCAAATTTTTTAAAAATCATATTTATATTATCCATAGAGGCTGAGGAAGCTAGTATTAGGGTAATGTCATTTTGTTTGTAATGTTTTATCAAATCTAAAACACCATCAATTAGTGTGAGTTCATGACCATTTTCAAATAGACTTTTAAAATATTTTCGCTTACTCTCTACTAACATTTTTGAAGTATAATTTAGAGAAAAAACGGCACATAATTTTTCGCAAATCGGATAAGTAGCCATTCCAGTAAAAGATGAATATAATTCATCAGATACATTCAAATTAAATTCATTAAACATCATTTGATATGCTTTTTGGTGCAAAGGTTCACTATTAATTATTACACCATCCATGTCAAAAATTACTGTTTTAATCATTATTATTGAGATCTTATAAGTTAAATTTTTTAAATTTATAGTAATAATAATTACTGATATGGTTTTTTTATTATTTCTTCACTTTTTGGTTGTAACTAATCAAGATTATTGGGAACCATATTTCGAAAATGATAAACTGAAAATTTCATACAAAACATCAATTTGTAATGGAAAAAATGTAATAGTTGAAGCTGAATATTTTGTTATTAGAATTGAAAATAAAACTTCAGAAACTTATGTTTTAAACTTTCACAAGGGAGAACATAATGAATATGATTCAGAAGATAAACTCGCAATTATTTTAAAACCATTTCAAGAAATTAAGGGAGGTTGTAGCAATGAATCCTTGGAACTGAGGATGTTTAAACAAACATTAATTACCAATCAAAGAAAAACTGCTTTGAATAATTTTAAACTAACTAATATTAAGGTCATTGAAGTTTATTAAAATAATCTTTTTTTTACCATTTTTAGTCTTGAGTCAAGAGGTGAGATTTTCAGCAACTGTTTCCTCAACTACATGTAGTGGAACTTTAGTTGAGTTTAATATCGAAAATATTCCTAATCAAATTAGTCTAACAGAATTTAATTTTGAAAATAATAGTTTACCTAATAATTGGATTGCGACAGATTTTATAGTAGGAACAGAATGTACTCCAGCTACTGGTGGAAGAGCCGATGGTTCTTCATATTTTTGGGCAAAATCCAGAACTGCAGGTCAGCGTTATGTAATTACTTCACCAGAAGATGTTTCAAACGGCGGGAAGGTTCAATTTTATTTTCGTTATGGTAATGATGATCCTCAGCCTGGTTGTGAACAGCCAGAAGCAAATGGTGAAGAAGTACTTCTTTATTATAATACTGATGGAACAAATACCTTCTCTCAGTTAATGTATGATCAATGGATAATAGATACTCAAGCTGCTTCTAGACCTGGAGGAGGAATATTTCCATATTATAAAAATAATAATCCTGATTGGGCTTTTTTTAATATAGAAATTCCTGAGGGAGCGCGATCAACTCAAACAAAATTTGCCTGGGTTCAATTATCAAGTAGTGGAAATGTTTATGATAATTGGGGCATAGATGACGTAGTGGTATATGCTAATCCAGCTGCAACTTCTACATGGACTATTGACTTTGGTGCACTAAATAATGAAGGGACGCAATCTTCACCTACAATTATTACAGCCACATCATCAAATCTTTTGATTAATAAATTGTATCCTAAGAGTAATATATCGAAGATTTACTCTGCAACAGTTACTGTTGTACTATCTGATAATTCATTCTATTCTATCACACAATCTGTCACAGTAGATCCAAGTGATCCAATACCTCCAACAGTTACACCTCCATCGAATATTCAAGTGAATAATGATAATGGAAGTTGCCAAGCTGTTTTGACTTTGACAGACACAGGAACACCTACAACCTCAGATAATTGCTCAGTAGTTTCTATTGTAAATAACAATCCCACGTTGACTTTTTTAAATGGAGTCAATACTTTAACATGGGTAGTTACAGATAATGCAAGTAATACTACCACTGTGACTCAGACTATTACTGTGAATGACACTGAAAATCCAGTATTAACTGTTCCAATTGATATTGTATCTACAAATTGTAATGTTGATATTGGAATTGCATCTGCAACTGACAATTGTGGAGGGCTTGTTCCTTCGAATAATGCACCAGCGGCATTTGATATAGGTATTACACCAGTGGTTTGGACAGTTACAGATGTTGCAGGGAATACAGTATCTTCAACACAACTAGTAACAGTTTCAGACACTATAGCACCATTAAACGCTGCTCCTGCTGATATTATTGTAAATACTGATTTGAATGAGTGTACTGCTTCTGGAGTAGTTTTAGGGCTTCCTATCTCAAGTGATAATTGTACAGTTGCTTCAGTAACGAATAATAGTCCTTTAATTTTTCCTCTTGGAACAACAACTGTAACATGGATAGTTTCAGATTCCGCAAGTAATACAACATTATCATATCAAAAAGTAACAGTTGAAGATAACTCCCCTCCAACGCTCAATCCACCTCCTGATGTAGTTTCAGACTCTTGTGCTATTATTTTAGGAATACCTTCAATCACTGATAATTGTAATTTCACTTATACAAATAACGCTCCTGACAGTTTTTCAACTGGGACAACTACCGTAACTTGGACTGCTAGTGATACATTTGGTAACATTGTATCAGCTACACAATTAATAACATTTTCGGATGTTACTGATCCTACTATAAGTATACAAGATGAAAATATTAATATTTCTTCTGATCTAGGCTCTTGTTTTGCATCTGGAGTTGATTTAGGTTCTGTTGTTATAAACGATGATTGTGGAATAAGCTCTCAATCAAATGATGCCCCTATACAATTTCCAATAGGTGTTACAATTGTTACCTATATAGTTACTGATACTTTTGGAAATGTGTCATCATCAACTCAGACTGTAACAGTCATTGATAATGAACCACCTGTAGCTAGAGCAAATGATATTTCAGTTAGCTTAAATGCAAATGGAGATATTATTATACCATGGATTGCTATTGATAACGGTAGTTCAGATAATTGCTTAGTTGAAAGCTACAGTATTTTTTCAGTAAAATCAGAGCAATTTTTAATAAATCAAACACAAATTTCTGGTGAACAAAGGGCTGAAACTCCAACTTTAAAAAGTTCAAATTTAAATTTTTATAAGAAGATTTTAAATTGTGCAAACATTGGTACGCAACAAATTATTTATACTGTTACTGATAGTTCAGGAAATACTGCTTCAACTACTGCAAGTTTAATTATTACAGATAACCTAAACTTCTGTAACAATGATGAAGAAGAGTCAGATTCTAATAATGATGACACGCCCCCACTAGATTCTGACGGTGATGGAGTAAATGATGAAATTGATGCATTTCCTTTTGATCCATCAGAATGGGATGATACTGATGGTGATGGTTTAGGTAATAATGCTGACTTAGATGATGATGGTGATGGATTCAGTGATGTTATAGAAATTCAATCTGAAACTGATCCATTAAATATTAAAGAATATCCTGAAGATACAGATAATGACGGTATAATAAATTTACTTGATCCAGATGATGATAATGATGGGTTCAGTGATGAATTAGAAGATGAAGTTGGAACAGATAGTTTAGATCTCAATAGTTTTCCGAAAGATACTGACCTTGATTTAATAATAGATTATTTTGATGATGATGATGACAATGATGGACAGAGTGATCAAGTTGAAATTGAATGTGGAACTGATCCACTAAACAATAATGAATTAGCATTAGATACAGATAATAATGGTATTCCTAATTGTTTAGACTCAGATGATGATGGAGATGGCTATGTTGACGAAATTGAAATATTTTTTAATACTGACCCAATAAATGTAAATGAATTTCCTAACCTTGACGATGATGGAGATGGTGTGTCATTTTCCTCAGGCTTCACACTTCAAATATCTGATAATTGTCCAGATGTCCCCAATCCTGATCAGTCTGATGTTGATGAAGATGGGTTTGGAGATGCTTGCGATAATTGCATCAATATTGAAAACAATGATCAATTAGATTTTGATCAAGATGGAATTGGGGATTCTTGTGATGTTTGTCCAGATGATTTTAATCCAGAGCAAGAAGACTATGATAAGGATTTATTTGGAGATATATGTGATTTAGATGATGATAATGACGGACAATCTGATGAAGATGAAATTGCCTGTGGATCTGACCCTAAAGATAAAAACTCCCTTAGTCCAGATTTCGACAAAGATGGTATACCTGACTGTTTAGATAATGATAAAGACAATGATAGTATTGAAGATTCGATTGATCTAAATCCATCTACTTTTGATGACTTATTAATTAGTCAGTATATTTCTGATAATGGTGATGGCATTAACGATCAATTTATAATATTAAAAATTGGCAACTATTCCAATAGCAAATTATCAATTTATACTCGAAGTGGTGAATTAGTTTATTCAAAAAACAACTATCAAAATAATTGGCCAGCTGATGCAGGAGGTAAAGCGCTACCTGAGGGCAGTTATTTTTTCAGATTAGATTTAGAACAAGATGGCAAAATAGATAATCAAGGATGGTTATATTTATCACGCTAGGATTCGCGTAAAACTTTTTCAATCAATCTTCTTGTATTTACAGATCCTTGAGTTCTTGAAATATCATTTCCGAAAAACTCCACACCAGCATAAATAAAATTAGGGGCACTTTTTAATATGGAGAACATCTTTTTAAAATCAGTATTTATTTCCTCTCCGTTTTTGTCAAAACTTTCCGATTTAGCACTAATTGCTCGAATATAAGGGGCAAGAATTTCAAATCCCTTGTAAGGATCGGGATAAAATGTATCTGGATTTCTTTCTAATGTCCAATTTGTAAAGTCTCCCAGGATCCCCACATTTTTTAGATTTACACCTTTCATAAGGGATATCATCCAATCTGGATCAGAGGAATACCCGTTATGATTTTCAATAAGAAGATCCAATCCTTTTGATGAGGCATATTTTCCTAATTCTTTAACCCCTTGAATGGCATAATTAAGTTTTTCTTTATGCGGTATTGTGATGTTCTCCCCACAAACATTTCTAAGAGCTTTGCAGTTGAGCGCAGAAGCAACATCGATCCAATATTTATAATTAGCTAAAGCTTTCCTTCTTTTTTTTGGATCTTTATCACCAACATCACCTTTACCTCCTGTCAGCATCACAGCACTTTTCACACCAGCTGATTCCATGGCATTATTCATATTATTTATATACTCCTGATTTAGGTTAGGAGGAAAATGAAACATTTCATGATCGATATAATCAAAACCCAAGGACCTTGCAACTTTAGGGATATTTAGTAAATCGATATTTAAAGGATCATTACCTCCATATCCAGATCTTATTAATGACCAAGGAGTAAGTGTGATTTTGATATTTGGATTACTTAATAGTTGTTTATCAAAAGAAGATAAAGCCATTAATCCAAATGCAGTAAAGGTAGTGTTGTGAATAAATTTTCTTCGATTCATTATTATTTACTAAAGGTCATTAATCTCTTTATCCATCCAAGAAAGCCTTTCCTCAATCCAATTTTTAAGGTAATCTATTTCCTCGGAATATCTATTGCCTATAAAATTATTAGGCCAGATATATTTACCTAAAATCAACCATTTCCCAAAATTCCTTGTAGAAGCATCACTTTTTTCTAACTCAAGTTTCAAATCTTCTATTGCACTAATTATAAAATCATTTGAAAATTCATTTGACCTGAGGGCTGACCATCTTTCCTTAAGGGATGAAACATATCCTGGATCTTCTAATAAGCGTTTCCACCAGAAAGGGACATGCATTCCATCTTGAGGACAGATTTCATTGAAATTGAATGCCCATCCAGATGTTAATTCACCTCCGCAATAATTTGCATTTCCAAATGCTATATTAAAGTCCCAGATGGGCCCCATATTAATTTTCCCTCCTTTGTCTTTATTCATGAATGTACTAATTCTATATCCGTCAACATTTCTAGATATTTCGTTTAAAAGAAAAAAATCAATAAAACTTTCAATATTTATAAACTGTCTGTAGCCATCTTCTTCTGATAGAAAATTTTCTGATGCCAATGCATTTTCAAACCCTTGAATATAATTTTGAATATATTCTTTTTGATCATCTGATATATCCTCATTTTTAGGGTATTCATATAGAAAAGTTGGATTTTTATTTAATCCTTTAATTCCCCCTGAAGTGTATTCAGACATAAATGCAATATCTGAATTAAAAGAATCTCCATCACCTGTAGGTTTATCAATTTTAATAATATATCCTCCAGATATATCTTCAGGTTTATTTTTACTTATATCAACTCTATTTTTATCTCTTTTTATTTTTTCCATCAAAACATATACTCCTAAAAATTCATTATTTATAGTGAGATTATATAATTTTGTTTTTGTTGCATATCGACCAATTTGATTTGATAAATTATAGATTAAAACATTTCTAATAAGCGATTTGTCACTATATGGGCCATAGAGAATCCAATCTTCCTCCTCAGGGTATCCTGCAAGGGATACGTTTAAATCCTCACCCTCTTCGTCCCAAGTTTCAAAACCATATGATTTTTTATCAAAAAATTGAGATGAAGAACCTCTAATTTCAATACCTATATTATGTTCTTCTATTTTATCATCACCTTGATAAATTTCTAAATAGCCTTTTATTTTTGGTTCATCAACAATTTCTGCTGAATAGGTGTTTATTTGAATATTTGGAAGAGGTGGAAATTCTGTTGTTGTAATTTCCGAAGTACTCAATTCTGGAGGTGGTTGGTATTCTTCAACATTATCCCAAGTGCTACATTTTAAAAATCCAAATATTAGAATTAATGGATATATTTTTCTCATGATTTATGGTTTTAATAGGAAATATTTTTAATCAAAAGCCTCTTAAATTTTATAATTTATTTTTTATTTGACTATAATATTTTTCTAAATTAAAGTTAGAAAAAAAAATCTTAAGTCATTTTTTAATAGTCCTAATCTTCATTTTTTTTCTATATTAAATTTTCAAACAAATAAAATGTCTTTAACTCTATTTTTTTTATCCTTTTTTAGCATAATCTCTTTTTCAAATAATAAAATAAATTTAGAGGTTTTATCTTATAACATTCGTTATGATAATTCTCAAGATGGGAAAAATCAATGGAGTCTAAGAAAAGAAACTCTCATTAACTATTTTTCAAAAAGTTCTCCTGATATTATTGGTATGCAAGAAGTTCTACATAATCAATTGATTGATATTTCAACATTATTAGAAGAATATAATTATCTAGGAGTAGGTCGTGAAGATGGAAAAATAAGGGGAGAATATAGCCCAATCTTCTATAGAAAGTCAAAATTTAAAGTTATAAAATCATCAACTTTTTGGTTGTCTGAAACTCCAGAAGAAATTTCTATTGGATGGGATGCAGCGTTAGAGCGAATTTGCACATATGCAAAATTTCAAGAACGAAATTCTAAAAAACAATTTTGGATATTTAACACTCATTTTGATCACTTAGGAATAATTGCTA
>Ga0213869_10002487_pt1 | contig 12741 bp, 7 predicted proteins | sample PICome_10_FD_160083 | JGI IMG/M metagenome (GOLD analysis project Ga0213869, IMG submission 160083) | Coastal seawater microbial communities near Pivers Island, North Carolina, United States - PICO132 | ecosystem: Environmental > Aquatic > Marine > Coastal | place: USA: North Carolina...
AAAATGTCAGCGCATTCCACTTCAGCGATGACAGCCGATTTGCCGCGATTGAAGTTAATGGAAAATCGCCCGGGAAAGCCCTGATCGTCCGTAATCTATCCCACAAAACCAACACCACCTTCGGCAATGTCACCCAACATGCTTGGAGCGATCAAGGCTCTCACCTGGCAATGGTCATCGACTCTCCCAGCATTAGCAACTCACTTCAGGTTTTCTCGCCCAAGACCGGAACGCTACGGACACTCGACTCAAGCGATCTGGAATACAAATCCCTCCAATGGCGCAAGGACTCGCTCGATCTGGCCGTGATGCGTGAAAAAAAGCACGCCGAAAAGGAAGACGTCTCGCACACTCTCCTCGCATGGAAGGGAGTCGCTCAAAAGAAACCCAAAAAGCTCGTCTATGATCACACCAAAGACAAAAACTTCTCAGTAGAAATGTTCCTCCCAGTCGGTAAAATCAGCTGGTCAGAAGATGGCGCGGCCCTTTACTGCGATTTGAAAAAGTGGGAGAAAAAACCCAAAACTCCAAAGCCCAAGCCTGCTTCAGAGCCAAAGAAAGAAGAAGGGGAAAAGGAAGACTCTGAAAAAGAACCGAAGCCCAAAAAAGAAGAAGAAACTATAGAAAAGAAAGCTCCTGAAAAAAAGCCAGCGCCAAAAAAAGAGGAAGAAACTAAAGGGAAAACGCTCCGTGATACCCTTCAGGAGAAATCAAACGTCGAAGTCTGGCATACCAAAGACGCTGAAATCATGCCCCTGCAAAAGAAGCAGGCTTCGTCCCAAAAAAACCCAAGCCGAAAAGCAATGTGGTGGCTAGGTGAAGAATCAATGGTGCAGCTCGGAAACGACTTAACAGAAAAAGTCGGGATCACCCGAAAAGGAAACCGGGCGATTGGCATCGATCGCACCCCTCACAAAGAAACTGCGATGTTCGGGCCACGCCTGCAAGACGTTTACAAAATCGACACCAAAACTGGTGAGCGGGAAAAAGTTCTCGAAAGCCTCAAATATGTCCTATCAACAAGTCCCAACGGTCGACACCTCCTCTTCATGCGTAACGGGCAACTTTGGGCTTACGATCTCGAAACGAACCAAGATCTTCATCTTAGCAAAGACCTCGACACCCATTTTTCTGACGAAGAAGACGATACTCTCGCCGTTGAAAAACGTCCATATGGCCAAGGGATTTGGCTCAAGGATTCCTCCGCCTTCCTAATGTATGATCGCTACGACCTCTGGCTCATTTCTCCGGATGGCTCGTCCACTACCAGAATAACAAATGGTCGCAAAGATCGTATCCGCCATCGGCTTTCGCAAGCCAACTTCTTAAAAGACAACGAGGGTTTACTTGAACCTGATCAAGCTCTCTATCTCGCCCTCTATGGTGATCGCACCAAGAAGTCAGGATACGGAAAACTGGATGCCATTCGCTCAAAAGAACCCGTTGAGGTTTTAGTTTGGGAAGACAAAATGATTAGCTCGCTGACCCGTGCTAAAAATGCTGACCGTTACCTTCTTACTATCGAAAGCGGCAATGATTCACCGGACATTTACGTCTCAGGCCCAAATCTTGCCCGGCGAAAGCAGATCTCTAAAACCAACTTATTCCAAAAACAATACTACTGGGGACAGACCGAATTAATCGATTTCGAAAATAAGAACGGAGTCAAACTCCAGGGGTCCCTGCGCTACCCGGCCAACTACCGTGACGGAAAAAAATACCCCATGGTCGTTTATATCTACGAGAAACGATCCCAAGGGCTCCATAAATACGATGTCCCAAGTGAGAAGCATCCCTACAATCCGGCCGTTTTTTCCGCTGAAGGATACTTCGTTTTCCAACCTGATATCGTTTATCGCCCACAGGAACCCGGGATCTCAGCCCTTGAGTGCGTGGTTCCCGCGGTCAAACAGGTCCTCAAAACCGGAATGGTTGATGAAAATAAAGTCGGGCTGGTCGGCCACTCATGGGGAGCTTACCAAACCGCTTTTATCGTGACTCGAAGCGATCTCTTTGCCGCGGGCGTCGCGGGCGCTCCCCTCACCAATATGATGAGCATGTCGGTGAGCGTATATTGGAATTCTGGTCAGACCAATGCCGCCATTTTCACCCAATCACAAGGCCGCATGGATAAACCTTTTTGGCAAGACCCTGAAAACTATATTCGCAATTCCCCCATCCATGGACTCGATAACTTGAATACCCCACTTCTCATCGCATTCGGTGATAAAGATGGGGCCGTAGACTGGGGCCAGGGAGTCCAAATGTACAACGCCGCCCGCTGGGCCGGTAAAGAAAATCTCGTCATGCTAGTCTACCCAGGCGAAAATCATAGCCTGCGAAAGGAAGAGAACATGGTCGACTACCACTATCGCGTTCGCGAGTGGTTCGACACCCATGTGAAAGGCCATGAGGCCCCGAAGTGGATCACCGAAGGAAAATCATTCCTAGAAAGACAAAAAGAAAAAGAAGACAAGAAAGACAAACCTCAGTCGAAACCCGAAGCGGCTGCCAAACCAAAGAAAGAAGAGCCTCCAAAGAAAGGAAAGGCGAAGTAATTATGAGACTTCAAAATCAAATCGTCCTCATCACCGGTAGCACCACCGGGATCGGCGCCGCGATGGCCCGCCTCTTCGCGAAGGAAGGTGCCAAAATCATTCTCCACGGACGCAATATCGAACGAGCCAATGCCCTCCAAGAAGAGCTTGGACCTGAAAACGCAGCTTTCGTAAAAGGTGATCTTCAAGATCCCAAAGGCCCGGCACAAATCGCCAGAGAAGCCCTCAACTGCTTTGGCAGAATCGATTGCCTCGTCAACAATGCCGCCTTTACGACGCGTGGACATTTGCAAGATACCGATGTCGCCTTTTTCGACCGCATTATTGCCGTCAACCTGCGAGCACCTATCCAACTCATTCGCCACCTTTTCCCGGCGCTTAAAAAAAGCGAAGGATGTGTCGTCAATATCGGTAGCGTTCTCGCTCACTGCGGACAGGCCAACATGCTTGCCTACTCGGTTAGCAAAGGAGGACTCATGACCATGACTCGTAATCTCGCCGACTCACACGGAACCGACAAAGTTCGCTTCAACCAACTCAATGTGGGCTGGACCCTTACCGACAACGAATACCAGGTCAAACTCGACGACGGTCTCGCCGAAGACTGGCCTGAGACCCTTCCCGAATATGCTGCACCCTCTGGACGTATCCTCGCTCCTGAGGAAATTGCCGAAGCAGCGGTCTATTGGGCTTCAAAAGCAAGCCGACCCATTACCGGCAGCGTCCTCGAGCTTGAGCAATACCCACTCATTGGCCGCTACACCAATCACGAAGATAAGTGATATCCAAAATTATTTTCAACCCTCTGCTGATTTACTCCTCTGCGTGAATCCCACTTTTTATAAATATTAATGTCCCGCTCACTCATCTTTGACTCTGGCCTCGAGGAAATTTACACCCTCAAAACTAAAGCGCCCGGACCATCCGGAACTCTCCCATTTCTCCCAGAAAAATTGGCCACCGAACCCTCAGGTCATCTCTTTGGCTGGACTCAGAATGTTGGGATGGGCTGGTCCTCCGAGAAAGTTTCAGGTGGCGACTATCTCATCCTCTCCACCCAAGGTGGTATTCGTCGTGAGGACGGCACTCCCGTTGCTCTTGGCTATCATACTGGTCATTTCGAAGTTGGTCTTCTGATGGAGGAAGCAGCGAAAACGATCACTGCCGCAAAAGGCGTTCCCTTTGCTGGCTTCGTCTCTGATCCTTGCGACGGAAGAACTCAGGGAACCGATGGTATGATGGATTCCCTTCCTTATCGCAATGATGCCTCGATGGTTTTCCGCCGTCTAATTCGTTCTCACCCCACCCGTAAAGGTGTCATCGGAGTGGCCACTTGTGACAAGGGTCTCCCTGCCATGTTGATGGCGCTCGCGGCAACCCCGACACTCCCTACCATTCTTGTTCCAGGTGGCGTATCATTGCTAAGCGAGGAGACCGACGAAGACCTTGGTCGGATCCAAACCATCGGTGCTCGCTATTCCCAGGGCGAAATCTCTCTCGACTACGCAGCTCACGCGGCCTGCCGGTCTTGTGGTTCCCCTGGCGGCGGATGTCAATTCCTTGGGACCGCTGCTACTGCTCAAGTAGTTGCTGAGGCACTCGGTCTCTCTCTTCCCCATTCCGCCCTCGCACCATCCGGAACCGAAATCTGGAAAGACATGGCACGCCGGTCTGCTCTTGCGATGCTCGACCTAGAAAAGAACGGCCTCACCACCGCCGATATCCTTTCCGAGAAATCACTAGAAAATGCCCTAGCCCTCCACTGCGCCTTTGGTGGTTCCACCAACCTCATCATGCACCTTCCAGCGATTGCCCATCAAGCTGGATTAAAGCGCCCCAACGTTAATGACTGGCGTCGTTTCAATGCCGAGATCCCACGCCTTGTCGACGCCCTTCCAAATGGCCCACAACACTTTGCGACTGTCCAAGTCTTCCTTGCTGGCGGAGTTCCCGAAGTGATGCTTCACCTTCGTGACATGGGAAAACTTCATCTTGATGTCATGACTGTCACCGGACAAACGCTCGGTGAAAACCTAGAATGGTGGGAGCATTCCGAACGCCGTATTCGCCTCAAGGAAAAGCTTACACAACTTGACAGCATTAATCCAAATGATGTCATCCAATCCCCGGCCCGAGCCCGCGAAAATGGACTCACCCCCACCGTCACTTTTCCTCAAGGGAATCTTGCGCCCGAAGGCTCCCTTATCAAATCCACGGCGATAGATCCCTCGCTCATTGATGACCAAGGAATCTATCTTCACGAAGGTCCGGCCCGCGTCTTCACCTCCGAACCGGATGCCATCGCCGCTGTCAAATCAACCGGTGACGACCGCATTTGTAAAGGGGACGTCATTGTCCTCATCGGATACGGCCCCATCGGTTGTGGTATGCCAGAAACTGCCCAACTCACGATCGCACTCAAGCACCTTTCGTGGGGCAAAGAAGTGGCTCTCATCACCGACGGTCGATTCTCTGGCGTCTCGACCGGAGCCTGCATCGGACACATCTCCCCCGAGGCTTGGTCTGGCGGCCCAATCGGGAAACTCTGTGATGGTGACCCTATTCGTATTGAAATTAACTGTCACGATATGACTGGTTCTGTTGATTACAGTGGCACCGAAAATATCACCTCTCGTGATATCAACCCCGCTCTTCAACCCAATCCCGATGTTCCTGATGACACTCGGCTCTGGGCTGCTCTTCAGGATGTCAGCGGTGGCTCCTGGGGCGGCTGCGTTTACGATGTCGATGCCATCATCTCAAAACTGAAAAAGTCATGAATCATCTCCTCGCCACCCTTGCTTTAATTTCACTTTCTGCCTTCGGGGTAGAACGGCCAAATGTCTTGTTTATCATCTCGGATGATCTGACCGCCACCGCGCTTTCTTGCTATGGCAACACAGTCTGTAAAACCCCAAACATTGATCGTCTTGCCTCACAGGGCACCCGGTTCACCAAAGCCTATTGCCAGGGGACCTACTGTGGTCCTTCACGGGCTTCCTTCATGAGTGGATACTACCCACACGCCATTAAGATGCTTGGCTATGGATCTCCTCGACCCGCCATTAAAGAACGGGCTACCTGGGCTCAACATTTTAAAAACAATGGCTACCACACTGCGCGGGTTTCCAAAATCTTTCACATGGGCGTTCCGGGTGGGATTGAAAAAGGTACTGACGGTGCCGACGATCCGGCCTCTTGGACCGAGCGATTCAACTCAGCTGGCCCGGAATGGAAGGCTCCAGGAGATGGCGAAACTTTGGAAAATAATGCCGATGGACGAAAGCCCGGCCCGGTAGGCGGCAATACCTTTGTCGTTGTCGAAGCCGATGGCAATGACCTCGTGCACTCCGACGGAAAAACCGCCGCCAAAGCCGTAGAGCTCATCAAGCAAAATAGAGACAAACCCTTCTTCCTCGGAGTTGGTTTTGTGCGGCCTCACGTTCCGTTTGTCGCACCAAGAAAGGACTACACCGACTTCCTTCCCTATTCAAGAATGCAGCTACCTCCGAAGCTCAAAGATGATTGGGCAGACATTCCAAAGGCGGGAATCAACTACAAGACAAGCAAGAATATGAAGATGGACCTCCGTCGACAAAAGAAAGCTGTGGGCGGATATTACGCTTCTGTTGCGTTCATGGATCGCATGGTCGGGCAGGTGCTCAATGGACTGAAGGAAGCCGGGTTAGAAGACAACACTATCGTCATTTTTACCAGCGATCACGGATACCATTTGGGCGAACATGATTTCTGGGCTAAAGTAAGTCTTCACGACGAGTCTGCCGCTGTCCCACTCATCATCCGTATGCCGGGTAAAAAGCCCGCTGTCTGTCACTCTTTAGTGGAACTCCTCGATCTTTACCCCACCCTTTCCAATCTCTGCGGCCTCGAAGTTCCTAAACACTTACAAGGAAAGGACATCTCTATGATGATGACCGATCCTACAAAGGAAGTCCGTAGCGCTGCCTTCAGCGTAAACGGGAAAGGCTTCCTCTTAAGAGAACAAGACTGGGCCTACATCGCTTACGGAAAAAACGGCCAGGGTGATGAAGAACTCTTCGACATGAAACAAGATCCCAAACAATTCACAAACCTCGCCAAGGATCCCAAACATGCTCAGATTATCGCTCGCTTCCAAAAGCAAATGGCTAACAAACTCAGGGAAGTGCGAACTAATGATCTCGATTTAAAGTATTAAGCCCTTTTTCTTTAAGGCCACGAACTTTCTCTTAGGGGGAAATCTGTCAGTCATGGAGTGACAACGGAACAATCCTTGATTTTGGTGAAAATTAGAAAGCTCTGAAACTACCCTTTCACCATTCCAAATCATAAAAAAGGCCCGAACCAAAAGGCTCGGACCGATTTGTTAACCTTACGTGGATGAAAGCCTAATTGCTGGAAAGAGTCGCATAGACGTGGTCTAAGCCACTTCGAAGAACCCAAGCTCGCTCCGTGTCACTCTCGATATTTTCAGCTTTTTGTACCAATTGCTTGATGACCATGCTGACCCGTGAATCGACACAAGATGCTTTGGAAATTGAGACCATGCAGTCACTGTAGATGTTCGCGCATTCGCCATGTTCTCCACTATTGAAGATTGGAACCCCGCGGTCGATGGCTGCTTCTATTTGCTCAAGAGGAGTTTTATCATTCGTGGATGCAGTTTTACTCTCGCCACGTTTCGAACCTGAGAGGATGACCGCATCGATCACGTGGATAGTTCCATTGTCACACTTGATATCAGTTTTAACGATTGTTGCTCCGTTGACCTTCAGAAGACCATCCACAACACTAAATTTGAGAGAACCTCCTCCAAGAGATTTTGCTACCCCTGCGTTCAGAGCGTCACCCGCGCTCACCTTCCCCGGAATGGCATGGAGGCTTAGGATTGCCATCAGTTTATCGCGATTTTCCGATTTCAAAAGCTCCTCAACAGTTCCCTTAGGGAGGGCTGCAAATGCCGCGTCTGTGGGAGCCAAAACGGTCACGTCTTGGTCGCTGGTGAGGGCGTCCGTAAGTCCAACGGCATCAACTGCGGCGAGAAGAGTTGTAAAATTACCAGCACGCTTTGCAACGCTCGCAATGTCGTTCGACGGCTTAGCCTCTTCCGGAGGCAGAATGACCGAGTCAATCACGTGAATCACGCCATTTGAGCATTGGACGTCTGCGTTAACGATCGCAGCATCGTTAATACGGACCCGTCCCTCCGAGAAAGCAATCTTCACCGGAGACCCCTGAACCGTCTTCGCCTCTGCCGCGGAAAGTGCGCTAGCCAAATCTATGGAACCAGCCACCACGTGGTAGGTAAGAACAGCTTGAAGCTTTGAGCTATTTTCTGGCTTCAACAATGTTTCGACTGTGCCCTTGGGAAGCTTTTTGAAGGCGTCATCGGTTGGAGCAAAAACAGTGAATGGACCTTTACCTTGTAGGGTCCCAACCAACTTTGCTTCGGTCAGTGCCTTTGCCAGAATTCCAAATCGTCCGTCGGCAAGAGCTGCTGAGACGATATCATCGCCACTAGCCGAACCGCCGTAAGAGCGAATCCAATCAACCTTTAATTCAAAAGGGCCCTGCTTCTTGTCGCCAAGAAGGAGACCAATCCGGCTAATCTTTCCGGGATCAAACTTTTCCTTGGAAAGGCTCATTCCACGGAAGCTTCCCTTGAACTGATCAAAGGGCACTTTCACCTCAATCCATTCGTCCTTCTCGGTTTTGAAGTCCGCCTTAAATGACACCTCCATCCCTCTGAAGCGAGCCTCAGTGTTGAAGCGCATTTGATAGGTCCGACCGTCTCCTTTAACCCGCGCTACCAAACCATCAGCCTCGGCAAGATTCATTTTAAGCCTCTCGGTCCGAAGCGAGGAGAAACCTCCATTGTTTTCTAGAGAAAGTTTTCCACTGAAAGTTAGAATTCCATCGTCTGAAACTTTGATATTACCCTTAGACCGGCCACCCATGACGCCATCATCGACAACACGCCAGCCCAGAGACTTTGCTTCACTCGCATCAAATTCAGCAACAGAGTTTTTACCGGCTACTGCAGGAGATTGGGAGAGGGCCAAACATGCGACGGCCAGAGTTGTTTTTCGGAACGGATTTTTCATTGGAGTCTAACAACGCATCGGAAATTGCGCTGTCAAAGGGATTTTTCACCCTAATTTATTTCGGAAATCAAAAGGATTTTATCGGCCAAAAAACTCCCAAAGTTGGGTCTGCCACTTTTTCTTATTCGTCTTCGAAAGAGACACCAAGTCCATCAAGCAAGGATAATTCAGAGAAACAATGCCCTCAATTCACTGATCCTTCCGATTGTCTTATCAGGTTCAAAATCACCAGGATTGTGATCAAATTTTTCATAAGGAAGGTGCTCCGTCGTGAGAATCGACTTCATCCCCATCCCTTTTGAACCCTGCACATCGGCAAGCCAATTATCACCAACATAAACGCACTCGCTCGGGTCACCTTGCAATTGGTCCAAGAGCACTTGATAGGGTCGAGGATCCGGTTTTACCCAGCCAACCTCTCCCGATACCACAATCGCATCAAAAAATTGAGTCATTCCGATCCTTTCAACACCATCACGAATCGAGCGGCTACAAGGAAAATTGGATAGCAAGCCAAGCTTATATGATTTAGCCAGATCAGTCAGAAGAGGTAAAATTGCGTCCGACAATTCGATAATCTCAACAAAAATATTATATCGCTCCTCGGCCAGCTCCTCGACTTGAGCCACCGTTGCCTTGACCGGATAAATTTCCTCAATGAGCTCACGACAACATTCCACGACATCATTTTCCCGATAACCATCGTGATAGGGGGCCACGATTTGACGATCCCGGATTGCCTTTAGTTTTGCGGTGTCACAACTTCCAAACATTTCCGTCAGCTTGGAAGTCAGTCCTTTATATTGATTAGCAATCTGCCTCGGCCCAAATTCAATCAAGGTATTGCCCAAATCAAAACAGATCACCTTAGTGTTCCTAAATTCAGTATGCATTATGGTGTCTGGATTGCGCGGAACAAATTTGCAAGCAGCTTCCAAATCCCCGAAAAATGAAAATTCTCTCTACTTCTAAGAAAGAGATAATCTATCTGGTGGATTGCGGTTCAACAGGCAAAACATAAGCTCTCCAGCCATGAACCCCCTACTCGTTTGTCTAATCGCCCTCTTCTCTTTTCCTGCTTTGGCAGCAAATAAACCAAATATCCTTTGGATTTTCTGCGAAGACCTTTCTCCTTGGATGGAATCCTACGGATTTCCGGTGAATGCGGGTAAGACCCCAACTCTAGACAAGCTTAGTAAAAATGGCATCCGATTTTCCCGCTGCTATGTTCCTGCTCCAGTCTGCTCGGCCTGCCGCTCCGCCATGATCACCGGGGTTTACCAAACAACCACCGGAACTCATCAACATCGCTCTTCCCGCAGCCCCGAAGCCGCAATCCAATTGCCCACAGGAATCAAGACATTGCCACAACTCTTCATCGAAAATGGCTACTCTACTTTTAACAAAGGCAAGGACGACTACAATTTCATCTACGATCGTAAAGAGCACTACACCGCTGATACTCAAAAACCAACACCCACGCCCGGCCAAAAAAAAGGATTCTATGGGAAGAGAGGAAAGGCCGACTGGACGACCCTCCCGAAAGAAAAGCCCTGGTTCGGACAGATCCAATTAGGCGGCGGAAAAACCAACACCCGAAAGTTCACCGACAAAGTCGATCCCGCGACCATGAAGGTTCCACCTTACTTCCCGAATGAGGAAATCTTCCGCCAGGAATGGGCCCACCATTACGACACCGTCCGCGTCACAGACGGCCATGTCAAAAACATCCTGAATCGTCTTGAAACGGATGGCCTCCTCAAAAACACAATTGTCTTTTTTTTCTCCGATCACGGCAATAACCACTCTCTTCGCCACAAGCAATTCTGCTACGAAGGCGGTGTTCATGTTCCCCTCATTATCTCAGGACCAGGCATCGAGAAGAATACAACCCGCAACGAACTCATCAGTGGTCTTGATATCTCCGCCACCACGCTCGCTCTTGCCGGTATTGAACTCCCTGACTACCTCCACGGACAAAATCTCTTTGGAGATAACTACAAAGCGCGGGACCATGTCGTCTCGGCCCGTGACCGTTGCGATTACACGATCGACCGCATCCGCACCGTGCGGACCGAAAAGTTCCGCTACCTCCGCAACTTCATGACCGATCGCATTCTCCTGCAAGCCCAATATCGCGACGGACAAGCTCAAACCAAGCGCCTTCGTGAACTCCACACCAAAGGTGAACTTGGAAAGATCCCGACATGGGCCTTCTTCGGAAAACGCCCTTCCGAAGAACTTTACGATCTCAAAAAAGACCCCCATCAAATCGATAATCTAGCAAATAATCCTGATTTTACTGACGAACTCAAACGCCACCGCAATCTTCTCAACAAATGGATCAAGGAAACAGGCGACAAGGGAGAGCAACCCGAATCTCACGAACACCTTCGTGCCATTTACAAACGTTGGGGAAGTAAATGCGTTAACCCCGAATTCGACATCTTCAAAAAGGAAGAGGCCAAATAGCGCTAATTCGAAAATTTAAAATCATCCTCTTGAAAACTCTCTTTCTCTATCTGCTTTGCGCCTCAGTGTCGCTGCATGCGGCAGAACAACCCAACATCATCCTAATCATGACCGATGACCAGGGTTGGGGTGATACCGGCTACAATGGTCACCCTCATCTCAAGACTCCCCACCTCGACCAAATGCAGACCGAAGGAGTGACTTTTACCCGCTTCTACTCCGGCGCCGCGATGTGTTCACCCACCCGTGGAAGTTGCTACACCGGGCGCAATCCCTACCGCTTTGGCATCACCTTCGCCATGAAGGGTATGCTTGAACCGACCGAGATCCCTATCACTTCGATTCTTAAAAAACAGGGCTACACCACAGGGCACTTCGGCAAGTGGCACCTTGGCACTCTTTCTAAAAAGAAGGGCGATCAAAAACGCTGGGGCACTTTTGCCAAGCAACCCGAACGCTACTACTGCCCACCCTGGGTACGCGATGTCGATGTCTCCTTCGTCACCGAATCGAAAGTCCCCACCTGGGACCCCCTTATCGACCCCGGCCCGATCAAAAAACAAAACTCCAACAACGCCAATCCCGGAAAAGCATATGGCAACGATTACTTCACCGGCCCCGGCACCACCGTCACCGAAAATACCAAAGGCGATGATTCACGCGTCATCATGGACCGCGCCCTTCCCTTCATTCAGAACGCCACCGAAAGAAAGTCGCCTTTCTTTGCAGCCATCTGGTTTCACACCCCACACTCCCCTGTCGTAGGCGGACCGAAATATCGTAAAATGTATCACGACCAACCAGAACACGCGCAACACTACTATGCCTGTCTCACTGCGATGGACAAACAAATCGGACGTCTTCGCGCCAAGCTCAAGTCTCTCGGCATTACCGACAACACCATGATTTTCTTCTGCTCTGACAACGGCCCCGCCCGTCAAGGATCACCTCGCCACATCGGAACCGCTAAAAACCTAAAAGGATACAAGCTCTCACTAAACGAAGGTGGCATCCGGGTTCCTGGCCTCATGATTTGGCCCGCGAAAATTAAGGAACCCCGCACCGTAACCGCGCCATGCTTCACCTCCGATTACTTCCCCACCATCCTCGCCGCACTTGAAATCCCCCTTCCCAGCGACCGCGCCTACGATGGCGTCGACATTCTCCCCTTCGCAATCGGCAAGCAAATCGAACGTAAAAAACCGCTCGGCTTCCTCAACAAAGACGGCAAGGAAGCGGCCTGGATTGAAAACCGCTACAAGCTCATTTCTCGAAAAAAAGGGAATGAGCTCTACGACCTCATAAACGACCCCGGAGAGAAAATAAACCTTATCGAAAAAGCCCCAAAGATCGCCAAACGAATGGAGGGACAGCTTTTAAATTGGAGAACTGGAGTGATAGCAGAACTTAAGCTCATTCCGAAGTAACCCAGTCAAGCTTACTAAATCTAACGCTTGGGGAAACATTTCGTCTTTTTCCCGATGTTATAGCTTCTCTCAATCCACCTACTCTGCAAACCTCTCAAAGTGATTTAGGCCGATGATGTTAGCGACTTCTTTCTGGCAGCCAATCAACCAATCCCTCCCATTCCTCCTGAATATCACGAT
>Ga0213869_10002490_pt1 | contig 12723 bp, 10 predicted proteins | sample PICome_10_FD_160083 | JGI IMG/M metagenome (GOLD analysis project Ga0213869, IMG submission 160083) | Coastal seawater microbial communities near Pivers Island, North Carolina, United States - PICO132 | ecosystem: Environmental > Aquatic > Marine > Coastal | place: USA: North Carolina...
CTCGAATCTCAGGCAAGGCCCAAGCGCGATCATCCGGACTGTATTTTTTGAGCGGAGAGCAAGAAGTCCATAATACTACTATAAATAGATATAGAAAATTTCGTTTGACCATTGTAAAAAAGAGTTTGAATAGAAAATTAAAGCAAATACTCTGTAGAAACAAAATTTGAAGTTTCTGAATTCAATAAACTCTCTAAAATTTCTTTGTTATAAGCAGTGTCTTTAGAAGCTACAAATGTTCGAATAGAAAAAGAACGTAAGGCATCATAAACACTTAAAGTACTCACCGCTGAATTTTTCCTTCCTGTAAAAGGATATACATCTGGTCCTCTTTGACAAGCTGAATTCAAATTGACTCTACAAACTAAATTTGCTAGCGTATCTATTAGGGGACCAATTTTCCGAATGTCACGACCAAATAAACTTACTTGTTGTCCGTATTCTGAAGCAGCCATGTCATCCAAGGGCTGATCGATTTCTTTATAAGAAATCACCGGAATTAAAGGCCCAAACTGCTCTTCCTGATAAATTTTCATGTCAGAAGTAACAGGATATAAAACTGCAGGAAAAATATAATTTGCCGACTTCTCTCCACCTTTCTTGTTCAATACCTTTGCACCTTTAGATTTTGCATCTTCAATTAGTTCTTGAATGTAATCAGGTTTTGTAGGTTCTGGCAGTGGTGTTAAAAAAGTATCTTCCCATGGCATTCCAAACTTTAATTCATCCACTGCATTCGAAAATTTTCGATTGAATTCATCTACGATAGACTCGTGTACATACAGTACTTTCAATGCTGTACATCGTTGCCCATTATACGAGAGTGTTCCTGAAATACATTCTTTTATTGTAAGATCTAAGTCTGCATCAGGTAAAATAATCCCGGGGTTCTTTGCCTCCAATCCCAAAACCAAACGCAATCTATTTTTATTTGGATGCAGATCCTGAAGAGAAACAGCAGAGGAACTATGCCCAATCAATGCTAACACATCCACTGCTCCTGTTTCCATAATTGGAGAAGCAATTTTTCGTCCACGACCAAATAAAATATTAACCACCCCCGGAGGGAAACTCTCTTGAAATGCCTGTAATAGTGGAGCAATTAGAAGGACTCCATGTTTTGCAGGTTTAAAGATGGCTGTATTCCCCATAATCATTGCAGGGATTAACAAACAAAATGTTTCATTCAATGGATAGTTATATGGTCCTAAACAAAGAACTACACCCAAAGGTCCACGGCGAATATGAGCATAGACCCCTCCTTGCTTATCAAATTTTGCTCCTTTCCGATCTAAATTTTTGTAGGCTTCTATTGTATCTACAATATAATCTACTGTTCGGTCAAATTCTTTGTAGGAATCTGATTTGTTCTTACAAATCTCCCACATTAAAAGTTTGACCACTTCTTCTCTGTGGAGTTTCATTTTTTCCACAAAGATCTCCATACATTTTAGGCGTTCTCCTACGCGCATTGTTGGCCAGATTCCCTGTCCTCTTTGAAATGCTTTTTCTGCAGCTTTTAGTGCTTCTAATGCTGCTGGGGTTTCCATGTCAGGGATAGAGCCTAAAAGAGTGGGTACAAGCTCCCCCTCGCTGTTTGGAGTTTGAATTGTGGAATAAACTTCAGTTGTATTTCCCTTCCATTTTTTCAATTCACCATCTACGAGATAGCGATCACAACGAACAGGGGTAATCTGAAATTCTTGAGGAATCTCTGTTGTTTTAACAGTCATATTTTTTTCTTTTTTATAGCTAGATTAAATATTGAAACAAACTTTGTTTTTCGTTTAAATATTCGAATTTGAAGTTATGGATTTCCATGCGTTCCACCAAATGTTTCAAATCAGTTGCATTCACTAATTGAATTCCAATTAATGCCTTTCCATTATTACGAAAACTCTTTTTCGAAAATTCAAAATGTGTTATGTCGTCATTCGGACCTAATACTTGATTTACAAATTCTTTTAATGCCCCAGCACGTTGCGGAAAATCTATCAGAAAATAATGCTTGAGATTAGCATAAATCAATGCACGTTCACTAATTTCAGGCATACGGAGTATGTCATTATTCCCACCACATAACATCAATGCGACATGCTTATTTTGAAGATCAGCATTTATAGATTCCAAACCTGCAATAGCTAAAGCACCTGCCGGTTCAGCTACAATCCCTTCCTTGTTATACAAATCCAAGATCGTCTGACAAATTTTTCCCTCTGCTACAGTAATGATTTCATCCAAATGTTGTTTACATATTTCAAAGGGAATGACACCTACTTGACGTATCGCAGCACCATCAACAAAACGATCCATTGTCTTTAAAGAAATTCGTTTGTTTTGAGCTAGAGATTGACTCATGGATGGAGCACCCTCTGGTTCTACACCAATTATTTTTGTGCTGGGAGAAAGCGCTTTTAAAACAGTAATCATTCCAGAAATCAAACCACCACCACCTACAGGAACCAAAACATAATCAAAAGGTTTCGAGGTTTGCTCCAAAATCTCCAAAGCCATCGTAGCTTGTCCTTCAATGACCTTAACATCATCGAAAGCGTGAATAAAAGTTTTTTCTTCTTTTTTCGCAGCTCTGAGTGCAACAGTCTGACATTCATCATAAGTATCTCCTATTAAGATCACTTGAATGAATGCACCTCCAAACATCCGAACCTGCGTTACTTTTTGTTGAGGAGTCGTTGCGGGCATGTATACATCCCCTTGAATTTGAAGCTCATTACATGAAAATGCAAATCCCTGTGCATGATTTCCAGCACTGGCACAAATGATCCCTTTGGAATATTCCTCAGAACTTAAAGAACTTATTTTGTTGTAGGCACCCCTTATTTTGAAAGACCTAACTTGCTGTAAATCCTCCCGTTTAATAAAAACAGAAGCGCCTGTAGTATCTGACAAACGCTTATTGAGTTCTAAAGGAGTTCGTTTGGACACATTAGACAAACAAAGTGCGGCTTTTTGAACACCCTCTAATGAAGGGTATGACTTCATTTTACACAATTTTAATCATCGCGGTCATGGATGCTCGAAGCTCATATCCGATCATTTCAACTGGATGATATCGAATAATCTCATTGATGTCTATCAATTGTTTATTGTCTACCCCATTGTCATCAACTTTTAAATTGGAACCAATCACATCTGTTTTAATTCCTTTCATAAAGTCTTCAAGCATTGGTTTTGCAGCATGGTCGAATAAATAACAACCGTACTCTGCAGTATCTGAAATGATTCTATTCATTTCAAATAATTTTTTACGTGCAATGGTATTTGCAATTAAGGGTGTTTCATGAAGTGATTCGTAATAGGCAGATTCTTCTTTGATTCCTGCTGCTACCATAGTATCAAAAGCCAACTCAACACCAGCTCTAACAAAGGCTACCATCAAAATTCCATGGTCAAAAAACTCTTGCTCTGAAATCTCTTGTTCTGTTATGGCTGTTTTCTCAAAAGCTGTTTCACCGGTAGCTGCTCTCCAAGACAACAAATTTTTATCATCATTTGCCCAATCCTCCATCATGGTTTTTGAAAAATGACCGGACATAATATCATCCATATGCTTTTCAAAAAGAGGTTGTAAAATCTCTTTCAGTTGTTCTGAAAGTTCAAATGCTTTAATCTTAGCAGGATTGGATAAACGATCCATCATGTTCGTAATTCCCCCATGCTTTAGAGCCTCGGTAATAGTTTCCCAACCGAATTGAATCAACTTAGCAGCGTACCCAGCGTCTATTCCTTCTTCTACCATTTTATCAAAACTCAAGATAGACCCTGTCTGTAACATCCCACAAAGAATAGTTTGTTCACCCATTAAATCGGATTTTACTTCGGCTACAAAAGAAGATTCCAACACTCCAGCTCGATGACCTCCAGTAGCAAAAGCATATGCTTTCGCTTGAGCCAATCCATGCTCTTGGGGATCATTTTCTGGATGCACGGCAATGAGCGTAGGAACGCCAAATCCTCGTTTATATTCTTCTCTAACCTCAGAACCAGGACACTTTGGTGCTACCATAATTACAGTGAGATCTTCTCTAATTTTCATCCCCTCCTCTACGATATTAAAACCATGCGAATACGAGAGTGTAGCTCCCTTTTTCATTAAAGGCATTACTGCAGCTACTACCGGAGTGTGGTTTTTATCCGGTGTCAAATTTATAACTACATCAGCAGAAGGAATCAATTCTTCATAAGTTCCCACGTTGAAGTTATTGCTCACTGCATTTTGATACGATGCTCTTTTTTGTTCAATTGCACCTTGACGTAAAGCATAGGAAATATCCAAGCCGGAATCACGCATATTGAGTCCTTGATTCAAACCCTGAGCACCACAACCTACAATTACGATTTTCTTTCCTTCAAGCACGGTAATTCCGTCCTCAAATTCTGAAGCATCCATAAAGCGGCACTGACCTAACTGATTAAGTTGTTGACGTAATGATAATTGATTAAAGTAATTTGACATGATTTTATGTATTGGTGTTTTTAAAAGTATTTAATATTTCTGAAATTCCCATTTTGGCTTTGGTAACAGAAATTCGCCCGGAGCGAACAAATTGTAACAACCCAAAAGGAGCTAAGTCTTTTCTTAATTTTTCGGTTTCATCTCTAAAACCTGTTTTCTCTATTACAAAAAACTCTGGGGAGACAGTCACGATATTGGCATGACTTTCTTTTATTATATTTTGAATCTGCCGCTCTTCAAATAACGCACTTGATTTTACTTTATACAAGGCATTTTCCTGAAAAATTGTTTCCTCATCAGTATGGTAATACGCTTTGATTACATCAATTTGTTTTTCAATTTGCTTAACGATTTTGATCACTTTTTCAGTTGACATATGAACAACAATCACAAATCGAAAAACATTCTGAATTTCAGATTCTGAAGTCGAGAAGCTCTCGATATTAATATGCCTTTTTAAGAAAATAGCGGAAATTCGGTTAAGGAGTCCCACATTATTTTCTGTATACACGGAAATGGTGTAAATTTTATTTTCCATTTTATTCTAGTCTTATATCGGACACACTTGCTCCTGTTGGAATCATCGGAAAAACGTTGTCTTCTTTTTCAACACAAATCTCCAAGAAATAAGGCTTGTCAGAAGTCATCATTTCTTGAACTGCTTGGTCCAAATCTTTGCGCTCTTTTACACGGTTTGCTTGAATTTGAAATCCTTTAGCAATGGTCACAAAATCTGGATTAACCATTTCTGTAGAGGCATAACGTTTGTCAAAAAAAAGCTGTTGCCACTGACGTACCATTCCCAGAAAATCATTATTTAACACTACGATCTTTACGGCTACTTGTTGTTGGAAAATAGTACCCAACTCTTGAATGGTCATTTGGTAACCGCCATCACCAATTACAGCAACAACCTCGCGATCCGGTGCTCCCATCTTTGCACCAATTGCTGCAGGTAATGCAAATCCCATGGTGCCTAACCCGCCTGAAGTGACATTACTTTTGGATTGGTTGAATTGTGCATAACGACAAGCCACCATCTGATGTTGTCCAACATCGGTTACTATCACCGCATCTCCATTGGAATGCTTATTGATCATAGCAATCGCTTCACCCATTGTCAGACCATCTTTTGTGGGGTTTAAGTCGGAATGAATTACTTTTTCTACTTCTATGGCGTCTAACTCATCAAAACGTTGAATCCATTGAGGATATGTTTTTTGGCTGATCCGATCTGTTAATGCTTTTAAACTAATTTTACAGTCCGAAAGTAAAACTACATCAGCCATTACATTTTTATTCACCTCAGCAGGATCCAACTCCAAATGAATAACTTTGGCTTGTTTTGCATAGGTTTTTAAATCCCCAGTAACACGATCGTCAAAACGCATACCGATGGCGATTAACAAATCACATTCATTAGTCAATAAGTTGGGGGCATAATTTCCATGCATCCCAACCATTCCTCTATTTGAAGGGTGGTTTGTTGGTAAAGCTGACAGACCTAAAATAGTCCAAACTGCTGGGATTCCCGATTTTTCAACAAAGGTTTTAAATTCTTCCTCGGCTCTACCCAGAATTACACCTTGTCCCCAAACTACTAGGGGTTTTTTGGCTTGCTCAATTAATGCAACTGCTTCTTCAACGGCGTCCATTGAAAGTGAAGGATAGGGTTGATAACTTCGTATTCCGACACATTTTTCATAAGAAAAATCAAACTTTTCAAATTGAGCATCCTTGGTAATATCTATTAAAACAGGACCAGGTCTACCAGAACGAGCAATATAAAATGCCTTCGCCATAATCTCTGGAATCTCACTTGCTTTGGTAATTTGATAATTCCATTTCGTTACGGGTGTGGATATTCCAATGATATCAGTCTCTTGAAATGCATCCGATCCCAATAAATGAGAAGCAACTTGACCTGTGATACAGACCATAGGAGTTGAATCTATTTGAGCATCTGCGATTCCAGTGACTAGATTAGTTGCCCCTGGACCTGAAGTGGCGAGGGCTACTCCAACTTTTCCAGAGGTACGTGCAAAACCTTGAGCGGCATGTGTAGCACCTTGTTCATGTCTAGTGAGAACGTGATGCAATTGATCTTGAAACTTAAAGAGTTCATCATAAATGGGCATTATGGCTCCACCTGGATAACCATAAACCAAATTAGCATCTTCAGCCAATAAACATCGAATTACAGCCTCGGCTCCTGAGATATGCAATTTCTCGGTAGTGGTACTTTTTGTCTTTTCGTTTGTACTTGTTTCCATAACTAATTGGAATCGGTAACACACCCCTCTGAGGCAGTGGCTACACTTTTAATGTATTTATAAAGCACTCCTTGCTCAAATTTGTAAGGAGGTTTCTTCCATGCTGCTTTCCGTGCTGCAAGTTCTGTGTCTGTTAGGTCTACACTGAGTGTATTTTGTTCAGCGTCTATTGTAATTATATCCCCGTCTTTTAGCAAACCTAAGGCTCCACCCTCTTGTGCTTCGGGGACAATGTGTCCAACGACAAAACCGTGGGTTCCTCCAGAAAAACGTCCATCTGTAATGAGGGCTACACTTTTTCCTAGACCGGCACCCATTATAGCTGCAGTAGGCTTTAACATCTCCGGCATACCAGGACCTCCTTTGGGTCCTTCGTAACGGATTACAACAACCTCACCTGCATTTACCTTACCTTCTTTAATTCCTTGATTTGCAGCATATTCTCCGTCGAATACTCTTGCTGGGCCTTTAAACAACAACCCTTCTTTTCCCGTAATTTTAGCTACCGAACCGCCTTCTGCCAAATTTCCTTTCAGGATCCGGATATGACCGGTAGGTTTGATTGGATTTTCTAAAGGTCGAATCACTGTTTGTCCTTCTTTTAAATCAGGAACATTTGCAAGATTTTCAGCCAAAGTTTTACCAGTTACAGTCATGCAGTCACCATGCAACATTCCATTGGCAAGCATGTATTTTAATACTGCTGGCACCCCACCTACTTGGTGCAAATCTTTCATTAAGAATTTTCCGCTGGGTTTAAGGTCCGCCAAAAAGGGAGTGGTATCACTGATCTTTTGAAAATCATCTATGGTCAATTCAATATTTGCAGCTCTAGCAATTGCCAAAAAGTGAAGTACAGCATTTGTAGAACCTCCCAAAACCGCAATGAGACGCAAAGCGTTTTCAAGCGATTTTCGGGTAACAATATCTCTCGGTTTTAAATCTTTTTCTAAAATATTTTTTAAGTGCGCTCCCAACTCAAAACACTCTTCTTTTTTGTCTCTACTGACAGCTGGATTGGAAGCGTTATAAGGCAATGCCATACCGCATGCCTCTATGGCAGAGGCCATGGTATTGGCGGTGTACATACCACCACAAGCGCCAGCACCAGGACACGCATTACGGATTACGCTTTTGTATTCTTTTTCATCTATGGTCCCTGCCACTTTCTCTCCCCAAGCTTCAAAAGCTGAGACCACATCTAATTCTTTATCGTTATGACATCCAGCAGCTATAGTACCGCCATATACTAATATTCCAGGACGATTTAAACGCAACATTGCCATTAAAGCACCTGGCATATTTTTGTCACAACCTACTACTGTAACTACCCCGTCATAAGACATGGCTTGGACAACGGTCTCAACAGAATCTGCAATAATATCACGAGAGGGCAAAGAAAACCGCATACCGGGAGTCCCCATAGAAATACCGTCACTAACACCGATGGTATTGAACACTAACCCTACTAAAGATTGTTCATTTATACCAACTTTAATATCTTGTGCAAGATCATTAAGATGCATGTTACAAGGATTACCTTCGTATCCTGTTGAAGCAATCCCAATTAAAGGTTTCTCAAAGTCTTCATCAGTCATCCCAATAGCATGTAACATGGCTTGTGCCGCGGGCTGAGTTGGGTCTTGTGTAACTGCTTTACTGTATTTGTTTAATGCCATTGTACTATATTGTTTAACGAATTTAATTTAATGATTCTTTTCTTTCCCTAATTTGATCTATGCTCTCCTATATTCAACTGCAAAATTAAATCTTTAATCGATTGATTTACAATAACTTTTAAAAGTTATTTTAATACATTCAGAGTCCTTAAATTACTCACGATCTTTTACATTATCTTTGTAAAAAAAATTGAGCTTGGAGTCTAAAACTGATTTTCAAAAAATCCGAAAAGAACATGCCCTTCATTTTTATAATTTGAAACAAAAAGGGATTTCTCATAGAATTGAGCATCTCAAACAATTAAAAAAAGAAATTGATCTAAAAGAAGATCAAATTATAGAAGCACTCCGAGCCGATCTGGGAAAACCTCACTTCGAGTCCTACACTAGTGAGCTATTAATGGTTCAAAAAGAACTTGATTTATTTATTAAAAAACTCAACGTTTGGGCAGCACCCAAAAGGGTAGCTGGAAGTATTCTAAATTTCCCATCTCAAGACTACATTCTATCTGAAGCCTATGGGACGGTGTTAATGATTTCTCCTTGGAATTATCCTTTTCAGCTTACTATGATCCCACTGATTGGAGCTATAGCTGCCGGAAATACGGTAGTTTTGAAACCCTCCGAATCTTCACCACATACAGCACAATTGCTTACTTCTCTTTTGGGCCGTATATTTTCTGAGAACTGGGTAAAAGTAATTCAAGGCGATGCTAATGTAGCTCAAGCCTTACTCAAACTCCATTGGAATTATATTTTTTTTACCGGAAGTACTTCTGTGGGAAAGATTGTCGCCAAAGCTGCTGCAGAACATCTCACACCCGTAACACTTGAATTGGGCGGGAAAAGTCCATGTATTGTAGATGGTTCTACCTCGCTCCATAAAACAGCACGTCGGATTGTCTTTGGTAAATTTTTAAATTGTGGTCAGACCTGTATTGCACCAGACTATGTTTTGGTGAAAAAAGCATTTCAACAACCACTCATTGAGGCATTGAGTCAAGAAATTGAAAACGCATATGGCAAAGATAGTTCTCAATCCAAAGATTACGGTCGGATTATTCACAACAAACATTTTGACAAACTCGTTGCTGATTTAAAAGACCAGCAAATCGTTTACGGAGGTCAACAAGACAAAAAATCGCTCTTTTTTGGTCCGACAATCGTTTCAGATCCGCCCAAAAATAGCCCTCTTTTTCAAGAAGAAATTTTCGGCCCTATACTGCCTATACTCTCTTATGAAACAGAAGAAGATCTCGAAATAATTCTTTCTGAACTTAAAAACCCTCTGGCGTTTTATGTGTTCAGTAAGAATAAGAAATTCATTCAAAATTTATTGATTCGCTATTCTTTTGGCGGCGCAGTTGTAAACGATTCCATCATCCATTTTACAAATCCCAATTTACCCTTTGGTGGTATAGGACAGAGTGGAATGGGTGCCTATCATGGGCAGTTTAGTTTTGAATTATTTACCCATGCAAAACCAGTAGTTCGTCGTTCCTTTTGGTTTGACTTACCTCAGCGTTATGCTCCTTATCCAAAATCACTTTCTTTACTTAAGTGGATTCTCAAAAAAATTTAAAAACTATGAAAGAAAAAACAGTAAGTGAAGCCGTTGCGCATCGCCGCTCCGTTCGTGTCTATGACCCTGAACAATCTATCGATACTCAAAAAGTTAAATCCGCTATTGAACAAGCTACTTTAGCCCCGACTAGCAGTAATTTACAACTTTGGGAGTTTTATCATATCAGCAATCCTGAACTCCTAAAACAAATAGCAAAAACATGTTACAACCAACCTGCAGCAAAGACCGCGCAAGAATTGGTGATCCCTGTAGTACGACTTGATCTTTGGCGAGAACGCATCCAATCCAACATTGAATTCATTCGTTCCAATGTTAAAACCGCAGAAAACGAAGCCAAAATTAAAGGTGCCCTGACCTATTATCAAAAGATTATTCCGCAATTGTACAGCGGTACTTCATATTTTTTAGGACTGCTTCACAAAATTAAAGCAAGTTTAGATGGCATGCGAAAAGTTACTTACAGAGAAGTAACCGCAGGAGATCTTCGAGTTGTGGGGCATAAAAGTGTAGCTTTAGCTGCTCAAAACTTTATGATGAGTATGGCTGCCCAAGGTTACGACACCTGCCCTATGGAGGGCTTTGATTCCAAGCGACTAAAAAAACTTTTAAACCTCCCCTTTGGTGCGCAGATTAGTATGGTCATCGGATGTGGTATCCGAAAGCCTGAGGGTATCTATGGCAAACGCTTCCGAATTCCTTTTGAAGAAGTGTATCGGAAATTGTGAAAATAGCAGGCGCACATCTTCTAGAGGTGCGCCATAAAAAAACTACTGATTTTCTAAAGCCTCCAATCGAGTCATCAATTGCTGTAGTAACAACTCTTGTTTTTGCAACTTATTTTGATCGTCCCTATTTGACTATTCCAAGGCATTAATTTGCTTTTGCTGTGTAATTGTATGCAAAAACAATTCTTCCACTTTTTCCAAATTCGTACGAACGTTTTCAGAAACGTTCCCACTGTTTTTTACGAAAATTAATATATTAAATAATTATGCTCTTTTTTTCGATAAAATCTAGTTTTTATTATCAAAAAAACACTGGAAAATAGATTCAACGTAAAATATTAAGGCTGTTTTTTTATAAATTCAGGACGCCAAATCTTGTTTCTTGTGTTGCCCCGCTGTCTGATATTTGCTTTATTATGCCTTGTTCTTTCAAGTCACACTCTATATTCTCAGTGTAGTCCTAGTTTATATTATAGAGACAATGATGGAGATGGAATAGGAATAAAATCTCCTAATTCAGATGATATAAGTAGAGTAATTACAGATTTTAATGATGCCCGTACCGGAAATACAACCTATTCCGGAGATATTGCATACGGTTGTTCCCATCCAGGTAGTGGTTGGGCAAGTTCTCCAGGAGATTGTAACGACAACGATCCAAATGCTCAGAGCACTGTCACTTGGTTTACAGATTCGGATGGAGAGGTAATGTTATAAATCTGTAGAAAAACCAAGATCAAAATTATAACTATCTAATAGTCATTGTTTAATTTCGTTAAAAAGAAAAAATAATTTATAACCCAAAGGCACACTGCCACCATTTTTAACCTCTCAAATCTTTTAAAATGGCACTTTTATCTACCTCAAGTTTCAAATCTGTTGAATTGACTGTTGCTTGTCAATATTGCAAAGGAAAAATCTATAAACACGGAAAAAGTGGTGAAGGAAAACAACGATTTCGCTGTCGAGTTTGTGGTAAAACACAACTAGAACAATACAGCTACAACGCTTATGACCCACAACTAGATCAAAACATCATCGCTTTGACTAAAGAAGGCGTGGGCATACGTGGAACAGCACGTCTGCTGGGGATTTCTCCTACAACACTGATTTCAAGGATCAAAAAAATAGCTTCCGAGATCAAAGAACCGCCATTGGTTCAAGGAAAAACCTATGAAGTAGATGAACTCAGAACCTTTGTTAAAAAAAAGGACGGTTGATCTGGGTGGTTTCTGCCTATTGTAGAGAAACGAAAAAGGTTGTTCGTATTCATGTGGGAAGCAGAACCAACAAAACCCTAAATCGGGTTTTGGATTCCTTAAAATTGGCATCAGCCAAAAAGATATATACCGACAATTTAAAACTGTATCGTTATTTGATTGCTAAAAAAATGCATAGTACTATGGCAAGAGGTACAAACCACGTAGAACGGGTACATCTGAATTTTCGAACCCATCTGAAACGCTTAAACCGAAGAAGCATAGGTTTTAGTCGAAGTAGTATCATGCTTATTTCTATTCTAAAGATTTATCTGTGGGGATAATGCTCCAAACACGGATATTTTTATTTTAATAATTTCATAGTAATTGAAAATATTGAGTGTCTAGCCCTTTTTAAGATTTTATTTTTATACCCTCTCCTACCCCAAAACAAAAATACCAACCTGCTAAGGCTCTAAAATTGTCCAAAACTAGCCCTCAAGTTTCAGATACGGATAAATTTCAACTCCAATGGCGTCTTTGCCAAGCCCGATGCGTAAAAGCAGGAAAAGATAGAAGTGGAAAACAATGCTATGTTAGTACAGTGTGTAAAAAAAGACAAGTAGCTACTTTTGATTACAATGCCTACATCCCTGATCTGAATCAAAACATGATCTACAAAAAAAAATGAAATCACATTAAACGTATCTTTCTGAGTACTTAATACGGATATAATGGCTCTTTGAGATGAGCGAACGTAACTCTAGCATTATGAAATTAATTTG
>Ga0213869_10002493_pt1 | contig 12717 bp, 12 predicted proteins | sample PICome_10_FD_160083 | JGI IMG/M metagenome (GOLD analysis project Ga0213869, IMG submission 160083) | Coastal seawater microbial communities near Pivers Island, North Carolina, United States - PICO132 | ecosystem: Environmental > Aquatic > Marine > Coastal | place: USA: North Carolina...
GGACGCATGACGTACATGCTTTGATCCTCGGGCGGGCGCAAACGGGCTTGCAGGCGTTCTTTTAGTCGACACAGCGCCGCGCTGTCCTTTGATGGGTCACATTTCAGACACGATTTATATTTTGTGATCACAGATTTTTTTTCTGTGACCACAAATGTGCGAAAAGCAGCATTTCTTCAAAAATTTACTATATCGCCACACCTTATATGTTTTACATGCGATAAGAAATAAATTGCAGGATCAGCTCTATGAACATTCATGAATATCAAGCCAAAGCCCTATTGCGCAGCTATGGCGCACCCGTCAGCGACGGGCGCATTGTACTGAGCGCCGATGCCGCCAAAGCAGCAGCATCCGAAATGGACGGGCCGTTGTGGGTTGTGAAGGCTCAAATCCATGCCGGTGGACGCGGAAAAGGCAGCTTTATTGAAGCCGACGCCGGTACGGCGGGCGGTGTGCGCCTGGCACGTTCGGTCGATGAAGCCGAAAAAGAGGTTAAGGCCATGTTGGGCCGGACGCTTGTGACCAAGCAAACAGGTCCTGCTGGGAAATTGGTCAACCGGATCTATATCGAAGATGGGTCCGCTATTGAGAAAGAATTCTATCTCGCGATCCTGGTTGATCGCCAAACAAGCCGTATCTCATTTGTAGCTTCCACCGAAGGCGGCATGGATATTGAAGAAGTGGCAGAGGCCACTCCTGAGAAAATTCTTTCCTTCTCAGTGGATCCCGCCACTGGATATCAAGGCTTTCACGGTCGCCGTATCGCCTTTTCCCTTGGACTTGAAGGCGCTCAAATAAAGCAATGTGTTAAGTTGATGGACCAGCTCTACAAAGCCTTTCTAGAAAAAGACATGGAGATGTTAGAAATCAACCCCTTGATTATCACAGATAATGGGGATTTGAAGGTCTTAGATGCTAAAATTGGCTTCGATGGCAATGCGGTGTACCGCCATCCAGATATCGCCGAGTTGCGCGACACCACCGAAGAAGACGCCCGTGAATTGGAAGCGTCGAAATATGATCTGAACTATATCGCCTTGGATGGTGAAATCGGTTGCATGGTCAACGGTGCAGGTCTGGCTATGGCCACGATGGACATTATCAAACTCTATGGCTCTGAACCGGCGAATTTCCTGGATGTCGGCGGCGGCGCTACGAAGGAAAAAGTGACAGAAGCCTTCAAAATCATCACCTCTGATCAGCAAGTGAAAGGTATTCTGGTCAATATTTTTGGTGGGATCATGCGCTGTGACGTGATTGCTGATGGTGTGGTCTCTGCGGTTAAAGAAGTAGGCCTTACGGTGCCTTTGGTCGTCCGCTTGGAGGGCACAAACGTCGCTGAAGGCAACCGAATCATTACCGAAAGCGGGCTGAATGTAATCGCTGCTGACAACCTCCGCGATGGGGCCGAAAAAATCGTTGCTGCTGTAAAGGCGCTGTAACACGACCCCACGACCACCGAATAAAAATTTTGCAGCCTGCCGAAGGTGCCGCTGCCAACATACGAACGAGGAGCGCCGAATGGCCGTACTTATCGACAAAAACACAAAAGTCATCTGCCAAGGGTTCACTGGCAGCCAAGGCACATTTCACTCAGAACAAGCCATTGCCTATGGTACGAAAATGGTCGGTGGGGTTACCCCCGGCAAGGGCGGGCAAACACATTTAAATTTGCCGGTTTTTAACTCTGTGCATGAAGCACAATATATCACTGATGCCAATGCCACTGTTATTTACGTGCCGCCTTCCTTTGCGGCGGACTCTATTCTCGAAGCCATTGACGCACAAATGGACGTCATCGTCTGCATCACCGAAGGCATACCTGTTTTGGACATGATGCGGGTTAAGCGGGCGCTTGAAGGCTCCTCAAGCCAGTTGATCGGACCCAACTGCCCTGGGGTAATCACACCCGACGCCTGCAAAATCGGCATTATGCCAGGCCATATTCACCGCCGCGGCTCTGTGGGCGTGGTCTCCCGCTCAGGCACTTTGACCTATGAAGCCGTGAAGCAAACTACGGATGTGGGATTGGGCCAATCCACTTGTGTCGGTATCGGCGGCGATCCAATTAAAGGCACAGAGCATATAGACGTGCTCGAATGGTTCCTCGCAGATGATGAAACCCAATCCATCATCATGATCGGCGAAATCGGTGGGTCAGCCGAGGAAGAAGCTGCGCAATTCCTAGCTGATGAAAAGAAAAAAGGCCGCTGGAAACCCGTGGCAGGCTTTATTGCTGGGCGCACAGCACCCGCAGGCCGCAGAATGGGTCACGCGGGCGCGATTGTAGCCGGTGGCAAGGGCGGAGCAGAGGATAAGATCGAAGCCATGAAAATGGCAGGTATTTTTGTTGCGGAGAGTCCCGCAAGCCTTGGCGAAGCTGTTTTGGCCGCGATTGACGCGTAATATGGGAGCGGCGGGTATGACACGTAGACTCGAATTAGATGATAGGCGATCAAACCCAACGCTTGAGCTTACCCAAAGCGGCAAGGTCAGTCCCATGACTTTCCTTGCCGCGACACGTTCAAACCCTCTTTTTGTTCCTTATCAAGGTGTCATCCGATGAAAGATCAATCTGCAAACGCTCAATTTCATGGCTCAAGCTTCATGCAAGTCCATAACGCGGAATATCTAGAGCAAATGCATGCCCGCTACAGCGCCGACCCTGTGTCAGTTGACGCGCAATGGGCTGAGTTCTTTGCGGCGCTGGGCGATGAGGACCGAGACGTGCGCGCGAAAGCCTCTGGCCCCTCTTGGGCACGCCGTGATTGGCCGCCCATGCCGATGGATGATCTCACGTCTGCCTTTACCGGCGAATACCCAGCCGCATCCGAGGCACGCGAAGCGGGCAAAAAAATCAGCGATAAAGCTACTGAGACGAGCGTATCGTTGAATGAGAATCAACTCAAACGCGCTGTGCTCGATGGTCTGCGCGCCTTGATGCTGATCCGGGCCTATCGTATTCGTGGCCATCTGGCGGCAGATCTGGATCCCTTGGACATGCGCGAAGATGATCCTCGCCCCGAATTGGATCCTGCCAGCTATGGCTTCACAGAGGCCGATATGGACCGCCCAATTTTTCTCGATAATGTTTTAGGACTGCAATTTGCCTCTATGCGTGAGATTTTGGAAATTGTTCGCCGCACCTATTGTGGTACATTCGCCTTGCAATATATGCATATTTCCAATCCCGAAGAATCTTCTTGGCTCAAGGAGCGGATTGAAGGTTATGGCAAGGAAATCAGCTTCACCCGCGAGGGCCGGAAGGCCATTCTCAACAAATTGGTAGAGGCCGAAGGATTCGAAAAATTTCTTCATGTCAAATACATGGGCACCAAACGCTTTGGTCTTGACGGCGGCGAAAGTCTCATTCCCGCGATGGAGCAAATCATCAAACGTGGTGGCGCCCTAGGCGTAAAAGACGTCATCATTGGCATGCCCCATCGGGGCCGTCTGTCGGTGCTGGCCAATGTAATGGCCAAACCCTATCGCGCGATCTTTAACGAATTTCAGGGCGGCTCGTTCAAGCCCGAAGATGTGGATGGATCGGGCGATGTGAAGTATCACCTCGGCGCCTCCTCTGATCGGGAATTCGATGGCAATTCGGTGCATTTATCGCTCACTGCCAACCCGAGCCACCTTGAGGCCGTCAACCCGGTCGTTTTGGGCAAAGCCCGCGCCAAACAGGATCAAAATCATGATACAGAGCGCACCGGCGTGCTGCCCATCTTGCTGCATGGGGATGCCGCCTTTGCCGGTCAGGGTGTTGTTGCCGAAGGTTTTGGTCTGTCAGGCCTGAAAGGGCATAGAACCGGCGGTACGATGCACATCGTGGTGAACAACCAAATCGGGTTCACCACCGCACCGCATTTCAGCCGCTCCTCCCCCTATCCCACCGATATCGCTTTGATGGTTGAAGCACCCATTTTCCACGTCAACGGCGATGATCCGGAGGCCGTGGTCCATGCCGCCCGTGTTGCGACAGAATTCCGTCAAAGGTTCAAAAAAGATGTGGTTGTCGATATCATTTGCTATCGCCGCTTTGGTCATAACGAAGGCGATGAACCGATGTTCACGAATCCGCTCATGTACAAAAAGATCAAAACGCAAAAAACCACCCTCACCCTCTACACAGAGCGCCTGGTGCGTGATGGGCTAATCCCAGAGGGCGAAATCGAAGATATGAAAGCCAGTTTTCAATCGCTTCTGAATGCAGAATTTGAAGCTGGTAAAGACTATAAGCCCAATAAGGCCGATTGGCTGGATGGGCGCTGGTCGAAAATGAATCGCCACGGCGAAGAATATCAACGTGGTGCCACGGCCATAGCCGAAGAAACGTTTGACGATGTGGCACGCACTCTTTGCCAAGTGCCAGAGGGCTTCCCAATACATAAGACTGTACAGCGCATGTTGGATGCCAAATCCAAAGCGCTGAGCAGCGGCAAAGGGATTGATTGGGCCACAGGCGAGGCTTTAGCGTTCGGCTCAGTGATGACAGAAGGCCATTCTGTCCGCCTGTCTGGGCAAGACAGCACACGCGGCACCTTTAGCCACCGCCATTCTGGCCTGGTCAATCAGGAGACCGAAGAACGCTATTACCCGCTCAACAACATCCGTGAAGGACAGGGCCAATATGAGGTTATCGACTCGATGCTCTCAGAATATGCAGTCTTGGGGTTTGAATATGGCTACAGCTTGGCCGAGCCCAACGCTTTGGTCATGTGGGAAGCGCAATTTGGCGATTTTGCCAATGGTGCGCAGATCATGTTTGATCAATTCATCTCCAGCGGCGAAAGCAAATGGCTGCGCATGTCAGGTCTGACCATGCTGTTACCCCATGGGTTTGAGGGCCAAGGCCCAGAGCACAGCTCTGCTCGCCTTGAGCGCTTTTTGCAAATGTGCGGCCATGACAATTGGATCGTCGCCAACTGCACCACCCCGGCCAATTATTTCCACATCTTGCGCCGGCAAATTCACCGTACATTCCGCAAACCTTTGGTTCTCATGACGCCCAAATCTTTGTTGCGTCACAAAATGGCGGTGTCTAAACGCGCAGAATTTACCACCGGTTCCAGCTTTCACCGGGTGTTGTGGGATGATGCTCAATATGGCAATTCCGAGACAAAGTTGGTTGCGGATAAAAAGATCAAACGCGTGGTCATCTGTTCAGGAAAAGTCTATTACGATCTGCTCGAAGAACGGGACGCCCGAGGCATTGAAGACATCTATCTGCTGCGGGTCGAGCAATTCTATCCTTTCCCCGCCATCTCAATGGTCAACGAATTGGAACGCTTCAAACATGCGGAAATCGTCTGGTGTCAAGAAGAGCCAAAAAATCAGGGCGCCTGGACCTTTATCGAGCCAAATATTGAATGGGTTCTCACACGCATTGGCGCAAGATACAGCCGCCCGGCCTATGTCGGACGCGCCACCTCGGCCTCACCCGCAACCGGGCTTGCCTCTACACATAAATCACAACAAGCCGCGCTCATCGATGAAGCGCTTACGTTGAAAGGATAAAATCATGGCTACCGAAGTTCGTGTTCCCACTTTGGGCGAATCTGTGACCGAAGCCACTGTCGCGACCTGGTTCAAAAAACCTGGTGATCAAGTTGCCGTGGATGATATGCTCTGTGAGCTAGAGACTGATAAAGTCACAGTTGAAGTGCCTAGCCCTGTAGCCGGCACATTGGCAGAAATCGTCGCCGCCGAAGGCGCAACCGTCAGTACCGAAGCGCTGCTGGCACAAATCAACGAAGGAGCCGCGGCCTCTGCCCTCGCCGAAAACGTACCAGCGCCCGCCGCGGAAACCACCTCAGTGATGGTGCCGGTCTTGGGCGAATCTGTGACCGAGGCCACAGTCTCCACCTGGTATAAAAAGCCGGGCGATACGGTGGCGCAGGACGAAATTCTTTGTGAATTGGAAACCGATAAGGTGAGTATGGAAGTGCCCGCTCCGGCCACTGGTGTATTGGTGCAAATTCTCGCCGAAGAAGGCAGCACCGTTCAAGCCGGCGGTCAATTGGCGCTGATTGGTGGGAAAATTTCCAGCGTTGCCGCCCCAGCACCAGCCAGCGACTCCAGTGCCCCAGCTGCAAAAAGCCATGATGTCGAAGATGCCCCGTCCGCGAAAAAGCTCATGTCGGAGGCAGGCCTCACCCGCAATGATGTGACTGCAACAGGCAAAGATAATCGCGTGATGAAGCAGGACGTTCAACAAGCCGTCGCCGCAGCCGCGCCTCGGGCCGCTCCAATCAGCCCACCCACTCCTACTCGCGCTGCAGTTCCAGCAGATGACGCCGTGCGCGAAGAGCGCGTGAAAATGACTAGGCTGCGCCAAACCATCGCGCGGCGCCTTAAGGAAAGCCAGAACACTGCCGCTATGTTGACCACTTACAATGAGGTCGACATGACTGAGGTCATGGCCCTGCGCAATGAATACAAAGATCTGTTTTTAAGGAAACATGGCGTAAAATTGGGCTTTATGTCTTTCTTTACCGTCGCCTGCTGCCATGCGCTGCGCGAGGTGCCAGAGGTCAATTCGGAAATTGATGGCACTGATATCGTGTATAAAAATTTCGTTCATATGGGCATCGCCGCAGGCACGCCAACCGGATTGGTGGTGCCCGTGATCCGCGACGCAGACTCCTTGTCATTTGCTGAGATTGAAAAGGCCATTGCAGAAAAAGGCGCCCGCGCGCGCGATGGTAAATTATCCATGGCCGAGATGCAGGGCGGCACCTTCACCATCTCCAACGGTGGCGTCTACGGTTCGCTGATGTCGTCCCCTATTCTTAACCCGCCGCAATCGGGTATATTGGGCATGCATAAGATCCAAGATCGTCCAATGGCCATCAACGGCGAGGTGATTATCCGCCCCATGATGTACCTAGCTTTGAGTTACGATCACCGGGTTGTGGATGGCAAAAGCGCCGTCACCTTCCTTGTGCGCGTCAAGGAAGCCTTGGAAGATCCACGCCGCTTGTTGATGGATCTCTAATCCGGCTGAGACCCGAGAAGGTCAAAAGTCGGGCCAAAGGCGCATCTGCGCGGCTCTTTCTGGGCCGCCAGGTGAAGCGACACAGGAACGGCTATAGTGTTCATTTTGGACATTTGGCCGGTATTTTTTCGGCCTCCCATAGTTTGAGGTTGGGACACAAATTCAACCTTGGGCTCCCAGGCCTGAACAGAAAATAAAGGACCTTCTTTATGGCTTCTTATGATGTAATTGTGATTGGCTCCGGCCCTGGTGGCTATGTCAGCGCTATACGATGCGCACAGCTGGGTCTCAAAACCGCCTGCGTCGAGGGACGTGATACGCTGGGCGGGACCTGCCTGAATGTCGGCTGCATACCCTCCAAAGCCTTGCTGCATGCCAGCCACCAATTGCATGACGCACAACATAATTTTGCAAAAATGGGTTTGATTGCCGAAGATCTAAAGATCGATTGGACGAAGATGCAAGGTTACAAAACCGAGGTGATCGAAGGCAATACCAAGGGAATTGAGTTTTTATTCAAAAAAAACAAAATTAATTGGTTGAAAGGCTGGGGCAGCATTCCCTCGGCAGGTCAGGTTAAAGTCGGCGACGACATTCACGAGGCCAAACATATCATCATCGCCTCAGGCTCAGAGCCTTCGAGCCTGTCCGGAATTGACATCGACGAAAAAACTGTTGTCACGTCCACTGGCGCCCTCGCCTTGAGCAAAATTCCGAGCAAAATGGTGGTGATTGGCGCTGGCGTCATTGGTTTGGAATTGGGATCTGTCTACGCGCGCTTGGGCGCTGAGGTTGAGGTCATCGAATATTTAGACCACATCACCCCAGGCATGGACGGTGAGGTGCAAAAAGCCTTCCAAAGAATTCTGAAAAAGCAAGGCCTCAAGTTTACCATGGGCGCAGCCGTGCAAGCGGTTAAGGTCAAAAAAGGCAAAGCTACTGTAAGCTATGTCAAACGTAACAAAGACACCGCGCATGAGGTGGATGCCGATGTGGTACTGGTTGCCACGGGCAGACGCACCTACATCGACGGGCTCGGGCTAGAAGCCTTGGGTGTGACCCTGACCTCGCGCGGTCAGATCCAGACCGACGCCCATTACGCAACGTCCGTTCCGGGCATCTATGCCATTGGCGACGCCATCACAGGCCCGATGCTGGCCCATAAGGCCGAAGACGAAGGTATGGCCGTGGCTGAAATTTTGGCTGGGCAAGCGGGCCATGTGAACTACGACGTGATCCCCGGTGTGATCTACACGCATCCCGAAGTTGCCACAGTCGGCCAAACCGAAGAGCAGTTGAAAGAGGCAGGCCAAGCTTACAAAACTGGCAAGTTTTCCTTCATGGGCAACGGACGAGCGAAAGCAAATTTTGCCGCTGATGGGTTTGTAAAACTCCTCGCGGATGCCCAGACTGATCGCATTCTTGGCGCTCATATCATCGGCCCCATGGCGGGGGATTTGATCCATGAGGTCTGCGTCGCGATGGAATTCGGCGCAGCCGCCGAGGATCTGGCCCGAACCTGTCACGCCCATCCCACCTATTCAGAAGCGGTGCGCGAAGCCGCTTTGGCCTGTGGCGATGGGGCAATTCACAGCTGAGCTGGTCGCCTTCTCCACACAAATTATTATGTTGTCATGCCTGCACCCTTGGGTGCGGGCCTAGCGCGCCAACATGCGTAGCCCCTGGGTGACATCCGCCCGAACGGCCACCCGCAAGCCCGGCTCATCGCCGGCTTTTAAAGCCGCCAGAATGAGGCGGTGATGCATTGGCGGATCCTTGCGTTGCAATCGCCCATAAAGAGCACGCATCGTCGGGCCCATTTGCAACCACACCGTTTCGACCGTTGCCAACATCGCTGGGGCTTGCGCCCGCAAATACAGCGTGCGATGAAACTCAAGATTCGTCCGAATATAAGTCACAGCATCGGCCTTCGCCACGGCAACAGAAATGGCGTTATTTATTGATTGTAACCGCTCAACCAGCGCCATATGCGCCCGCGGCAAAGCCCGCGTGGCCAGTTCCACCTCAATCAACGCCCGCAGAGCCGCAAGCTCCTCAATCCGATCATTGGTCAGAGCCGGGGTTTGAAACCGTCCACTGACCGAAATACTCAAAGCCCCCTCTGCTGCCAGTCGCTTCAACGCCTCGCGCACCGGGGTCACTGAGACTGAAAATTCCTCAGCCACACCGCGCAGGGTCATCGCCTGCCCCGGGCGCATTTCGCCGTACATGATCCGCATACGCAAAATGCGATAGAGCTGGTCATGAGCGGCCAGATAGCTGTCTTGTAATTTCTCTGCCATGCGTATTTGTGATCACAATTGCCTTTAGCTGTCAAATACTAATGGGCTAGATCAACCTATGCTGCCCCTAAGGCACGAATTAAAAATGATAACGATGCAGCTCTTCACCATGGCGTTTGAGCCAGTCACGCTGCGCTTGATGTCCTGGAAATATGTGCTCAACAAGCGCCCAAAATCTGGCAGAGTGGTTCATCTGCTCCAAATGCGCCACCTCATGGGCTGCCACGTAGCGCAACACCTCGGGTGGCGCCATGATCAAGCGCCAAGAGAAATTCAAATTTCTCTGTGTCGAACACGACCCCCATCTCGACGTGGTGTCCCGCAGTGTCAAACGGCCATAGGACTGCCTGAGACGTTTGGCATAGTCATCTACGGCCTCATATAGCGCCAAGCGCGCTTGCAGCTTCAAAAAGGCTTTCACGCGGGCAGGAACCAAAGATCTACCACCGGGCACCAATAGCAAATCTCCTTTCCACTCAACCTGCCGCCCCGACCCAGGGCATATGGTAAGGGTCCTACCTGCAAAGGGCACCTGACGGTCAAATCCAACCTGCGTCGCCAGAGGCAAATCGGCCAAATGCTCGCGGATCCATGATTCTTTTTCCAAAATAAAATTTTCGGCCTGCACCATCGGGCAAGACATCGGAAGACTAAGCGTCACCTGCCCTTTTAAACGCGAGATCCGCAGAGATAGACGGCTTGCCCGAAGCGACGGACGCAGCAACACTGTAATTTCTGGCCGTCCTGACAGTTTAATCTGCCGTTCAGCGTTATTTGCGGGCAGAATCATCCAAGACATCCACGAATTAACAGATTTCACCTTTGACACCGCCTCTTGTGTATGGCACTCGACACAGATTGTCACCGATTACGAGAGGGGAAAACCCATGCCGAACGAAGAATGGGGTACCAAACGTATTTGCCCTACCACAGGCAAGCGTTTTTACGACTTGAATAAAGATCCGATCATAAGCCCTTACACGGGCGAAACCGTTACGCTAGACGCAAATAAAGGCCGAACAATGGTGGCCGATGCGGAAGATGCACAAACAACAAAGATGAATGAAGCCGACACAGATACTGATGAAGTCGTATTGGACGACGATGACGTCGATGTAGATTTGGGCGATGATGTGCTTGATGACGAAGACGATGATACGGTTTCACTCGATGAAATCGCAGATGTCACCAGCGACGAGGACGAAAGTTAAATTTCTTTGCTTAGCGCACTGATTTCCTCTTGATCCTGCGGCTAGCCTTGCCTAGACAGCGTAACATAATAGGGCCCTTAGCTCAGCTGGGAGAGCGCCTGCATGGCATGCAGGAGGTCAGCGGTTCGATCCCGCTAGGGTCCACCATTTTACTAGAAAATTTCATTAAAACAAAGACATTGTGCTCCCAGAGAGGTAAATTTAGTTCTGAACACATCAATAGGTTATGGTTAAGGTGCTCCCCGTTTTGACAAAAAAGAACCCCCAACCGTTGCAGTACGAAACCTAGTTGTACCATTTGGTTTTGATCATTCAGTGAATAATCTTCTACAAGCTCATAATGAACGGAAAAAGGTCTCAATTTTAAAAGCATTAGCGAAACTGCTTGCTATACGCCCCAGCACCTCTCAAGTAATAAAAGCATTAGTTGCTGCGTAAGTTATGTCACTATGTTAGTATAATTAAAATAATGCCACTATTCGCAATAAATTAAAGTTTTGGAAAGAGTCGTCGTTCAGATAGGAACGTTGTTTCATATTTCCTCCGACAGACACTAGCCCTGCCAAGAAGACGGCAGGGTTTTTCTGGATGACACACTTGCAAGCAACAATGAGCGGCTTAGGCTGGTAGTTCGCTAAAAGTCACTGGATGGAACCCAGCACTAGCAGCTTGTACTTTATCTGCTGCATCAAAATCAGCTTTGACTTGTGCAACCATAGCTGCTGCGAAGGAACCACGAGTGTATCCCCAGTCATGCAACTGGTAGTCAGAAAAATAAGCGGCTGTACGGTTTGCTGCACTTGAGGCTTGGGCCAACATGATCGCTCTATAGATTTTGGTAAGCATTTTAATCTCCTTGGTTTCATTAAAGCGGATATCCAAGGTTATGAACTTTCACATCGTACAATATGGTATTCCCGTTATGCATTAAGCACCGGGCTACCTATCGAAGTGGTTTTGGTACCAATCCTATAGTATCATCCACCCACCCCATTGAATAAAAATAATTAATAACCCCAATGCTGTGCTTGCAAGAGCCTCTGTGTAAGCCTCAAGGGAACCCTTAGATCATAACAGAACAAATTGGGTTGGCCCGTTTTACGAGTATGAATCCAAAGTAAAGATTTACTTGGTCCAGCGTATAGCGCTAGGCTCATGTAAAATTTTACTATCCTAAAACGATCGGAAACATCATATGTCTGATGCAGATAAGCCTGAGTTTGCTAAACAATCCTTCAAAGGCTTTGTGATGAGAATTATGATGATGATAGATATGTTTAAGAAGAAGAGCGACTATTAGGATCACATTACGGAACGGCTCACCAAGTAAGTCTTGATTCACGGATAACTCACAAAACACAACGTCATGAGTAAAAGGAAAACGCTATGAAGGCAGTTACAGCATCTCTGCTTACTCTGTTGTTGGCATTTATCAATGGTAGCGCAATGGCTGATAACCTCATTAAAACAGGACAATGGGCTTATTTAGCAGACACAGTTATGGGTGGTATTTCCGAGGGAACTGCAAAGTTTGAAGATCAAGGAACATCCCAAATCATACGGCTGAGCGGTGAAGTTTCTACAGCTAATAATGGTGGTTTCATTCAGGTTCGGTCACCAGTGGTATGGGAAGCAGCGAAGGGAAAAACAGGTATCAAACTGATGGTTAAAGGCAACGGTGATCTTTATTATTTACACATCAGGAGTACCAACACTCGCGTACCTTGGCACTATTATCAGAAAAGTTTTCAAACAAACAGCTCATGGACTGAAGTAAGGCTTCCGTTTGAGTCTTTTATAAAGTCGTCATCACTTATGAAAAATCAGCTAAACCACAGCAAGATCAAAACTATAGGTCTTGTTGCATACGGTAAGGATTACACTGCTGATGTATCTGTGAAGAGCTTGGAATTTTACTAATTGGATAACCTCTTAAATCCAGCCAACACATACCGCCAGCGTTGCCCTAGATGCCAGTCACCATTGAACACTGTCGTGGTGCATGGGCATGAGCAGTGCGTAATCTGTAAGTCTAATATCTTTGAGTGCTACTCAGGGGATACCTATGAGACAGATCATGACTTAGCCGTTGGATATAAGAGAGGGTGATGATGTACGTATCAGTTACCGGCCTTAAAACTAACAACGTATACGACCCTCTGAAGTTTTGGCTTCTTACAATCCCTGAATTTAGGGCGGC
>Ga0213869_10002503_pt1 | contig 12699 bp, 15 predicted proteins | sample PICome_10_FD_160083 | JGI IMG/M metagenome (GOLD analysis project Ga0213869, IMG submission 160083) | Coastal seawater microbial communities near Pivers Island, North Carolina, United States - PICO132 | ecosystem: Environmental > Aquatic > Marine > Coastal | place: USA: North Carolina...
ACAGTAGCAATGGCTACAGCTGAAGAAAACATAGAACAACTTCAGGAGATAGTTTTAAAGGTAAGTGAGTCGGTAGATGTCAAACCACCTGAGGAGAGCATGGAAAGAATCTCCTTATTTGAAGATGACAAAGAACTATCTAAGTACTTACCTTTAGGACTCAATTCTGAATATGATTCGGAAATTCAGTTCTCTCCCAAAGATTTGGTGCTTGTGGGAGGCAGACGTGGTTCAGGTAAATCAGTTACCTGTTGTAATTTAGCAGCTAATGTATATGAAAGTGGTAGATCTGCTATTTATTTCACTATTGAGATGGATAGTCGTTCTATTCTACAAAGAATATGCTCTGTTGCAACTCGTGTTCCGCTCAAAAGATTGCGTAGCAAAATGCTATCAACTGATGAATGGAACCTAGTCGCTGGCTGGTGGGCTGGAAGATTTGATGGCGGTAATGAACTGTTGCCAGAGTTCGAGAAAACTCGTGACTTTGACGCTTTTCATGACAAGCTAACAAGACTACAGCTTCACAAAGATAGGCAAATAGATGTTATCTATGACCCTGCACTAACTCTCTCCAAGATACAGTCAGAGCTAGACAAAAAAGTTAATCAACTTGACGTAGGAGTTGTGATAGTTGATTACTTGAACCAAGTCAAGCGACACAATGCACCAAGTCGATCTGGTCAGTACGATTGGACTGAACAGATAGAAGTAAGTAAGAAAATGAAACTATACGCACAGGAGTATGAGACTATGTTCTTTGCTCCATATCAAACTGATGCAAGTGGAGAGGCTAGGTTTGCTAAGGGTATACTCGATGCTGCAGATGCAGCTTACTCACTAGAAACATGGGAACAGGAAGACAATTGCATGACATTTAATTGCACTAAGATGCGTAGTAATGTTATGAAAAGTTTTGATAGTGTCATTGATTGGGAGACACTTAAAATCGGACCTCAATCAGCAATTAACCCAAAAACTAAAGAAGAGATGTCAAACAGTATGAAAACAGGGGAGGATGTAGACGACTTATGATATTATATACAGAAGGACAACTGCAACATGCTTATATTGAATATGTAAGATTGATGCACAAACAGCACTTTGTGATAGTGCCAACAATAGAGGAATTTAGAGAAATATACGAAACTGAAATGCAGGAGCAGTATGAAGAAAATAAAAAACTACCCTAGATCGATTATGCCTCAGATAAGAAAGTCTGATTTAAAAAGCGCACCTCATCCTTATAAGAAGATGAATATGCGTCTCAGTACAATGACACCATCACAATCAGAAAGACTACCTGAAATGCTAAAAAGAGCAAAAGAAGGGTATAGAAAACTAAGTATTAGACCAATTATAGTAGACAAAGATAATTACATAGTTAATGGACATCATAGGTATGATGCAGCAAAAGAGTTAGGTATGGTTAAAGTAAAAGTTATAAAAGTCTTTGTCACAGTAGAAGAACTAATAGAATACCACAAAGAGAAGGAAGCAGTATAGATGACAGTTGAAGAACTATTACAAGAAAGAAAGATAGAGTATAAGCTGTCTCCTGCAGACTGTATAGTATCATGCCTAAATCCCGAGCATGATGACTCCAATCCTAGTATGAGGATTGATAGAATCACAGGAGTATATAACTGCTTCTCCTGTGGATATAAGGGTAATATCTTTGTGCATTTTGATGCACCTTCTAATCCACTAGATATTCGTAGAGAAAAGGTAAGAAGAAAGATAGAAGAAGTTAGATCATCTTCCATAGGTTTGAAGATGCCCAATAACTTCATGCCATACGTAGGCAACTGGAGAGAAATCTCGCCTGACACATATAAGAAGTTTGACTGTTTTATACACCCAGACAAACCATTCTCAGGCAGACTCTCCTTTCCGATCAAGGACTTGACAGGAAAAATAGTAGCGTTTAATTGTAGGACTCAATCTCCTACAGATATACCAAAGTATATCATTCATCCCCCAAAAGCAGTGCTACCACTATTTCCTGCTCGAGTCCGCCCCGTGAAAGGAAGAATTATATTAGTAGAAGGAATATTTGATGTACTAAATCTACATGACAAAGGACTAGAAAACAGTGTTTGTTGTTTCGGTACTAGAAATATAGATATAGAGAAGTTAAAACTATTAAAAATGAGTGGAGTATCGGGTATAGATTTATTATTTGATCCAGACCAAGCGGGGCAAGAAGCAGCAGATAAGGTAATAGAGATGTGCGAAATAGCAGAAATAATGCACAAGAATGTCAAGTTACCAAAAGCGTTAGGGGATGCAGGGGCATTAACAAAGAACAAAGTAAAAGAATTAAAGGAACAATTATATGGCTAAAATAGCATTAATAGAAAGTAAACCTAGTCGTAATGACTATGTAAGATTATTTGAGAATAAGTTTGATTTCGATCAGTATCAACTATGTTCTGATCCAACAGTAAAGAAAGTATTAAAAAGAGATTGTGACATTGATGTAAACATCGATGACTATGATTGGGTAATACTTGTAGGATCTGAATGTTTGAAGTACTATACCAAACAAAGCTCAGTAACAGAATACAGTGGTAGAGTTATAGATGATAAATTTCTACCAATAATAAACCCAGCAATGCTTGCCTTCAAACCAGAGGCAAAAAAGACTTGGGGAGAATCAGTAGAAAATATAACAAAGTATGTAAAAGGAGAACTAAAAGTTATGAAACTTGGTTCTGACAAAGCATATGGAATTACAGATACTCAGGAGTTCATTTCGTTTATCAAGAAAGCGATTGATGCTCCTTATGATTTCATCGCACTTGACTCAGAGACTACAGGACTATATCCTAGAGATGGATATATGCTTGGTATGAGTATATCATATGAGCCCGATCATGGTGCTTATATTGATACTGATTGTGTAGATGAAGAAGTAGAACAATTATTACAAGAACTATTCACTAAGAAAAGGGTGGTGTTTCACAATGCTAAGTTTGACTTGGCGTTTTTTGAGTATCACTTTGGGTTTGAGTTCCCAAGATTTGAAGATACCATGTTACTACACTACATGTTAGACGAAAATCCAGGCACTCACGGCCTAAAACAATTATCTCTAAAGTATACTCCTTATGGAGATTATGAGAAACCAATGTATGATTGGATGGCAGAATACTGTCGTAGAAATGGAATACTCAAGAATCAATTTACTTGGGACATGATTCCATTTGAGATCATGAAAGACTATGCAGCTCTTGACGCAGTTTGTACGTTTCTTCTCTTTCAAAAGTTTGAGAAGCCACTACTTACAAACGACAGGTTGTATGGAGTATACAGAGATATATTAATACCAGGATGTAGATTCCTGACCGATATTCAAGATATCGGAGTACCATTTGATAAAGCAAGACTAGAACGTTCTTCCGTTCTTATGCAGGAGCAGATTGACGAGGCTATCGCCAAGTTGTATACGTACCCTGAAGTTAAGAAATTTGAAGAAATTACTAAGAAAGACTTCAACCCAAATAGTACAATGCAGTTAAGATCTTTGCTTTTTGATTACATAGGTCTCAAACCAACAGGTAAAAAGACCGGCACGGGTGCGGATAGTACTGATGCGGAAGTTCTAAAAGAGCTAGCCGAAGAACATGAAGTACCTCAACTAGTGCTAGATATAAGACAAAAAGTAAAGATCAAGACTACATATCTTGACAAAATTTATCCCCAGCTCGATAGAGACAGCAGACTTCGTACAGGATTTAACCTTCACGGAACAACATCTGGACGTCTTTCATCTAGTGGTAAAATGAATATGCAACAGATTCCTAGGGATAACCCGATTGTAAAAGGATGTATAAAAGCCGCAGAGGGCAATAAGATAGTTGCAATGGACTTAACAACAGCAGAAGTATATTGTGCAGCTGTACTTGCAAATGATAAGAATCTTATGAACGTCTTCAAAAGCGGTGGTAACTTCCATAGTAATATTGCTAAGTTAGTATTCGATCTTCCTTGTGAAGTAGATGAAGTTGCAACTCTATACAGTACTCAAAGACAGATGGCTAAGGCTGTTACTTTCGGTATCATGTATGGTGCTGGTCCGAAGAAGATCAGTGAGCAAGTAACAAAAGACTCTGGCAAATACTTTAGTATGAATGAGGCAAGCTCAGTTATTTCAGATTACTTCGAACAGTTCTCTGGCCTCAAGAAATGGTTAGACAATCAGAAGCAGTTTATACAAGACAATGGTTTTATTTACTCTCACTTCGGAAGAAAGAGACGACTCCCTAATGTATTCTCTACAGACAAAGGAATCGCATCACATGAAGTAAGATCAGGAATCAACTTTCTAGTACAGTCAATTGCTTCTGATGTCAATCTTCTTGGTGCTATAGATACTCACAATGAAATTATCAAACGAAATAAGACGAAAGATATGAGAATATTTGCCCTTGTTCATGACTCGATTCTTGCAGAAGTGAAAGAAGAAGATGTTGATGAATATATGGAAATCGTGAGAACCTGTATAGAAAAAGATAGAGGTATATCAATACCTAACTGTCCTATCGGTTGTGATTTCGATGTTGATGAAGACTATTCACTAGGCAAGTTCAAGGCAAAATATGAAGCTGTCTGATGTTGAGTTCCCTATCTACGTTGTACACACAGATGAAGTAGAAAAACGAGATGGTATATTATGGTGTGAAGGACAAGTTGTAGATGATACAAATGTACGGGGCGACACGATAGGGCAACGCAGACTAAATAGTCCACATAGAAATTTATATGATCTAAGGCATATGATAGATAACTTTGTGGACTTAACTAGGCACAGAAGGAAGTTCTTTGTAGATTCGAATGGAAAGTTTTTTAGGTATGAGAAAAGTATAACAGCACAGTTGTACTATTTGAAGATAAAAGAAGTAGTAGAAAAAGATATAGTAACATTGATATATGTTGAGAATGTACCTTTTCCGTTTGAACTAAAAAGACCTCCCGAGCCGACACAGAAATACGCAGGAGTGTTATACATAAAAGATATTCCATCTTACTTGTATGAACTCTCAGAGGTTAAAAAGAAAAATACTTGGAGAAAAGTATGAAAATAGTAATAGAAATTGATACTGACAAACCTCAGGATCAACAAACAATACAAGAATTAATAGAACTATTGAGGAATTTAAAATGAATTTATGGAGATTATGGGCAAAAAGTTTAGGAGAAAAAGTTGGACATGATAGAGAAGCTGATAGCGTGGCTATCTTTAGGAGTATTATTGTCTTATTTAATGTTATTACTTGTTGCTTTATCATAGCAGGAGTAATTAGGCATTGGGATAAAGATATAGAAGTAGTAGAGTTAAAATGTTATCTAACCTACCATGGTATAGAACATTGTGTTACTGAAGAAGAGCTTAATGAAAGCCGTACTCAGTAATAGAATATTCATCGAGGTAACTCAAGAGTACCAAGCAAAGCTTGACGAAGAGCTCACGTACAGTATACCTCCTAGACGCCCCACAGACCCACCTATTATCATAAAGAATATGGGTATAGTTCGAGCAGGTTTAGTTACCCTACCTATTGGAAGAACGGATCTAATACCAGATGACTACGAGATAATTGATAAGCGAGTTGATAAACCCATCGAAGGTTTTGACTTTAAGTTCACTTTACGACAATCCCAGCAGTCGGTATATGACGACATTCAAGGCAGTGCTATAATTAACGCTTGGGTCAGTTGGGGCAAGACTTTTACAGCTTTAGCTATCGCGAATAAACTAAAACAGAAAACGCTTATAGTTACACATACGATTGCTCTAAGATCGCAGTGGGAAAAAGAAGCAAAAAAAGTATTTGGGGTTGAGGCGGGTGTGATAGGTTCGGGTAAGTTTGAAATCGATAAGGACATTGTCATTGGCAACGTGCAAACTTTATATCGAAATCAAGATAAAATCGCAAACGAGTTCGGTACTATTATCCTTGATGAAATGCACCATGTAAGCAGTCCAACTTTCACACGAATTATTGACTCAAGCAAGGCTCGACATAAGATCGGACTGACAGGGACAATGCAACGTAAAGATGGAAGACATGTTGTATTTCGCGATTACTTCAGTAATACAGTATATAAACCACCAAAAGAAAACTATTTGACTCCACGCGTTGAAATAGTAAGAAGTGGTATTCGTTTCATGGATGGAGCGAATATAGCGTGGGCTACTCGAATCAACGAATTAGCGTATGATTGGGAGTATCAAAACATATGTGCGGTACTAGCCGCAGGTTACGCTGCAAAAGGGCATAAAGTTCTTGTAGTAAGTGATAGAGTTGACTTTCTCAAGAGAAGTTCAGCACTAGTAGGAGATAACGCAATTTGCGTTACAGGAGATGTTCCTCACGAAGAAAGAGGTGAGATGATCAAAGAAATATTCCATGATAAAGATATACTGTTTGGAACACAAAGTATATTTTCAGAAGGTATTTCAGTAGATTGTCTTAGCTGTTTAATTCTAGGGACACCGATAAATAACGAGCCTCTACTAACACAGTTAGTTGGTAGAGTTATAAGATTAAACGAAGGCAAACCTCAACCAGTTATTGTGGATATACACCTCGAAGGTCGTACAGCTAGAAAGCAGGCAGGTGCGAGAATGGGGTATTACATGAAACAAGGCTACGAAGTTGCCTATCTATAGGACTGAAAAATAGTTCTTGACAAAAGGTTAGATTTTTGATATAATGTTACTCTATGATTGGAAAAAGATAAAGAAAGAAAGCGATGGAAACGTCAAAGATATTATGACGATCCTACACATTTTGACATATAAACTGCCTCCAGTTAATAGGCACGACAGAATATTCAAGTTCTGGCAAAAGAGTTTTCATGGAAATAGTTTCCTTGTAAACCCCGAGCCTTTGTTTATTCAAAGAAGGAGATATTCGGATAGCGAAATTGTACAATACGCAGGTATCGCGTCTTTACGCAACTATTACGAATATCAAAAAACAAAAGATACCACTCTAGACTTCTTATACTTCGGTAGGGAAGACATAATAGAAAGCAACAGATTACTTTGGCTAGAAGGGGATCGTATTCACTTCAAGTTTGAAGAAATCACAAAAGGAGAAATGACATGGCAATAAGTTTTAATCAAGCCAAGGGCGAAGCCCAAAAAAACAAAATCGATAGCTACCAATACGTAGAAGGCGATAATAAAGTAAGACTAGTCGGAGACATGCTACCAAGATATGTTTACTGGCTAAAAGGAGAAAACGGTAAGAATTTACCTTTCGAGTGTTTGTCGTTCGATAGAAACACAGAAGCATTTACTAATCAAGAAAAAGACTGGGTAAGGGAGTATCACCCTGAGCTTAAGTGTGGATGGTCATACGCTATTCAATGTATTCATGATGGTAAAGTCAAAGTCTTAAACCTCAAGAAGAAACTACTAGAACAAGTAATGGTAGCCGCGGAAGACCTCGGAGACCCAACCGACCCTGAAACTGGGTGGGATGTATGCTTCAAAAGAGTAAAGACTGGGCCAATGGCTTACAATGTTGAGTATCAATTACAAGCTCTCAAATGCAAACCAAGACCTTTAACTGATGATGAACAAGCATTAGTAAAAGATCTTAAATCAATGGACGAGATCTTAACAAGACCAACTCCAGACGCTCAAAAAGAATTACTTGATAGATTAAGAGAAGGTGCGGATAACTCTAAACCTGATGAGTCTATTAGTGATGAATTTGACATTAGCTAGGAGCAATTATGATTACAGTAGGAGATAAATTCCCCGCATTTAGTTTGCAGGGAGTAAATTCAAACAATACCATAGAACCAGTAGAAGTTCTAGAACATTATGAACCTCTAAAAAGAAACTGGAGTGTTATATACTTTTATCCAAAAGACTTTACATTCATCTGCCCGACAGAGATTGCAGGTATGGATAACTTAGTAGATGAGGCAACAGTAGTTGGTATTAGCGGTGACAATGAGTTTTGTAAATTAGCTTGGAAAAATTCCAATGTAATAATTCAAAATATTAGACATTCACTTGCTGCTGACTGTGGTCTAAAGCTATCTCGTGAATTAGGAATAGTAAACGAGGAAGAAGGAGTGTGTTATAGAGCAACCTTTATTATAGATGCAGAAAGAACAGTACAGCATGTATCTGTTAATGCTCTTGACACAGGTAGAAACCAACACGAAGTTCTTAGAACTTTACGAGCATTGAAAGCAGGTGGACTGACTGGATGTGCTTGGGAACCTGAGGACGACTTTGTAGTATGATATTATTTACAGCAGACTGGCATATCAAGTTAGGGCAGAAAAATGTTCCAATGGCTTGGGCGTGTGCTAGATATAAAATGTTCTTCGAACAAATAGAAGATGCTGTAGAGAAACATGATGTTACATTACATATCATAGGTGGGGACTTGTTTGATCGAGTCCCTTCTATGGATGAACTTACTTTGTATTTTGATTTTGTAAAAAATACAAAAGTAGAAACAATTATTTATGATGGCAACCACGAAGCAACTAGAAAGCATAAGACATTTTTTGATAACTTAATAAAAGTTACAAATCAACTTAACCCTCTAGTCACAGTTATTACTGAAACGCATTATCAAGATAATTGGTGTATATTACCATATGCAGATCTACACAGAAAGAATAGTATAGAAGATATTGATGCAGAAGTACTATTTACTCATGTAAGAGGAGAGATACCTCCACATGTAGTACCTGAAGTAGAATTAGAAAGATTTGATAAGTTTAAAACGGTTTATTCAGGAGACTTACATGCTCACGAGAATACTCAACGAAATATTGTGTATCCTGGAAGCCCTATGACAACATCATTTCACAGAAATATTGTCAAGACTGGATATTTAGTTATAGATACTGATATGGAATGGACTTGGCATGAGTTTGATCTACCACAGTTAATTAGAAAAACTGTTGTTAGTGAAGACGAAATGGTACAAACAGACTTTCATCATACTATCTATGAGATAGAGGGTGATGTATCTGATCTAAGCAATATAAAGAATAGCGAGTTGCTAGATAAAAAAGTTATAAAAAGAAAAACAGAGGCGACTCTAGTATTAGACAAAGAAATGTCTATAGAGGAGGAACTTAATGAATATTTAAGTTATATACTAGAGTTAAACGAGGACAAAGTTAAAAATATTTTAGGAGTGTTTAGTGATTACGCTAAAGAAGTTGCAGTGGAGTAATTGTTTTAGTTATGGTTCAGATAATGAATTAGACTTAACAGAAAGTATAGTTACACAGTTAGTTGGTACAAATGGTACTGGTAAATCCTCTATACCTCTTATTTTAGAGGAAGTTCTTTTCAATAAAAACTCGAAAGGAATTAAAAAAGCAGACATACCAAATCGTGAAGTCAATAATGGCTATGATATATCTTTGTCTTTTGATGTAGTAGAAGATGAGTATAAAATAGACGTAGTTCGTAGGGGTAATATAAAAGTAAAACTTTATAAAAATGGAGAAGATATATCCAGCCATACAGCTACAAATACTTATAAAACAGTAGAAGAAGTTATTGGAATAGATCATAAAACTTTTTCACAAATTGTGTATCAAAATACTAATGCTTCACTTCAGTTCTTGACTGCCACAGACACTAACAGAAAAAGGTTTTTGATTGATTTACTTCAGTTAAATAAGTATGTAGAGTACTTTGAAGTATTCAAAGATCTTGCTAGAAGCTCTGGAGCAGATGCATCTCGACTGCAAGGTAAAATTGACACAATCGTAAAATGGTTGTCAGATAATAAAATGGATGACACATCACTATTATCGAAGATCGACTTACCATTTCAGTCGGAAGAGAATGAGAAAACTTTACGTTCTCTTATGAGAGAATATGAAAATATCTCCGAAATTAATAAAAAAATTAATAAAAATAATTTTACAAAGACACAACTAGATGAAATTGATCTTGATTTTTATAAAAAGAAATTAGTAGATAATCCAAAGGATATAAATGTATCTCCTCTACAAAAAGATATTACTCTTTCAAAGTATAAAGTAAAAGAACATACTGATTCTTACAATGAATATAGCACTCTAAAAGGAGAGTGTCCTACTTGTCACCAAGATATTGACGAAGACTTCGTACAAGAAAAGATCGAATATCATAGTACAAGAATTACTCATTATCAAGAATTAGTGGAAAAACTAGTTGCTGAAAAAGATGAAGGAGACAAGGTTAATAAGATTCGTTTAGTTTCAAAAAGACGTGTAGAAGATTGGGAAGATCTATTCAGAGATTTAGATAATTCTTTGCCTCTAGAAGTATTAGATGAAGCTGAGTTAGTTAGTAAAATAAATTTATTAAAGTCTGAAATAAAAGAAGAAAGAGATAAACTTCAAGAAGTTATAAAACAAAACGAAATGGTAGAAAGACATAATACTCGTATGTCAATCATTGAAGAACAGCAAGATGATTTTGAAAAACAACTCAAAGAACTTACAGAAGAATTATCGACAATAGAAGAAAGATTAGGTCATATAGAGATTCTAAAGAAAGCATTTAGTACAAATGGACTACTTGCATATAAAATAGAAAATTTAGTAAAAGACTTAGAAGAACTTACGAATGAGTACTTAGCAGAACTATCAGACGGTAGATTTAGTCTGGAGTTTGTAGTGCTAAATGATAAATTAAATGTAGAGATAGACGACAACGGTAAACCAGTAGATATTCTAGCACTAAGTGCGGGAGAACTTGCAAGAGTTAATACTTCCACACTGTTAGCAATCAGAAAACTAATGAGTAGTATATCGAAGTCACAAATAAACGTACTATTCCTAGACGAAGTAACCAATGTGTTAGATGAACTAGGAAAGGAAAAACTAGTAGAGATTTTACTAAGAGAGGAAAATTTGAATACTTATATAGTATCACATGGTTGGACACACCCACTATTGTCCAAGATAGAAGTAGTAAAAGAAGATAAGATTAGTCATTTAGATGGTTAATCCAAGACAAAAAGGTATTCGTGGAGAACAGCAAGTAATAGCTATTCTTGACAGAGTAACTAAAGAAAAATGGGAACAAACTCCAGGGTCTGGTAGTGGTAAGATTAAAGGAGATTTAAGAGTTCACGGAAAACACAATATATTTTGTGTTGAAGTAAAGTTTTACAAGCATGTAGGATTTGACTCAAAGATATACACTCAAAAAAGTAATAACTTATTTAAGTGGTGGAGTAAAATTTGTAAACAAGCACAACAAATGAAACAAGAGCCTCTCTTGATCTTTAGAGAGAATCATGGTAAGTTTTTTGTTGCAACTACACGCAAACCAAAGAAAACATTAAGATATATGCATATTGCCTGGCTGGGTGCTTATATTCTTATCTTAGAAGACTGGCTAGATAAAGAGGAGATAAAATTTACAAATGGCAATTTCGTTCTCAAGCCTTGGGAACCCAGCTCCGATTGGGAACTTGCTGATAGTTGATGGTCTTAATATTGCATTTAGATGGAAACATCAAGGTGTAGTAGACTTCAAATATGATTATGCTAGAACAGTAGAAAGTTTAGCAAAGTCATATAATGCAGGTACAATCATAATTACTGCTGATGGCGGTAGTAGTTATAGAAAAGCTATATTCCCCGAGTATAAGGCAAATCGTAAAGAAAAATATGCAGAACAAACTCCTCAAGAAGAAAAAGAGTTTGAAATGTTTATGGCAGAGTTTAGTAATACACTAACTCTATTAAAGAAAAAACATACAGTCCTACAATTCAAAGGAGTTGAGGCTGATGATATAGCAGCATACATTAGTATGAATCTAGATAAGTTTAATTTTGATGAATGTTGGATGATCTCATCTGATAGAGACTGGGATTTACTTATCAATGACAAAGTCTCAAGATTCAGTACTGTTACTAGAAAAGAAACAACAGTACATAATTGGGACGAACATTATGACTTTGAAATCGAAGATTATATTACATTCAAATGTCTGACTGGCGATAAAGGGGACAATGTACCAGGTATTCCTGGAGTTGGCCCAAAGCGCGCAGTTCAATTAATGGAACAATATGGAACAGTATTCGATATCTATGATGCATGTCCAATCGATGGAAAGTATAAATATATTGAATCACTAAATGAAAACGCAGAGCAACTTCTAGTAAATGTAGAGTTAATGGACTTAGTTACGTACTCAGAAGAAGCAATCGGCAAAGATAATATAGAAATTATAAACAAGGAAATAGAGGAGAGACGTAGAAATGGTGAAAGTTGATTATAGTAAGGATAAGCTTCTTACTGACTTTAGTAAAAAGACCCTACAAGATCGATATCTAGTAGGAGATGAGAAGAGTCCTCAAGAAGGTTTTGCACGAGCTGCAGAAGCTTTCTGTGACGACCAAGACCACGCACAGCGTATTTATGACTATGCCAGTAATCTCTGGTTTATGTTTGCTACACCTGTGTTATCAAATGGTGGAACTAAAAGAGGTCTACCAATTAGTTGTTTTCTTAATTATGTAGAAGACAGCAGAGAAGGAATTACAGGACATTACACTGAAAACGCATATCTATCATCAATGGGTGGTGGAATCGGCGGCGGGTGGAGCGATGTCCGTGCCCAGGGCACAAAGACGTCGAAAGGCTCAGAGTCCACAGGTGTAATTCCATTTATGAAAGTTGTAGATGCAGAGATG